>AOMQ01000001.1_pt1 | contig 20998 bp, 19 predicted proteins | sample 537778 | NCBI WGS metagenome assembly AOMQ01 (sample SAMN02954330, study PRJNA184676) | mine drainage metagenome | biome: terrestrial; feature: Kristineberg Mine; material: mine stream; isolation source: low temperature acidic, metal-polluted mine stream | place: Sweden: Kristineberg Mine
TTTATTGCAATAGCACAAATATGTGTACAAAGTTTTGCAATGTTTGGATGTGTAGCCGCCTGTTGAAATAAGTGGCCGTCTACTTTTATATAATCTGGGGATGTCAAAAACAAACGTGCCAAGCTATCAGTATCCCCACTTTGTGACCCAGCATCATCAATGGATATCCGAACACCATGACTTTTACGTAAGCCCTTAAGCGTGGCAGCAGCTGCCTGCATAGTTTCTTCATATTTAGATGTAACCCAAAAATCAACTGGCATAGATATACCAGATTCCGTCCATTCTAAGATGATATTGGGGTGCATATAGGGCTGCAACGCCCGCATTAAACGTTTATTTACAATTTGATCCGCATTGAGATTGATAGCATAATATATGTCTTGATTACCCACATTGCATATATCACGAATGGTTTGCAATAAAAACTTATTCCAAGCAATCCACTCCCATTCTCTTCGAGGCCATAAACTGGAACGATTCAGTAATTCATAACCCTTTATTTCGTTGGTACGAATATCTATAAAAGGTTCCATTACCAAGCGCTTCTTACCGACCGCGTAGCGTAAGCTATATAGCCCTACTGCTGAGACTAACGTACTAATAAATAGCTCAGCTTCTCTACGCGATATGGTGGTTAGTATACTAGACATAAGTATCGCGTTTTCCCTTATTGTTATTATTATCATATAACAATAACCTATTTTACTTATTTGTCAAGGGAGTGCTTTAAGCAAATTATTTGAATGGATACAAATTAAATAATGTTTACCAGTATAATAGGCATACAGAAGAAAGAAACCACCTGTAAAAAGTCGAAATGAACGACCATACCGATTCCATTAAACGCCAATAAAATAAGTTTATACGTTCGAAACTGCGGTAATCATCTCGTTTGTTTTGTGCAAACAATTCTTTTCCACACCAGAACTTGAATGCATAATGAATCATTATAACATACAAACAAAAGATAACACAAGTAAAAGCAAACCAGTAAATCTGTCCACTATTAGTTGCTAATGCATTTATTTCTGGAGTAAACACCGCCCCAGATCCGAATAACGTAAGCAGGTAAGCCATAAATAGCGACTTAATATATTTATCCACATTATGCACAAATTAGACCTACTGGTTAGTGATGCAAAACAGACTTAATCATCGAGAGTTGTATCCCAGTTTACACTGGCTAAATCTGGTTTATCACTGGCTATACGACTATTTTCTGAGCCATTACTTTCAGTGGGAGATGGTGAGGCTACTGGTGCTTTTGGTGGTGGTGGTAGATCCATATCATCATCCACAATGGCTGATGGCGCACTTGGCGTGAGAACCTCAACCTCAAAGTCAGGCCGTTTATTTTGTTCTGGCTTTACAGCAGTATGTTTCATACTATCTGGTAAACACGGATTAATAAACCACAACACGTTATCCGATTCGCGTTGTGTACTAAAAGGTATATAATCATCGTGGATTAACTGCGTGGTATTTTTCAGAACAGGAATTCGTAACGCGTCTACAAGGTATTGTAGCTTGTTTAATTCTACTTGTCTGAACTGGTCGTCCACCCCCCACAACGTATACCTTGTAGGATACAGATTTCCTTTTTTATCACGTAATACCAAATGAAGGTAAGTCTCGTGTCTATTGGCGTATACCACCTGAGCCAAATTTGAATCATCCACAGTATTACTTTTTAGCTCAAAATCAAAATCCATCACCATTAAACCTCTTATTTAACCCCAAGTAATTTTAATAAGTCATTTTGAGTCTTCACACCCTCAAAAGATTGTAATACACCATTAACCTTGACGACTGTTGTTGGCGTAGCAAAGTTGCCATCTGTGGCTTTTAGCAATATGGTATTTGCCATCACGCCTTGCCCTACCGTCAGACCTGTATTTGGGATTTTTACAGTATTAGACTGTGCAACGGTATAACCAGTAAGTGCTCCTGATTCTATAGTGGTGTTAAAGTTCTTTTCATTTATAGCCAAAGCGGAACTTCCGGCAGCCAATAAATGCCACGCCTTTGGTGCGCTGCTTGGATGTAAAAACCCTACTGGAATAACCTTGACACGTATTTTACCACCTTTTGTTAGCGGGTACAGTGTTTGTTCCAAATAGGAGTGGCAGAATATGCAGTTCGGGTCAATAAATACCGCAATTTCTGGACCCTTGGTTCCAATCACAAAACTTGCTGGGTCAGCCCAGACATGCGCCAAGATATCCGCCTTACTCATAGAGTCGATAGGTGGTGTTGAACCAATCGCAGGTTGTGCCATAGTGGCTGTTTTTGGACTAGCAGAAGTCGTGGTGGCTGCTGGGCTGAGTAGATTATTCTTCAAAAGGTATTCTTTTGTGATATTGTGGCCATCATAATTATAGCCAGACCCGCTAAACAGTAATGGCTTAGCTACTGAGGGTGGTGTTATAACCCATAAAAACATTTGACCTTTTTGACCATTAGTAAGCTGTGCAATGACACCAGTCGTATTGGGATACGGACCAGCAAATGCGTGAACTACGGCTAATTTCCCACTGCTCGCTCTAAGTACCACTTCCGGAATATTGGTATAAGCACTTGGAATACCCGCATACGCGCTATTAGCTGGTGCTACGCTAGGCGCTACAGTCGGGATAGTAGGGACAACGCCATGTTTAGTAATGCGGAGCGCCGTGCTTGCTGCACTACGATGTGCTGCTACTTGGGGGTAGTGCGGGTATGGCGTTTGCTGAATATTAAAGGCATAGATTGCTACACCTGTTACCGATACTAAGCCTACCGCTAACGCACCAATAATAGCACCACTGATTGAATCTTTCATGATAACCCTCGATTTTTGTTTCTTTATACATATTACATTAAAGGTATTAAGGCTTAATGTCAAGCGTGAAAATTAAATTAATGCTCCCAATGATCCGCATATTTTGTTTCCACGTCAACCGGTATTTTTACATAGCCTAAATCCAGTATTTTTGTGCCAGCATCTATCATAGTTGTTTCCATTATTTTAACTACAAAGTGTCTTAATGGTGTAGGAACTTCTGTGCACAACTCATCATGAACAAATAATACCAATTTTGACGATAACCATTCCGGTAAATCTGCAATGGCCCGTAAAGCTATTTCTGCACCACTTCCCTGATCCTGATAATTCAAAACCTGTTGTGGCTGAATACCGTATAATGGGCGACCAGTTAATGTGGTGGCAAAAGGAATCGGTGACTTTTTCTTATCAAAACCACCACCGCCAAACTTTGCTTTAGCCCAAGGACGTTTTGCTTCAATACGGTATGCAACACGTGTCCAAGTGTGCCAGAAAGGAAGTTCTGGATACGTGTACATCCAAATTGACCGGCTGGCGTCTGCCTCTTCAAGTGTCCAATCCAATCCATACGCCACACGTCCAGACCGCCACAAACCCATTGCTGCCAAGCCATACAATAAACCAAAATTTACAGGCTTAGCAGCGTCACGCGCTTTTTTCTTTTTACCTTTAAGTTCGGAACGTTCTTCTGGCGACATTGCCAATAAGTATTCAATAACATCTAATGCAGGGTTTTCCATTCTTAAGCCGGTGCTTAAATGCGGGTCAATGCCATTGGCAAAAACACGTGACAATACCGGTCCTTTGGATAATATGACTCGACTGGCCCACCACGCCAAGCGAATACGGTTCATATAATAATAATCTTCCGCAGGCTTGCTGAAATTATTTACTTTAAAACAGTATTTTAGTAAAGATTCTTGGCTAGATTCAGATGTGCACATAATAGGCAAACCAACCGGATCAAGTATAATATCACCATTATCATTTCTGGCTGGCTCGCTACGATACACCGTTGGCATCGTATGAGTCCATTTACCATTTAAAGCGTCCTGAATATAATCGGTAGGCTGTTCTAAAGCGGTATACGCTTTTGCCAAATCACGCGTGATAACCAGTTCTTTTCTATACAACAGTTTTGCGGAAGGACTTAATGTCTTTTCATAAGGCGATACATATGTATCAGAATTAAACTCCTGCCAAGCACGCTCGCCTAATGCTGCTGCAATCCGCATCTCAACTGCTGAAAAGTCTGATGCCACAATGGTACGCTCGGTGTCGTCGTCTATGGTATCCAGTATATCCAATAACTTTTGCCGTTCATCCAAGTCACTAAATTTATGCTGCTTAACCCAAGCACGAACATTATCAAGCCATTCGTCTGTTATCTTTAGTGCATTTCTGCCTTCTTCAAGAACTACCTTAAACTGGCCTCGCGCCTCAGCACCACGCTTTACGTTCTGCAAGTTAGGCTCGGATGAAGTAGTTCTTGAAGTGGCCGCAATGGCAGATACCAGAGAATGTAACCGATTGCCACCTACCGATGTACTTGCGCGGGTGATATAATCTTCAACCATCCCATACGTTTTCTTTTCACCGCGCAGCTTATTAAAGTCTTTAACAAAAGGGATACTATCCAAAGTCTGGCCATTTACCTTGGTAATAATAAGCGACTTTGCACCCAAAGAAGTTTTCCCATTTTTAGTTTTATCCCAATCCACCTCGTAAGATTCCATATCTTCTTCGTTGGCGTCTAATGGCAGATTATGTCCTAAATGTTCATGTATGGCACGCCGTAAAGCTAAATGCATAGCTGCGGTTTCACCATCTGAAGTGGATTTCATTAGGTCGATAAAAGGCGTCATATGCTCATTTTCTGCGACCTTATCTGCTAGTATAACTATTCTTTTCTTGGTTAATTCTTGGTTTGCTTTGGCCACGTTAACGTCAAATGGTGCACCATTACCGTGCATCACAGCAAAAATGAGTGACGATTTCATAACAGCATAATACGTCGATTCATGCCATTGTGTGGTACTTACCTGTAAGGCGGCTTCAATATCCTTAAACGGCTTCCTATATAAGCTGGCATAAAACACGGCAGCCAGAATATCTGATGCCGACATAGAATCAAAAGTCGTAATGACATCTGTATTACTTTCCCGCGCAAAATAATCAGCTAAACAAGCCCGTATAATATTTAAGGGGTCACTGACGTCATCCATACAGTAATTGTATTGCTCAACACGCATAGCGTCCGTAGGTATAGACCAGTTAACAGGTTTCTGCCATACTTTATCTGGCATTGCCAAATCGGATGATAAAGCAATATCGGTCATTGCATAACTAGGTTTACCCAGTTTTAAACGTTTAGTAATGTGCGCCAAGGCAGCCGCTGTGAAAACAGAATCATCCTCATCGTCGTCATCAGAATAGGTGGAAAACATCTTATCTGCGGCGCTTTCTGCCATTTTATGTAATAAGAGTGGGTTAATATCCCGAACCACCAGCATTGCGTCTAGTATATACTGTGGCTGCTCGCGTATTCCGTATGCTGCAAACCAAGATAAGTCGAAGGTAAGGTTTTGTCCTATCCAGCAATAAGCCAGCGCCACCTCTTTCATTAGGCGAAGCTGGTCATTTTCAGATAAGGCATCCATATCCCAAGCCAATCCGGCTATCTGACCAGTTTTTTCATCTGGAAAACCTATGCTTAGAATCCGAATACGTGGAGTAGCGGATTCTGCTGGAATATATTCACCCCTGTTAATCCCAAAAGCATCCCCAAGTTTGCTTTTATCTCCGAGCTTTGTAGACTTACTCCAGTTTAAGGGCGGGCTATATTTTGTTAAATGGGTTGTTTCCAAGTCAACAATAAGAAATTTATGCTGGCGTATAGTCTGTAAATCTTCTTCACTTAGCGAAGTAATAAAGCCAGCGGCACTTCTGGCACCAGTGCTTAATATTTCAAAGTTGTCTGACGGACTCATTATATTGATCGTAGCTTCTTCAGGCTTGAATTGTGACGCATCATGAAGCATGTCGCCCTTAAACTGAGGTAAAGCATCCACTATGGACCGCATCACGGATATCCGAGCTGACAGATCACTCGGAGGGTAATACAAATATTGGTCAGACACATTGCGGGATGCCAGCAGTGCGGCATTCGATGATTCGAAAACTGCTGGTTTTTGTGATACAAACTCTATGTTCTTTACTTTTTCTTCCATATGGAAAATTATAAGCCATCCAAGTTTTGCTGTCAAGCCTTACCAGTTTTTTTGGATCGTCCTAATGACGCCGCTTTATTCAGTATAGCCATAAAAATTTCTGCTGAAACAGGATCGGCTATTCTAATGAGATGATAAGTTTCCACCCCATATTGGCTTCTAAGATACTTGGTGCCGTCCACTAGCATCTTTTTGAATTCACCGTCTAAAGTATTTAAATCTTCGATCTCATCTGCCAATAATTTAAAACACGCTGCTTCCCTAACCGTGTCATGATATTCATCATCCTCAGATTCCACATCAAAAATCAGTGTTTCTGTATCTTGTTGCAATAGAATATTCCAATATTCACTAATAGTGTATTTACTTTTTAGTCATGCTGTTTTTACTACTTCCTCTGGTGGTATAATGGGTAATTCTTCTTTGTTCCCAGATAAAACAGCGTCTAATAACGCATTACACATATTGGACACTGCTGCTGTTTTACCCGTTAAAACGATGCTTAATTCTTCTCTTGCGCCAGAACCATCCAGCGTTTTTTCATAGGATAGCGACCCTAATTGGCTCAAGCTATCAACAAAATGCTTTGTAACTTCTTTTCTAGTTCCACTATTATCAGGATTAGCACGTAAGCCATCCTTAAAAAACACTTTTGGATTAAAGTTTAATGGGATACATTCAATATTAAAATCCCAATAATCCTTTACTGTATCTAAACTATTTTTGAGTGTCAAGTCCGGACGCCAAGCCCATACAGACGGGATATGCGACTCCATATCCACACTTAATCGGGTTATATTACCAGGATTAAATGCGATAGTATTTCCTAATACCCGCAACTTCTGTGTTTTATGCATGTGCCCGTTAACCAATAAGTCACAAGACTCTATGGCGTGTAAAGGCGTAGCACCAGGATATGCCTCATCGAATTCTAAGTCGGCGTGTGTCAATAATACGCTAAAATCCGGCGTTACTTGTGCACTTTCAAGATAGCCTGATATGGTGTTTGGTATGGTATGACCATAAGGTATAGTTGTGAACGCGATAGTCATACCTTCAATGTTAATTACACTAAAAGTGCTATCCGTATCCACCAAGCGAAGTAATCCTGTCTCAGTGATAGCTTTTAGTGTATCTTTTTCGGACACCTCTAGCTCTACGTGGTCATGTATATTACCTAATATGGTCCACGGTACAGTAGGAAAACTTCGTAACGCAGCCATAGTCTTTATCATTAAGCGTGGCGTAATATCATTAGCCTTATGCATAAAGTCGCCCAAAAATATAGGGAACAGGTTATACTGTGTACTAATTTTTCCAGCCTGAATAAGTTTATCGGTTACCGTAGCTAAGAAATCTTCATCATTACGCCGACCAACACGCGTGCTGCTGATATGTGGGTCACCTATGAATAGTACCCCATTCCAGTTTCCGTCATGACTATTAAGCATTCTGTGTTCCTTTATTACTGTGTAATTTATGCTTACCATAATTAAAAGGCTGTTCACAGGCAGGGCATAAGCCACCATTTGCTGCGATCCAAGCAGTCCACTGATCTTCTGCCATTTTTTCAGAAGTGGCAGAATTTTTATACTCTTTTTCACAAGTGGTTAAGTTCTTAAACTCATCTTTAAGATGATCTAAAACATTTGTATCCTTGACTGGGTCAGGTATTTTAATAGCCACTTCCGGTATATTGATACGGCTTACTGTAGAATAACTGTTTAGTAAATTAAATACAGCAGCCTGTTTCTTGAATGTGGTAACGTATTCCCCATCGAATAAAGTAAACTCCGGTAATTCCAATTGGTTAAACGGAATATAGTTTTTCAGGTTGTATGTCACCCGTTGCATAGCAAATACCACAGCATAAGATTGCTCAAAATAGCTTAGAGTCAAGTTCAGCTCAGGTAGTGGAACAGAATACAAAAAGGCGTATTGAGGCAATAGTCTACCCGTTTTTTCAGCAATACTTAAAACAGAATATCCGGTATTTATACGGTCTAAAGCATTGGAGTCCAACCCCAAAAACGAAACATCAAGGTTATCATCAAGCGTAGAGTACCGTTTCAGATAGCCTAACATTTTAAACATCTTTGTATTTAACTTAGCGGATTCTGTTAATCCATTCACGTTGTTTTCCATTTCAGGGAAATCACGAATAGACTTTATGGTTTCAGTAATAAAACTGATACCTTTTTCCAAAGTTTCAAGATTCTTTTCACCACGTTTTACCGTCTGCGTATCTTGTGTTAGCCAGCTTTTATAGGCCAACTCCATATCCTTAATATAATCGGATTCCTTACCTAAAGACAACAATTCGGCTGCTTTTGATCCTGCCTTATCCAATAAGAAAAAGGATTCCCCTTGCCAGCAGAGCTGTACTTCTATGCCATTTAAGGTTCCTAAACCTAGCAAGTCAAAAACCCAATCCGGAACATTTTTTGCCATATTTTCTTGACGGATAGGTTTGGACATATCCTCTTTGTTGAATAAGCTAAAAGTCACTTTTGGATTTCTGGTTCTATGCCGCGAAAAACGAACGATTCTATTACCTTGTATCTCGGCATCTACTATGGCTTCTTGTTGGAAATGCCGGATTATTTTGTCATTGGATTGCCCAGCCAACGCATAAAAAGCACGATGTATGGTGCTCTTTCCTATGCCGTTTTGTCCTTGAACCACAGAAACATTTGGGGATAAGTATAACGTGGTATCAGCATGGGATTCAAAATTGATAAGATGCAAGGATCGGATTCCAACATCGGAATCACGCCATTCTGGATATGGATTTTGAATTTCCAAAGTAACCTGACGAACCTCATCATCGGTTGGTGCTATCTTTTTAACCCGTGTCAGATTACAACCAGCGAAGTTTTCCGTGCTATGATGGCTGATCATTAATATCTGGGTGTTAAAATCAGTAGCCAGATTTTTTATGAGATTGACATAATATGGCACATTCTCCGGAGATAAATTCTTATCTGCCTCATCCAGTAAAAGAAACCTGCGCATATGTCCGCTTTCCATTGCGATAATACGTAACGCAGTGGAAAGCACATTAGAATAGCTCAGGCCATTAGCATGTAAAATATCCTCCTCAGCTTTTTTACCATCATATTTGCGCTCAATACCAAATTGTAGATCCGGTAAGCCACGCGTAGTATCCAGTGACAATACTATATTACAATTATTGTCACCAGTTACGTCTACAATGGCTGCTGTTAACAAACTTTCAATGGTGCCCAATACCCGTTTATGGGAACGCAGCCGAAGTTCATCCAAAACAGCAGTAACATCCGACTTGAGCCCCAAACGATACTTGGCTTGCCCTACTTTTTTTCGCAGAATATCACGCCGTGATTTATAATCTTCCAGTTTATCTAAAATGGTATCATATCTACGCAGTAGCTTGAGGTACGCTTTTGCTAATTCGTCAATTTGCATGATCAGGCATCAATATCAGGTAGGTCTTTTAATTTTTGATCCAGTTCGGTCAAAGCGGTATCCGCTGTTGTCAACGCTAACACTGCATCCGCCATATCAGCATCAAATTTTTCCTGCATTGCGGAAAGGTTGCTTTCTATGACCGCAATATCCGTTGTACCAAAAACTGAAAGCGCTTCTTTTTCCAGTTTATCCAGATTTTTTCTTGCCTGTTCAAGCCGCATTCCAACTTCCATTTTTTTCATACGGAAGGCTTCATATTGATTTTTCAGCCGTATAAAGTCTTCTTCACGTTTACTGGATGCCATACATTTTTTCCTTATGCACATTACATCCATAGATACTAACCGAAATAGCTAGGTGCGTCAAGCTCATTTTGAAATTTTTAGAATAACTTCCAGATTACGGTTTACACCACTATAATGTAACTCTTTCATACTGGTTTCGATAAGGGCTATTTCTTGATCGCTTAGCTTAAAATAAGAATAAAGTTCTGGGTCTGTCCACACCATATTAAAATCCATATCTGGCACAAATAACGCTTTACTCCCACTAAAATCCTGTGTGTTTTTTCTTAGGTAAATCATAAAACGTACAAATTTTGTAGCTAAATACTGACCTACACGGTATGCCGTATTGAAATTATCGCTAGCATAGCACACTACATACGTCTGTGTGCAAACTTCATCAGGATGCGCAACAAAAGGTAAACCAGTTACAACAGTAGGAAGCGTACCAGTTCCATAACCAGCAGCCTTTGGTTGCAACACTTTATAACTTGGGATAAGCTCACGGTGGCGTTTTATGGTATCCATAGCCACATAACCTATTTTGTGTCTTGCATATAATCGGATACAATTTACAGTATCTTTTTCTGGTGATCCAAAATAATTTGTAGAAAAACCAAACGGATTTAGCCCTAAAATATGTTTTGAAAAGGATGGTAATTGGTGTTCCAATACCTTTTCCAAAATATCTTGATATGAACGATACCGAATAAGAATATCAAATTCATTAAGCTTACGTAAACTGGATTCAATTATCTGTTCATTGGATTTTATGCTATACTGGGTTAATCCGGAATACTCTCTATCCCACAAAAAATAGCATACACCGCCTGTAATATCCACTTCCGGAAAACAGTCCGCAGAAATTGGGTGATCAACCAATACTTTTAAGCGGTCATCGTTTAACATATCATTTCTAAATGTATCCAGTCCTTTACCACTTACCATCCAGCGTGACGGGATAATGAATAGCATGTACCGTGCGGATAGTGATTTTATCTTATTTATAAATAAGTTATACAAAGGTACTGAACTTGACCCATATCCACCATCCATTAATTGATAGGGTGGATTCCCGATAAAGAAATCAGCAACAGGGTTGAAGGTGGGGTCTAAAAAGTCCTGAATAACTATATTTTTTTCGAGAATAACAAGGGCAGCCTTACTGTCTAATCCATATTGTATAGCTGTATCCAACAATCGTTTTTGTGTAATAGCTATATTGTCTGCTAATATATCTATACCATATAGCGTGTTTAAGGCTTCCACAACAGTTAATCCAGCTTTAATCTTTCGGTGTAACAGTTCAATAAGAAAATTACCACTACCACAACCAGGTTCAAAAAAGGATACCTTAAAGTCATCAATAAGGTCTAGCATACTGTTTACTTCTTTACTCTGTGTGTAAACCTCACCGTAAGATTTTATTCGGTTTTCTGGTGATGGGGTGTTCATTTTTTGTTTATTCCTTTTGTTTTTTTATTTTTAGAAATACTAATTAATCAAAAATTAATCCGGTATACAATATGGCGTAAGCACAAACCCAGACTGGCAGTAAGTGTTTAATATAGTGTCTACCCATTTCGCATTTTTCCGCGACTCAACCAGATTTAAAGACCGTCTAACATTAATGTCACTGATAAGCGATTTCATAGCATTAATGACATTTGCTCCGTATAATGCAATTCCTTCACGAAGTAAAGAACATATGTCACCTGATTCAGCATCATATAACGAACCAGAAAAAGAATTATCGGTAATAGATAAAATGTGAGTAGCAAATTTCTCGCCATCTATCCACATTTTACTGATAATGACATCCCGTAATTTTTCTTTATCATTGGCGGGTGTTTCTATACGCTGGTCAGCTATCGTAGCATATAGGCTATCTAATAACGCGCTCAAAGGAATACCTTTAAGTAACGCACTCAATAGAATTTCATCCTGTTTTTCTATGGAAAAATCAGAATATGGGATGGTGATGTTTTTAAATAAGTCCGCCTTGATATAACTACTCAGCTTGGCGATCTTATCAATGCTTGGCATTCCACTATATTGCTTAATCACAGCATAGCGGAATGCCGCCTTGGCACAGTCAAAAGCAGCCTGATCGTGCCACCAGACAGCGTGTGTTACGCTTTCCAACCAAGATGATGCCTTCAGATCATACACCAGATCCAGAAAGGCGTTGGCGTCGTCATCCCCTAATGGTCGATGTTGACGCCACTCATCTGTCTGAAAAAATCGTTCTACAAAAACTGGGATTCTCAAATCTGAGAATCGCCAAGTAGGTTCACCCATTAATACTTTCCTTTCTGTCTCGGTCCTGTACTTCTGCGTTGTGGTATATCGTCCATCTCACTGTCGCATGTATTAGCTTCTATGTATGCTGCGGCATCTGGCGATAAACTACGTGCCAACAACTTTGCATTGGTTCGCAGTTTAGCCACAAAGGCATCTGCTGCACGCTCTTCCACACCTTCCACGCTATTATGCATTTCACTTTTTCCATATGTCAAGATAATATGCATCTGATCCAATAAATCTTGGTAATATTCATTAGAACATTGTTTAGCCTTAATAGCCGCCTGCCTGAAAGCCTCTGCTTGCATAGCACGTGCTTCTGTCAATTCTGCTGGAGTTAATCGTAAACTTTCCAATTTATCCAAAGCTTCTTGGCTGGCTTTACCATTTTTTACCACCGCATCCGCTACCACTTTTTCGGCGGCGTTCAATGCTTTTAGCTTGGCTATCATTTCCTGCTCACGTGCGATAGTTTCTGCGCTGGCACCAAAATTATAAAGCCCACTATAACCTTGATAATTATCACCACGCGAAGCATCCAAATAAGGTAATGCTTCTTTGAATGTGGTCACTGTTCGATGATCCACACCGGTTAGGTCAACCATTCCAGCATCTACGCCATTTGGGTATCCAATAGCAATCTCAGAAGCAATACTAGCTAAGGTATTCAACGCAAGCTTAGCGTGTGGGGAACCACCGTATGTTCTGGTTAGCGCGGTATAACCGCCACCACTACCGTGGCCAGATGCATCAGCCCTATCCGTAGCTTTTGTTACGTCGGTCAACCCAGCATCTTCAAGCAGCGCGGCTGCTCCAATTTCTTGCATCAGTTCTCTTTCCATATGTTTATTCATAACTGTTTCCTTTTAAGTTTCACACTTAGCACAGTATAACAGAAAACAACCGCAATGCAAATAGGAGATACATTATTTATTAACTTTCTTGAAGCTGTTCACTGATCGGTATCCGCCGTAGCTTACGCATAATCTGTTGTTCATAGGTAGCCCCATTGTCAATCTTGTACAACTTTTCCGTATCCATCAAGCTAAGGTTATCCACAAATCTTGTCCTAAGCCATTGCTTCTCTTCAACAGCTAACTTACATACCATTTTGTCAAAAATCTCCGTATCTTCCATTGTTTTAGCATCCGCCATCTGTATCTCCTTGGGTTGTGTCGAATTTTTCTATCATCGCTTCAACACTTGGAGTTCCACTTCGGAATCTGTTAACAATGAGTTGGTAGCGAATACTAATAATACTTCCCGTTTTTGGGGCTGGGATAATGGCCACTCCGCCACGTTGAAAAAAGACGCCTTCAAGATAACCTGATCCATCCGCATCTTTTAATTTCAATTTAATATGATTACCCTTGATAACGCGAGAAGATACCACATAAAAAAGGCCATCGAAAATAGGGTATGGAACACCTTGACCCCACGGAAATAACTCAATATCGCTGGCTAAGGTTAACGTACGATCCTTCTTTGTTAGCTGGCCATCTGTTGCTCTATCCCCAATAGGATTACCATCCCATACCGCCATTATTGCGTTGCGCATAGCATCGTTGAATATAGGTATATCCTTTTCACGAAATAAAGTAAGACCAGCCGCCATAGCATGACCACCAAAGTTGCGCATAATATCTGGATGTTGTGCGTTTACCAAAGCTAATATATCTCTTATATGAACTCCATCCACAGAACGACACGAACCTTTTATCATTCCGCCTATATTTTTTGTTAAAACAACTGTGGGCTTTTTATAAGTCTCTTTAATTCTTCCGGCCACAAGTCCTATAATGCCTTCGTGCCAAGCTGGATTGTATAAAGATATAAAATGACTATCTATACCGTCCATACATTCCAGTATTTCCGAATCCGCCTCTACGTGAGTACCTCTTTCTGTTTTTTTGCGTTCTTGGTTGCACACTAATAATTCGTGGGCTAAAATATCGGCCTCTTCAGGGTCATCGGTAGTTAATAACCTTATTCCTGTAGTCATATCCGCCATACGACCAACCGCATTAATAAGTGGGGCTACTCTAAAGCCAATATCCTGTGTGGTGAGCGGGATTCCATTAGTTAGATTGAGTTGCGCGTGTTTGATGAGCGCTTTTAGACCTTCTTGTGCTAAGCCTTTCTCAATTCGTTTTAGACCATAACGAACCAGTATTCTGTTGTTGCTTTCCAAAGCTACCATATCGGCTATGGTGCCAACCGCTACCAAATCCGTTAGGGTTCGCAAATCTGGTAAGGCACCAGTGGGCATAGACTCGGATAAAATGCCATACATAGCTACCAGAAGATAAAAAGCCACACCAACACCGGCTGTGGATTTATACGGGAATTCGCATCCCTTTTGATTTGGGTTTACAATGGCATCGGCTATCGGATTGGTATCCGACCCTAAATGATGGTCGGTTACTACCACTTCCCAACCTTTACTTTTGGCATACTTAATTCCATCAAAAGCAGATATACCATTATCCACAGTTAGAATAAGCCCCACTTTCTCTTGATGTGGTATGCTATTCATTAAAGCTACAGACAGACCATATCCCATAGTGGTTCTATCAGGAACTACATAACTTACATGGTTAGCACCAAACAAACGTAAGCCACGGTATAAAGTGGCTGTACCAGTTGCACCATCACAATCATAATCACCAGCTATCACAATCCGTTTTTGGCTCTGAACAGCGTTTAATACAATCTGTGCAGCTTCCCTAATACCTAATAAAGACCAAGGCTTCTCTAATTGAGATAACGACGCTGTCAGGCTGTCTTTATCCATACCACGGTCTAATAAAATCCTTTCTAAAATACTATTCACTTGTAGTCCAATCCACACTCTTTTTGACAGCACGATACCAATATAAAATGTAAGCTCACCTTGTTTTGCTATGAATACACCACAGAAAAAACAGAAGCTATACAATTAAAGATAATCGGAGTTTTCTGCTGAGTCAAGCTCACCGCATTAAAGCTGTTATTCTTTGGTGTAGTGCTACCGTTTAGCGAAAAAAGATAGCTTAGGCCACATCCATAAAGATACAGTGAGAATAAAAGCGACTGAAAATATTGTAAATGGATACGGTACCGCAAATAGATAAGCAAAGGATAAAATTTGCAATAGTTGCAACCGTATAGATATTTTCATTTTGGCTATATAGAAGAAAAAGGTTGCCAATAATAGCGATGTGCCATCTAGCAGGTATAGCCAGTGTGTATCTACCAGCATACTATTTAGTATAATACCAAATAGTATGTATGCTGGTATTTCAATCAGCATAAATATACCATAGCCGATTTCATAGATGGAATGCTTTTTATTTAAAGCACTAATTGTTTTTTTGCTGTGGATACACAAGATGGGTGCATCCTTGTATAATCCACGTTGATTTTTTGTGTAATCAGCGTATAGTCAGACTTCAAACTATCTGGGGCACGGTCGGGGTGGTATTTAGCCAAAAGTGTACGGCGGGCGTGCTTAAGCTCTTCCTCGGTAAACGGGTATTCCAGACCAAAATCAGTATCATCGGTAGTCATCGTAAGCTGTCCAATTGACTCAATAGCGGTAGAATACCTTAAAAAGTGTATTGAGTCCAGCCAAAGTTAACTGTTGTTAGCGGAACGGATAGCACAAACCCCAATTAGACACAGACAAAAATTGCATCAGACCGCGCTATGCTAGCGTCAACATTTAATGTAAGCAAGTTATCTTCTTTAAAATTAAGGATATAACTATTCACAACTTCATTAATGTGTTTTAGTTCTGCTTTTATTTTCCAATGTTCTCCGTGGATAGAGTCATACATAATGAGAAAAAGTCTGTTTCCTAAATGCTTGCGCCCTTCTTGGCTTTGATTTAGATATAACCAGCGTATTAACACGTCTTTATTCTGTATAGCATATTCTATATCATAACCAAAAGATTTTGGAAAATTTGATGTCTTGTGATCAAAGTTAATCCCAAACAATGAAAAATCAACAAGCTTGTCACGTGCGTTATGGTATGGTGTAACAGCAGAATTTTTTGAAAACATGTATTCTACTGCCTTTGCAGACTTAAAATTAAACCATCTATTCATAGCATAATTTTTAATGAAATCAGTCTCATTCTTGAGCTTATTTAACAGTTCGTCAAAGGTTTGAATATTGTATATGTACGTAGTAAGTTTATCTAAGTCATTAGTTTGACGTGTTCCCCAGTTGTATGGGTATACCAAGCGTTTTTTTAGATCCGTTTCAACTTCTTCCAAATTCATTTCACAGCCTTTTTTAGTATGTGTATGTGTTCCGTGGTTGCACCAGTTTTGTAAACGCGGTTTCCAGCTTTATCTGCTTTAAACCGTTTGTGTTCCTTTTCAGCCACACTGTATGCTCCGTATTTCTGCATTACAGCAGCAATTTCGTGTGGCTGTATTAGCCCCTCATCGTTATAGCTTAGAAAAATATCCGTAAATTTTGCTTTATGGATTAAAGTATCCAAAGCTGTTAGAGCAAGCTTCTTTTTACAATAGTCGGAACGAATATATGGACGTAATCCGGTTACCCCATTGGGCTTGAAGGTATCGGTATCATACTTGGCAATGGTATTCAGTAAATGATAGTTTGCGCCGTATTGACGCTGGTTGTATGGTGGGTCTAGATATAGAACATCACCTGCTATTTTTTCAATAAGAACTCCGGCATCCTTATTATAGACGGTGTTAAATTGGGTACTATATGCTGGATAGGTTTTTGCTGGTTTTAATATAAAATCTTTTAGCGCTGAGGCCTTAAATTTTTTAAGGTAGGCTCCATACACAGAAGTGGTATTGGCTATCTTATCGGCAGATTCAAGTAAGGATGCTAACGCAAAGTAATAGGTGTTTTCGGATATCTCACATGTTGAGTACATGCGCTCTATTTCCATTCGTATTGCGTCAATCTTCTTGGCGTTATGGGCGCTAAAGAACTGTCTATCCGCAACTCCTGTGGCTGCATAGTTCTCAAATATAAAACCATCTTTAACCGGTATACCGTTTAAATAATCAATTAGTTTGTTATCCACGGTATCATTCAGTAAATAATGCCTATTTAAGACATAGCTATAAAATTCCAAATCATTCGCTATAACTGATTTTACGTGAGCCTTGAAAAATGAGCCGACCACTCCAGATCCTGCAAATAAATCACAAAAATTCTTGCTTTTTAGGTCTGGAACATTATCCGATATAGTGGTATGAATAAAGTTTAACAGCTTTAGTTTTGACCCAATATAATTCAACACGATATCCTTTTTGCACTGATTATTTAATGATACGCCAGAATATGATCTGTGTCAAGCTATCACCCTATATTTTTATCTTTATCCTTTTTAAACGGTTAGCGTGGTTTTGGCTGTTTGGTATTTTCAATTTCACTGCCAAAAATGGCGATATGTTCCAATCGTTTTTGAAAGTCTGCATAGGTATCATAAAAGCGTTCGGTTATTGGCCGCGTTAGTTCTGGTGATGACATAACTAACCTATGCAATGAATCCATCAACTGTTCGCCTTTACACCGTAAATCATCTAAGTTTTTTTTGTAATCTTTGGATACTTTCGAGTCGTCCTCTGCAATCAAGGAGATATCCACTCCAAAATTGTCTGCTTGGATTGAACGTACCCCATAATGGGATTCCACCAAGGCTGCACAGTAATCCCGTAAAGTGCTTTTAGAATTATTTGTGGTGGATATTTCGCGCAGCATATCCAATAGCGCAAATTTTGTTAATGAGTTCGGTAAATTACTATTAAAAAGGTTATTCAAACCATTTTTAAATAACGCGTGAGCATTTAACGCTTCTTCTGCTATGCATGCACATTTTTCACTTGCTGTTGTTTTTGACATGGTACTTTCCCCTTAAAAATATATGTTGCAAAGTATGCATTGAAAATTTTGTATTGTCAAATGAAAAAAAAAAACAGGGATATCACACCTCCCTGTTTTTTATGCACACTTTAGAGTCTAATTATGGTGCGCTTACTACACTAAGACCTTGGGGTGCACTGTTATAGCTTTGTGCGCCATATCCCTGCTGACCTTGCGCACCATAAGGTGAATTAGACTGTATAGGCATTCCTAATTGTGCGCCTTTCTGTCCTGTAGATGTTCCTATTTTTCCGCTACCATTCTGGCCTAAAATATCCTTCTTAGTTACCGGCTTCAAGAATAAAATTCCAACTCCAGTACCGATATTGATCCGCACCGTATTTGGTGTTCTAAACGCGGATTGCCCTATTTGACCAATGGTTTGACCTACCTGACCCATAGCCGCCATAGCTGCCTGACCAGTAGATTTTGGGCTGAATGTTTGAGTCACACCACCATATCCAGAAGATACAGTTGAACCGGACTGTTGCAATGTCTGACCAAACCCTTGTAAAAAGGCTCCGCCTAACAGCATTGAATACCGGTAGAAATAATGGTGGTTTACACTGGAGGCCAAATATCCTTGGTTCACTTTTGGGTTAACCATAATAGCATCAACAGGGAAAGATATCCCGTTTTTAAGGGATGCCATAGTGAATTTAATCACTAAACGGTTATCCTCAGTCTTAAAGGCTCCTAATAAACGCGTACCCGCTAATGGTCCATCTTCAATCTGACCCAAAACAGGGGTTGGCCTATTTGAATTAAGCGCTGTTTCCACTACACCATATTCCAAACGACCAGCTCCAATAACTACATTGGCTGCAATTTGTTGTGGTGTTTCTTTTGGTTTTGCACCACTAGGAGTTCCACCATTACTTACAGCTTCTGCTGTTGGTGAGTTAACTACGCTAAGTCCTTTTGAATCTACCACATTGATAGCTGTTGGATGCCATGTTTTCTGTAAGTAACCCATTTCTTTTTCAATGGCCATACTTGCACGTGCCTGTTGCTGGGCAGCATATTGTGCAGCTTGTGGGTTCACTTGAGAAGCTGTCTGTGTGCTAACCGGTACGGCTTTCGGTATAGCTGGCTGTGGCGTAACTGGATGTGTTATAGTGGTCACCAATTGCTGGTTGGTAGCTTGACCTAAAAAGCCAGGAACATAACTGGTATTGTTCTTGGTAGCTAAGGCAGCCTGTTTGTTTTGATTCTGGTTATACAGCTTCGTATAAGCTGGTGTACTCTTCGCACCATTGGTAAAAGTCACTCCATTTGGAGCCTGACCAACATTTACTTTTGCTGGAGCGGATACCTCTGATGTAGTGTGAAAGTAGAACAGAATTAAACCCAAAGATAAAACCGCAGTACCCAAAAACATTAAGGTCTTTATACGATTTTTGGGGTCCAAAGCATAGGCTAACTTACTGTGCTTTTTTGGTGTGGTTGCTGGTGGTAAAACTGTGCTCATGTATATTACTCCCTATTATTGTTTGTTTTGGTGAGACACATTCACAGAAACAGGACTTCCGCCAGCCATAAATGTCAATGGACTCGAAAATGGTAGTTTCCAAGCGGTATAGCCGTCATTGGATAACGATGCTGTCCACGAAGGTGCCACTAAATTAGCCTTTGCTCTAATATACAAAGTATTTCCCAATTCGTAAGCCATTAAGTGTGGTAAACCAGAGGCCACCACCATTTTACCACCACTTGGAGCTATACCGTCCAATACACTCGTTAGTATAGGACCAGCTACTTCTGCGGATGGCCCTTGTACAAATATTGGTTTTTTAGCGTTAGGGCCATCTGCGTCAACCATAATGGATTCCCTATAATCCACCGTTTTCAGTGACGCTTTTACAGGAATAATAATCGGTTGTGCTAACCCCTTTAAGGTTACCGCGATATTACTGGATACCCCCTGATGTAAAGGAGTAATAAGAATGACATTTTCGTTGTTTGCCGCAGGGACAACAGCCGAGAAAAATAATACATTACCAATTACGTGATTACTAATAGGCCACGGAGCACCAGTATTATCAGTAAAGGTGATGGCTGTTACGTAATTACTGGCAGTATACAAAACAGGAGGTATTTGGCCAGGTGCTAAGCTGACTCTTACCATTGGCGCACTAGCGGTAGGCATAGGTAATTTGGCGGCTGCAACAGCAGAATCCAGTATCATTTCGTGGTATTGTTCTATTTCTGTTGGGCTTAAAGCTAAACCGTGTGCACGTGCTGCCTGTTTAAAAGCGGATTCAGGTGCGCTGTTCATACTGACAGCAGGCATCCCGTTTAATTCATTTAATATAGTTTGTGCAGCTTCGGGAGGTTGAGGAAAAGCGGTTCCAGCCGGTTGTACAGAGCTTTTAAGTGGTGCCGTATTCAGCTTCTTCACTAATGTAGATTTAGGCGCTATATGTGCCAATGGTTTAGATGCAGAATTAGCTGAGGCAACTGGAGCTACCGCGCTATTTTGGGGTGCTAAGGCCAACTCTTTAAGCGTGGTAGTTCCATTTTGCTCAACTGATGCGCCAAAAGAAGTCGATGGAATTACCGCAACAACCAAGGTGGCCAATACGGCAGAAAACAATTTACGTGTTGCAGAAACCAAGGTGAAATCTCCTCTTATTGGTATAATATATCTAAAGGATACCGTGCTTTTTTAAAAGGTCAAGTATTATTTCACATTTGATGCGTATAATTGAACAATACGAACCCCAATAGGATACTTGGTAGTGTCCGCACGTTGTAAAACTATATTGATATATTTGGTACGGGCTTGTGAGCTACTAACACCGTCCGAAGCATAATTGATTAATGTTTTCATCTGGATATGCCATGCCAACGCGCCGCCAATACTTCCTTGTGCAACGATAGTTGGTGCATTTTGTGGTACAGCTGATATAATCAATTTCTGACTTTGTAGTGCGCTAATAGTCTTGCTACTGGCTAAACTATTTTGAAACGCAATAAAAGCCGATGGTGCAAATAATGGTTTT
>AOMQ01000002.1_pt1 | contig 16178 bp, 14 predicted proteins | sample 537778 | NCBI WGS metagenome assembly AOMQ01 (sample SAMN02954330, study PRJNA184676) | mine drainage metagenome | biome: terrestrial; feature: Kristineberg Mine; material: mine stream; isolation source: low temperature acidic, metal-polluted mine stream | place: Sweden: Kristineberg Mine
AGGACTTGCTATTAATGAACTGGATTTAGTTTTGCATGACTATGGTGATATAACTTGAATCAACCAAAAAATATACCTGAATTAGCAGATACATTCATAGCTATGGGTATTACAAGCGTTTCCGTGCCACTGAGCAACGGTGGTGTAGACCAGAGCAGTTTGGCTATTGTACAAAATGACGCGTTATTGTATGATGATACCATAAATGAATCTGTGGCACATTTACTCCATACTATCTTTGATTATTGGATAGATGATGTTCGTTATGGCGTCATTTTACTTAATATGGAAAATGAGGTTCTACACATTACGGCGGATATGGAACTGGATACTGATAAGTATAGAATCTTAAGCAATTTATCTGGTGGGCCATACGTAACAAGCACCGCTTTACGTATATCGCATTTAGAAACACGCAAAACTTTACAGGTATTATTGCATAACCCATATCCAAAGCTATTCAAAAATATTGTTTTACAAGTTATAGAGAACCCATTAACGCTAACCCTTGTTATAAATTAGTTTTCTTTGACTTGCGATCATACTGTATTGATTGTATTCTTTTTTACGAAACAAGATATCGGGGGTGCCCTATGAATAGGTTGTTAGAATTAGATACCACGAATTATTATACATTATTGGGTATAGACAGCCATAGTGATGACGTTATCGTGCAGAAAGCATACCGCAGGGTAGCTATGCTAGCGCATCCGGATAGGAACCCAGATAATACGGCACAAGCCACTGAATTATTTAAGCTACTGACGTTAGCATATGACGCACTTAAGACGGCGGAAAATCGGTCCTTATACAACCAGTCATTGCAAAAGAATACGCCTTTTAGATCCCATAATAAAGGAGCACAGCAAGACAATAAACAAGCTAATAACAATACTGACCTTGTTGAAGAAATGGAACGTGCCTTAGCGCAATATGTTGCACAGTACCAAAAAAGTGAAGAACAGTTAGCCTATATCTTTAAAGTGAAAATGGGCGACTTAAATCGAAGAAAAGAACAGATGACCGCTTCGCTGGCTAAAAAAGAAGAGGCGATACAGGATGGAATACGGCAGCACGCAAAATGGTTCGAATTAGATAGCGGATTACGACAAAAGTTAGAAAACGGTAGCTTTACTGATTTGGCGGATAAACGAGCTATTATACAGAAAATAAAAGAGTCAACAGAGAGTGCAAATCTGTGGGCGGATACCGTAGCCAAGTTAACCGACTCTGTGGCCATACTAAAAGTAGATATACAGATTATAATTCAAGAAAACACTAGCGCGTCTGCTGCTTATGATGTAGCAATAGCGTTAGGGCAGCAAGATTATAAACGGTATGTAGAACGTAAAAAAGCCGAGATTAATAATCTGAAAGCACATTCTGACTCTGCGGACAGTAGTGATGCTGGTTCAAGTTCGTACACCAGACCAAAAAATACGCATTAATATATCAACACAAATAATAACACATAAGCTTGCTTGACAGGTAATTATGTGTTATTCTATTTCACAGTAGGCAATACATATTAAAACTATGGGGAATATTTGATGTCAGAAACAGAAGCAGCACCGATTGTAAAACGTCAGGCGGAGCATGAATACGCTCTGCGAGTTATTGATAAGGATGTAAACAAGGAAATGCGGCAGTCGTATCTGGACTACGCCGTAAGTGTTATTGTTGGACGCGCCTTACCGGATGCCAGAGACGGCCTAAAGCCTGTGCATAGACGCATTATTTTTACTATGCACGAGGCTAGCAACAACTGGAATAAGCCATACAAGAAGTCTGCACGTATCGTGGGTGACGTATTGGGTAAGCTGCACCCTCACGGTGATAATTCGGTGTATGACGCAATGGTTCGAATGGCACAACCATTTTCTATGCGAGCACCTTTGGTAGATGGCCAGGGAAATTTTGGTAGTATCGATGACGACCCGCCTGCTGCTATGCGGTATACAGAGGTCCGTCTAACCAAGCTTGCGCAGGATATGGTAGGCGAGATGGATTTCAATACGGTTGATATGATTCCAAACTATGACGAAAAGGAATTGGAACCTACCGTCTTACCCAGTCGTTTTCCAAATCTGTTGTTAAATGGTTCCGATGGTATCGCCGTAGGTATGGCCACCAAGATTCTGCCTTTTAACCTTGGTGAATTAATGGATGCATGTGTTGCATTATTGGATAATCCAGAAGCAGATATTGTGCCGTATATCAAAGGCCCTGATTTCCCAACTTACGGGTTGCTGTTAAACAACGGTGGTATTCAGGATATTATCAATACGGGTCGTGGTAGAGTTACCCTACGCTCAAAGATTGATGTTGAAACAGCTCCAAATGGGAAAGTTATATTGGCGGTAACCCAGCTTCCTTACCAAGTATGTAAAGCCAATATTATTACCACTATTGCTAGGCTTGTCAAAGAAGAAAAGTTGACAGGTATTACCCACATACAAGATGAATCAGACAAGTCCGGTATTCGTATTGCAATAACCCTACATAAAGATTCGGTACCTGAGATTGTATTGAACAACTTGTATAGTATGACACAATTACAAGAAAACTATTCGTCAAACCTTACAGCTATTGTAGCTGGCGCACCTCGTTTGCTATCTGTTTATGACGCGTTAAACATTTTCATTAAGCATCGCAAAGATGTTAAACGTCGCTTTTTCGAATTCCATTTACTGAAGGCACAGAATAGAATAGACGTTCTTAACAGTTTAATTGTAGCATTGGATAACATAGACTTAATGGTAAAGATTATCCGCGAGTCAAAAAACAGTGAACAGGCTATTAATGAGTTATGTATCATCCCTTGGAAATCAGAAACTTTATTTACACTATTACGGGATTCCGTGGTGGTTGTGGATAGTCAATCTGTAGTTTCGGAAGCCAAGTATATATTTCCAATGACGGAGGCAAACGCCAAGGTTATTTTGGATATGCGTTTACAACGGCTGATTGGGATGGAGCGTGATAAGCTGGTAGACGAATACATGAAAATTTTGGTACTTGTCAGGGAATATTCCACTCTGTTGAGCGACCCCACAGTATTTGATGCGTATCTCCGCAATGAGTTTTTGGAAGTAAAGGATAAGTTTGCCGATCCACGTAGAACAGAAATATGCGTGTGGGAAGGCGCGGATTTTAATCCAGAAGACCTTATACCAGATACCGCGATTGCTGTCACCTTAACCTTCCAAGGCTTCATTAAGGCTCAGGATATGGATGAGTTCAGGACGCAGAACAGGGGTGGGCGTGGTAAAAATATGGCTACGCTAAAGGATAATGATTATATTGAGCAGCTATTGTTAACCAGTAAGCACGCCAGAGTGTTATTCTTCACTAACAAGGGGCGCGTGTATAATATTAGGGGTTATGATATACCTGAAGGCAGTAGAGCATCTCGTGGACGGTCTATCCAAAATTTCTTGTCCTTAATGCCAGACGAATCAATTACGACTATGCTGAGCTTGGATAAAGGGCAAATGCTAGCCTTAGCGGATAAGAAGATGGCATCTGTAGACCAAGAAGCGCCAAATGAAGGGGGCACCATTATAACAGACCAAATGGAATTTCTTTCTGATTTACCATCTGTAAGCGGTGACCAGAGTTTGGTTATGGTAACCAAAAACGGCATAGTGAAACGGGTCACGTTAGCTATGTTTGCCAAGATACGAACTGCCGGAACAACTGCTATTAGCTTACGGGATGACGATGAACTGAAGTCAGTTTTTGCAACGAGCGGGTCAGACCACGTGTTGCTAGTTACCCACAATGGTTTGGGTGTTCGATTTGACGAACAGGCTCTCCGCGAAATACAAAGTAAAGGTGCCTATGGTGTTCGTGGTGTACGGCTGAACGAAGATGATTATGTGGTATCTGGCATAGCTTGCAGTGAAGAATCCAAGGTGGTAGTAGTAACCGAGGACGGACACGGTAAAGTCACGGATGTCAGCAATATCCGGCAAATCAACAGAGGTGGAAAGGGCGTGATTGTTGCCAAAGTTCCAGTAGCTGGAACCGCCATAGTTAATGACGAGGACGATCTTATGCTATTGCACGGACAAGGAATTGTCGTCCGTATGCGAGTCAATAGCATACGTGAGACTGGACGGACAGCGAAGGGTGTAACGCTTATTAAAAGCGACGAACCTGTAAAGATCCAGCGTGTCGTTTGTATCCGTAGTATGGATACAGCTTTGCCTAATGATACCGCGACTACAGCCCCAACCAGTGAGGCGTTATCTGAGGTTGAACAAAGCGATTAAGGCTTGCGAAAAGCAGCAAATTGTGTTAAGCTAATCAATTAGAGGGAATTATTATAATGGAAGTAGAAATTTTAACACCGAAGCCGGTCGAAGTTGAAGTAGAAAAGCCCTATGATGCCAGTTCTATCGGTGTATTGAAAGGTCTGGAAGCTGTTAGGGTTAGACCTGGTATGTATATTGGAGATACCGGAGCCGAAGGGGATGGTGATACTCCATATGGTGGGTCTGGTTTACACCATATGGTATTTGAAGTTCTGGATAACTCTATTGACGAGGCTATGGCTGGGCATTGCCAGAACATCGATATCAAGATTCATAAAGATGGTTCGGTGTCGGTGGTGGATGATGGTCGTGGAATACCCGTAGATATGCACGAAGAGGGGGTTTCAGCGGCTCAGGTTATCATGACAGTGCTACATGCTGGTGGCAAATTTAATGCGAACAGCTATAAGGTATCTGGCGGTTTACATGGTGTTGGCGTATCTGTAGTTAATGCGTTATCAGAAAGGCTTTTGCTGACTATTCAGCGTGATGGTAAGCTATGGGAACAGGAATACCGACGTGGTATACCAGTAGAAGCCATTAAGGCTATTGGCACCAGTAGCACAACCGGAACAACTATACGGTTCTGGCCGGACTCAGAAATATTTGATAGTGTGATATTCAATTCCAAAAATCTTATCAAGCGTTTTAAGGAATTGGCGTATCTGAACGCGGGGGTACGATTAAACTTTACCGATGAACGCTTTGGCCTGACCGAAACATTTAAGGCCGATGGTGGTGTGGCGGCATTCGTTTCCGATATCAATAAAGCCAAAGGCGATAGTGGTACCTTTATGCCTAACGTTATCGTATTGAACGGGGAGGTTAATGGTATTGTACTGGAGTGTGCGGTACAGTGGAACGCGGATTACAGGGAACAGGTTCTAGCGTTTACCAACAATATTCCGCAAAGTGACGGTGGAACACACATTACTGGTTTCAAGTCTGCATTATCACGCACGATGACAAAGATTGTCACGGATTCTGGACTGCTAACCAAAGCAAAAGTCAACGTGGAAGCAGACGACATTCGTGAGGGGCTGGTTGCTGTGGTATCCGTTAAAGTCCCTGATCCAAAGTTCTCATCACAGACTAAGGATAAACTGGTATCCAGTGAAGTTCGACCAGTAGTAGAATCCATTGTTGCTAATGGGTTATCGGAATACTTTGACAAACATCCAAAAGAACGAGTCGCCCTATGCGGTAAGATTGTCAATGCAGCGCGAGGTCGTGAGGCAGCACGGAAAGCCAAGGAAACAACCCAGCGTAAAACGGCATTGGATATCGCCAACCTACCTGGTAAATTGGCTGATTGCCAAGAAAAAGATCCCGCTCTATGCGAAGTATATCTGGTTGAGGGAGATTCAGCAGGTGGTTCCGCAAAGCAGGGTAGAGATAGGAAATATCAGGCTATTTTACCGTTAAAGGGTAAAATCCTTAATGTTGAAAAAGCACAGTATCACCGTATTCTGGCCTCCGAAGAAATTGGCACCCTGATTACTGCATTAGGGGCTGGCTTTCGTGATGACTTTAATAAAGCCAAGCTACGTTATCATCGTATTGTTATTATGACGGACGCAGACGTAGATGGTAGCCATATCAGAGCCTTAATGCTCACGTTCTTTTTTCGAGAAATGCCATCCTTGCTTGAAGATGGTCATTTATTTGTAGCCTTGCCGCCTTTGTATAAGGTAAGTGTAGGGTCAAAGGATACCTATTTTATTGACGACGCAGAACTTAATGCGTGGTTGGATAATTATGCCATAGAAAAAGGTATTGACCGTGCTAATGCAAAGGATTCAGTCAATATCCAGCGGTATAAGGGATTAGGAGAAATGAGTCCGGAGCAGTTGTGGGATACCACAATGAATCCTGAGAATCGTGCTTTGGTACGCCTCACGATGAAGGATGCCATTGAAGCAGATGCAACATTTAGTATGCTTATGGGTGAAGATGTAAAGCCAAGACGTGATTTTATTGATGCTAATGCACAATATGCCAACCGAGATATTTAATCAACCAAAAGGATAGAATGATGACAGAAGATATTGAAGTATTTGCCGATCCTATTGATGCCGCTACGGCATTAACTGAAGAATTAAACGCTAAGAGTTTGGCAGATTGGCGATTAAGTCTTAGCACTGGTGAAGTTCCTGATATTGACGAGAATGGCGTACGTTATTGTCTTGATTGCGCCGAAATCATATCACCAGAGCGTATAGCAGCAGCCATTCCTGACCCAGTTCGATGCGTTGATTGCCAAAACATTGCGGACAAAAAGAAACGTGGAGTAACTCGGAGTGGTGGTGGCATTTTGACTGCGTTGGATAATTCGGTCAGAACAGAGCAGAATTATACAAATAAAGCCACACAAACATCCAAAGACGCTACTAACGTATACCGCGAAAAAACTCCAGATCGAATCACGGATATTGATGTTTTGTTAAACCCTTAATTGAAGGCTTATATTTTATTGACATTGGCTGTTTGTAGTGTTATCCTGAATATTAATTAGCAGGGTATCACTCTTATGCCAGAAAAAATAAAGCCGTCATCCGAACAGGAACATATATTAAGTTTAGCTGAAGCTGGAAAATCTATTGTTGGGATAGCTCGTGCGGGGGCTGCTAAAACAACCACCGCACGTTGGGCTATTCAAAATCGTAGTCATACACTAAAAAACGGAAAAAGATACTGGTTTGGGCTTTTAACGCTCAAGTTGAAGCTGATATGCAGGCTAACGTTAATAAAAATGGCTTGACACAATCTGTGGATGTGTTCACGTTTCATCGTTTTGCTCGTCGAAAGATAGGGCACCAATACCAACAGAGCCGATTTAGCAACCGGTGGCCATCAGGTAAAGATATTGCGCTTGCATTAAGTATTGATAGGGCGTATTACCCGTGGGGAAATCCGATTAGTGTAGGTTATACTATACTAGAAACTATCCAAAAGTTCTGCTTAAGCGCGGATACCGAGATAAGTTATAAACATATTCCATTGCCGGACGGCGCTGCTATAGACACAGTAAGCTTTGAAGCCATAAGAAATTATGCCAGAAAAGCATGGCTTAAAATGGGTCCACAAGGAGATCTACCAGTTACGCACGATGTATACCTGAAAGCCTTTGCGTTATCTTGTCCAGATATTGCCAAAGATTATGATATGGTGGTTCTTGAAGAAGGGCAGGACATTAACCCAGTGATTATAGGAATGGTTGAGAAGTTTGCCAAAGAAATTCAGGTGTTGGTCTTTGGCGACCCTTTACAACAAATATATGACTGGCGTGACGCCGAGGATTCTTTAACTTATTTTGCTGAAAAAGAACAATTTACAAAGGTAGACCTTACTACAAGTTATCGATTTGGAGACGCCATAGCACAAGCAACCAAAGATATGATTAAGGCACAGCTAGGTGAGACTTTGGTACTTAACGGAGCCAATAGCGGTGATAAAGTAGGGCCTTTTCATCAAGCTTTACAGAGAACCATTATCACGCGCACAAACTCCGAGATATTGTTAGAATTGCATAAGTGTGCGGAAGCCGGTATCCCTGCCAAGGCACAGAAAGATATGACTGACTTACTTAATCTTATTAATAGTGCGGAATCCTTAAAAAATGGTATTCAGCCTGTAGATGGCCCATTATCAAAATTCAAGACTTGGGATGATTTGGAATTGCACGCCATGTCTAAAACTGGTCAGGAATTTCAAGGGATGCTTAATATGTATAAACGGTTTAACGGTTTTTCTATTCCACGTAAAATTATAGAACAATCCAATTCCACACCAGATAATATGGCCTTACGCGCCAGAATAGGAACTACACACACGTTTAAGGGCAGCGAGTTTCCATTCGTGCAATTAGGCGGTGGATTTATCGATAAAGACTCTGATAATAAACGGTGGACTGCGGAAGAGGCAAGGATATTATACGTGGCTATGACGCGGGCCAAAAAAGGTTTGGATGTACGTACCGTAGAGAGTTTCTGGCACCCAAAAGATAGAGCTATTTCTAAACCGAAGTGATTAATTTTAAATACGCTTAGCAAAAAATTAGACTTGACTTATCTAATTAAGCGTGTGTAGAATCATATAAATACTAACTAATTTTCATTATAGGGAATACTATCTTATGCACGCTGATGACGATGATGATGTACAGATTAATCAAGGTCCAAAGACTATTGAGGAACTGGAAGCGATTAAAGAGGAAGAAGATAGGCGGTCTGTTGCTGGTAACAGAATTGAACCTTCTGTAAGCGCTCCTGATGATATTGTTCTTACAGCAAGCCATAATGATACTGTGAAAACACCAAAAAAGAAAAACACTGTTAAGGATGTGGTTATTGCTACCAGCATTGCTGGTGTATTGGCGGCAGGCTATTTTATTGGATATCCGCTATTGATGGGACATATTCACCCAGCCAACAAAGAAGCAGCATCGCCTATCCTATTATCAGCGCCGAAGCTACACCCAATTGTCCAACCAGCAGCTAAGCCATTATTGGTAAAACCATTACAAGAAAAATCTGTACCACCAGTCATTCTGAGTTCTGTGGTAGCACCAACATCCGCTACACTATCGAGTTCTGGTGTATTATTGCCTAGCAGTAAGCCACCTTTATCAAGCTTTCAGGCAACTTCTTTAGCAGGTAAACCGCCTGTTATTTCTGGTAAGGCTGTTAGCGCGTCTAAGGTGACTATTGTCGGCGCAAATAAGGGTTCTACCAATAGCACACCTGCGTTGAATAAGGCTACACAAATGGTACTGAGTAGTGCTCCTGTACATGCCACAAAAGCCAGCCTGAAAGGCCAAGTTATTGCTTTACAGCAGACTGTTGTGCAGATGCAAACAAGCTATAACCTTTTAGAAACACAGTTTAAGGTTATAGAGCAGCAGCTTAAGGATATTCAGCAACACACAAACGTAGTAGCAACGCGTGTTGCACCTATTTATCATCCTGCCCCGCGTCCTACTTATCATCCTGTGTACCATCCAGTATATCATAAGCCAATAGCACCCGTGGTTAAGAAATCTAGGGTGCCTATTGTCGTTGGTGCTGGTAATGGTATGGCTTGGGTTCTTAGCCACGGTAAAACAACTGAGGTTCATGTTGGGTCTTATTATACAGGATTAGGAACTATTACTGGTATTACGGCTAATGGTAAGGTGGTTGGTACAGAAGGAACCGCAGGAACCAATTAATGCCAGAAAAAGATAGCCATTTTAAGTATCAGAAATTTGAAATTGATATTGATAAGAGGTTGAATCAAATTTGGAATTCGTTATGGATAACCGTGTTAACTTATTTATTTATGGTAAGCGTTAATTCTGGGTGGTTTTTTGAGAATGGCATGTCTATTTCTGGTACCATTGTAGCCACAAGTATATCGCTTATGTGCGGCTACATTATTTTGGCTTAATGTTTTAAGGTCTTGGCTGTTTTTTGAATGCTGGTTTATCCAAATTTGTATCTGGGTATTTTAGGACATCGTCAGCTGTGCAGAATTTAACGCTAACCGGCTGTGTTGCACTTATCGCAGAAATCTCTGCGGCAAAACCCCACAATCCTTGTTGTGCGTAATCAATAGAGATGTGCTTGAGTATTAATTTCTGTACTAAGTCTTCCAGCGCATCAAACTTCTTTTGTGAAATACCATTATCGGTATCCGGAAAATATAGTATTTCGCAATTCATTACACAATCATGATTCATTAGTGCTAAAACGCGTTTAATTTTAGCACTTCGCATACGGTTATCCAATTCTGTTAGCCGCGAATTTTGATTTTCTTGCATTATGTCATGCCTGCCAGTATCACGTTTTGATTGACTGGTATTCAATGCCAAGTTAGCAGCAATAATGGCTATCTTTTCATCAGATATATTATTGCATTTTTTGATGAACACGTCCAATGATATATTAATAGGAGCATATACTGGATTAACTTTATTCTGGTCTGATAACCAGTCAATCTTAACGCCTATACACGATTCTAACTTAGAATCACTAGGAATATATGAATAGTGCTCGCCATCCATTTCTATTTCCAGACCATTAAGTAGCCCTCGTAATACTATTTCCGCTTTGTGTTTTGCCATTTTAATGTCCTTATTACGTATGGTTAGCCTATCTTTTCTTAATTTTAAGGCTTACACATTATGTTGTCAAGTTACAGCTTTTTGGATACATTGTTTGACACCATCATTTTTTTTAGTTACAATGTGGTACTTGAAGGCTAAGTATTAAGAAAGGAAAAAGCTATGGCTGCAACTATCAATGTGGTTGAGGGTATAAACATTCTTTTAAAATATTGTGATGGTGACCTAAAAGATTCATATAATCTTACTGCCGAACACAATGTTATTTATTTTACTGATTTTCCAAGTCATAAGGTAACAGAGGATGACCGTAATAAGTTAGTCCAATTGGGGTGGATAATGGATAGCTGTTATGAATCGCATTCGGGTTATGATGTAGGTGATTCGTGGATGATGCTTTTATAAGAAAATAATTAGCATTTTAATCTCGTCTTTCGGTGTTTTTCTGCATTGTTTTTAAAGGTATCTTCTGGAACAGATTGCTGAATAAGTTTCAAAACAGACCTTGGAACCTTACCATCCGTAAAATATTGTCTAACATCATCCACTGAATCTGGAAAAGTGGCGGCATAAAATACCCCAGCATACGTCTTCTTTAAAGTGCGATGTACACCAGAATACCGCGATAAGAACTCTTTAAACTGGCCAAAAGTAGGGTCAATCAACTGATTATTACAGACTACCCAAGTATGCGATAATTTAAAGTCCTTATCAATAATACCATCTGCGTCACAGAATTGAATCCAACCCTCAATAACGTGGACTGTATTTAGGCTATCTGTGCTTAGCTTTTTTGCAAGAATAGCCGCAGCCAGCATACATGAACCAGATTTTTCCGTATTAAAATTTCTTGGTAAAATGGCATACCTCATATCGTGCTACATCTATGTTTAGACCATTTCGGTAGTATCACCGAAATGGTCTGCCTTTTACTGACAAGCCTCGCAAGTTGGGTCATCAATCAAGCATGACTTAGGTTCTGGTGCTGTATTGGTTGTTGATTTAACAGCATTCAAGGCACCAGCCTTACCAGTAGATTTTTCTGCTGATGTAGCACTTAAACTACGCAAATAATAGGTAGTCTTTAACCCCTTTTTCCACGCTTGTGTATAAACTGTATCTAGCATCTTGCCTTTTGGGTTATTGAAATAAATATTCACACTCTGTGACTGGTCTATCCATTTTTGACGTCTTGCTGCACATTCTACAAGATACATAGGGTCCATTTCGAAGGCTGTTACGTACAGGTCTTTTAATTCTTGAGGAACTCGGTCTATCTTGCTTAATGACCCATCAAAGAATTTAAGATCCATAATCATTGCAGCATCCCAAATTCCTAGTTCCATCATATCTTTGACCATACTTGGGTTCAACACGGTAAACTCACCAGAAAGATTAGACTTAACATATAAGTTCTGGTAGATAGGCTCAATACCTTGGCTTACACCGATAATATTGGCGATAGTTGCCGTTGGTGCAATAGCTAAACAGTTGCTGTTTCGCATACCACCTTTTACCTTTGTCCGTAAGCTATCCCAATCCATAGTTCGTTTACGGTCTACATCGATATGCCGGATAGCCTCCATCATTTCCAAACTATCAATGGGCAGTATTCCCTTACTCCACAGCGACCCATCGAACGAACTATAAGAACCGCGTTCACGAGCAAGGTCAGCAGATGCGGATATAGCATAATAAGATATAAGCTCTTGACTAACATCCGCAAATTCTACGGCTGACATTGAATTATAAGATATTCTATGTACCGCCATAGCATCCACAAAACCCATAACCCCAAGACCTACTGGGTGATGCTGCGTATTACTGTTTCTCGCCTTGTCGATAGCGTAGTAGTTAAGGTCGACTACGTTGTCTAGCATTCGCATACCAGTTTTAATGGTACGCTCCATTTTTTCGGTATCAAACATATCGGCTATACCTAATGACTGACCACTACGAGGTTTCATATGCTGAACCAAGTTTATAGACGCTAAGTTGCATACCGCTGTTTCAGTATCACTGGTGCTGTTTAAGGTTATTTCTGTGCATTGTCCAGTTAACACACCGTTAAATACACCCATATGTCGTATTGGTTCAGAAAAACAATATGTATCATCAACGCGGCCAGTATCTGCTATACTTACTACGGTTACAAAGTGCTCAGAACGTCGTTGTGTTGTATTGGTTGGCATAATCAGTCGATGCGGATTAAAGCCCAGTCGGTTAAGCATAATAAGACCATCATGGGCGATTAAAAGCCGGTATAAATCTTGGCACTCATATACATTGTTGCCACCTTTACCGTCTGGTAATAGATTCCGTCTGTTTTCGGACATAAGTGCTACTGCGCTATATATACCCATAGTTTGTAGCATTAAACGAACATTTTCAAGAAAATCGGCGTGTATCGAACCAATCTGTATGCCATACGCACTTCCATTTTTGGTTATGCATCCATCCGCGTCACAGAGTCCAGCAAACCATTCCACTCGGCTCTTTAAGCTGTGTGATGTAGGCACCGTAAATTTCTGCTCTAAGGTTGCGTGTAAACTGTAATTTAAAACCCCATTGGCTGTTTCTTTATTGCTGCCAGTTCTAACGTTTAGGAAAGGCAATAATTCTTTCTTGTCACCATATAGTGTGATAATTGGCTTTTTGTAATCTGGTTTTCCGTATGTTCCATCACCACAGAAAAATCCGTGCGTATAGGCATCTTTGAAATCTTCCCATTCGTGGTTATTAATAATCGGGTATTCCGCCTTAATAAGCTTATCACCGACTTTTAAATCCGCTGCACGGACCTCTACCGCTTTTTTGTGATAGTCATTTTTAATATGAAATATATGATATGGAGTACACGCAAGTTTAGCACCATTACTTAGTTTAACGGTTATTAATTTTTGATTTTCTCCAGTTTTTCTAACAATGGTATCAGAAAACGTCATACCGTTCCATACTTTCACTTTCTTGTCTTGAAGATCTACAATAGGAATATGCCCTTTGTCAGTAAGGACAACTGTTTCCGGCGCAACACACAAATTACTACTATGCACTACCCCAACATGTTGTTGTGGGCTGCGTACATTGCACATATCTTTAAATGTAATCCACGGGTGTCCAGTTTCCAACAGCATAGTGAGCATTTTTCGCCACATTTCTAAAGCGGATACCTTTTTATGTACCTTAATCAGCCCCTTGGAAGCCATTTTCTCGTAATGCTCATACCGTTTTTTGAATTCCAAACCAAATAAATCGTGCAAGTCCGGAACTTCGTCGGGGGAGAACAGAGTCCATTCACCCCGGGCTTCTACACGCTCCATAAATAGGTCTGGAATCCAGTTTGCTGTATTCATATCGTGTGTACGGCGGCGGTCATCCCCTGTGTTTTTGCGCAGTTCAAGAAATTCTTCCATGTCGATATGCCAAGTTTCAAGATAAACGCATACCGCACCCTTCCGTTTTCCACCCTGGTTGACTGCTACTGCGGTATCATTAACTACCTTTAAGAATGGAATAATGCCCTGTGACTTACCATTAGTACCTTTAATCTGTGACCCCAAACCACGTACCGGTGTCCAGTCATTACCAAGTCCACCACTATATTTGGACAGTAACGCGTTCTCTTTTATGGCGTCATAAATACCGACTAAGTCATCTGATACTGTACTTAGAAAACAACTGGATAACTGTGGCCGTAAGGTGCCAGCATTGAATAGCGTCGGTGTAGAAGTAACTAAATCAAATTGGGATAACACGTTATAAAATTCAATAGCGCGGTCTTCTTTATCTTCTTCAAGTAAAGATAGCCCCATAGCTACTCGCATAAAAAAGGTTTGCGGCAGCTCAATGTGGCGGTCATCTACGTGTAAGAAATATCTATCTGTAAGAATCTGAGCACCCTGATACATAAAAAGATTGTCTCGTTCGCCACGTAATGCAGCGCCAAGACGATCCAAATCAAAATTAGCCATTTCGGGTGCAATACGCTGGTTTTTAATACCTACGGCAATCATATTCTTAAAATGGATGGGGTAAACTGTTGCCATTTCAGAGGCGGTTACACTTCGACCAATAACTTCCTTGCGTAAATGATAAAAGTGCAACCGTGCTGCCACATACGCGTAATCAGGATGAGTCTCAATTAATGGGCGAACAGCAAGAACTAATGCCGCGAAAACTTCCTCGTTAGTGATGCCGTTATACACACTGTTTTTGAAATTGTGGAATACCAGTTCACTATCCGCATTCAGACCAGCGCATGATTCTGTTATGACCTTTTTAATCTTTGCCACGTTAAGCGCTTTTGTTTTGCTTCCGTGTTTTACTTGTACGGTCCATTTATCTGTATCTGTCACAGTATCTTCTTGTCTGTTTTTCTTATGTGATTCACGGTATAAGATATAGGCGCGTAAAACAGCATGTTCATCCGCCGCCATTAATGCCCGTTCAACACAGTCCTGTATAAATTCCACGTCCATTAAAGAATCCAATAAGGATGCATCTTGTAGAATGGACATTGCTTTGGATAACACAGCCTCTACACGAGAATGAACTGACTGGCTATTTTTAAGGTCTGGGTCTGTACCAATAAAAGCATTCATTAATGCGGTTTCAATCTTATTGGCGTGAAATTCTGTAATGTCTCCATTACGACGACGAACTAATACATTCATACTGCTTGGCATTCTGTGTTCTCCTGTTAATTTTTATAGCGTTATTTATTCGAGTTTACTGGCTTTTTAAATGCTTGTCCAGCCTTCATTAATATTAATCTGCGTAGGACAGAAAGTCAAGTCAGAAGGATACTGGACTCAGGTTTGTTTTTATGGCATAATTTAATTTTTAAAGGAGAATTGCGTGAAAGAATTTAAAATGCCTTTTGGTTCATGTACTGGATGGATGGACAAAGATGTTGGCGAAGTCATCGACGCTGATGTTAAGACGAACACCAGTATTCATACGGAAGTACAGGATCATTTCGGTAAGGATGGCATCTTTACAAAGTATGGCGAGGTGCATAAAGTTGCACACATAACATCAAAATTGCATCATAAGTCTACTTTTTGGTTGCGTGATACCGCAGGAAACGAGACCCCATATACTTTCAATCAGGAAATTATGCCGCTGAGAAAAGGAAATACCATTGCGGTTGTTCGTGGTGCACTGAAAGGGAAGCGCCCAAACAGTGCTCCGTATCATTATGTATACAACAAAACAACTAACTCTGGCCGGATTATTATGGGTGGGTTTGGCGCATATGGGCTTGGTATTGTAGGACCAATAGCAGGTTATATGCTATTATCGTTGGTTATTGGCATCGCAGTATCCTATTTCGTTAGTTTGTGGTTTATTGTGCTTATCCCTGCACTAGTGACTGTAAGCCCATTTTTTGCTATTCATCGGTTGTATGCAAAAGTGGCACGGCTGGAACCCATTTTCCGTGAATATGCCAAAGAAGCGTAATTTTTAGTTTTCTTAAAAATATTTCTTAAATGAGCTTGACAACGTAGTTCAACCGAGTTATTATGTTCTTAACGTGTTGCAGAGCAAAGTTACTTCTTTATACGATAAACACTTGGCCCGTTTGTTATAACCGTTTTTTGTAAGATGTGGTGAAAGAATAGGATACTTCATATCAAACAGGTTGTCGCAGGTTCGATTCCTGCTGCGCGGTATACCCTGCGTATAGCTCAGGCTGGTAGAGCGCCCGTCAAAAAGACCTTTTCTGCTTGATTCCCATCTTGCAATAAACCATA
>AOMQ01000003.1_pt1 | contig 14586 bp, 15 predicted proteins | sample 537778 | NCBI WGS metagenome assembly AOMQ01 (sample SAMN02954330, study PRJNA184676) | mine drainage metagenome | biome: terrestrial; feature: Kristineberg Mine; material: mine stream; isolation source: low temperature acidic, metal-polluted mine stream | place: Sweden: Kristineberg Mine
CCATTTGCGACCTCAATACTAAATTTGGTGGAGGTGGCGGGAATTGAACCCGCGTCCAGAACACTTAGCCACTTGTTGATGCACACGCTTTTCGATTGTTAGTTTTTGGTCGTCTGTACACAATCAAGTCCAGCAACCTAACCGCACCGCTGTAAAATACAGCTTTAATTCTCATAAGGTACACACGGTTATACCTTACCTATCTCCACTTCTATGACGGCGGAATCTCTTAGCAGGAGACTCTCTTGAAACCACCGGATTACGCTGCTAGAGCGTTATCGAAGTTTGAATCGTTTGCGTTTACTGTTTTGCTTAAAAGATTTAGGAGAATTCAAGCTATCTCCGCGTGCAACTTATGGTTTCCATCATCCTGTCGAAACCGTGACACCCCCAATGTTTAACTACATTAACTATACTACTATGTATTTCCGTCCGAGTCAAGTCTTTTTGACGTTGTACAAGAAATTTAAATAATCCAAGGGATCAGTGCCTTTGTGCTGCGCTTGTAATCGGTGTATTCTGTATTGAATTTAGCCAAGAGCATCCCTTCTTCGACCTTTATACGCCACAAATAGGATGCCAATACTATGCCAATGAAAATAAGGTTAAACCTTAAATCCTGAAAAAATAATGTTAGTCCGATGAAAGAAATAATAGCTCCGGTATACGTAGGGTGTCGCACAATTCGATACCATCCTTTTTGGATGAGTTTATGGTCTCCATGTATGCCTAAGTCAACAGAAAAGAAACGCCCCAATTGACGAATAGCGGTTAACCGTATGAGTAAGCCAATAAGAACAATAGCACTAGCCAAATTTGGACTGAAAAAGTGGAATGGTTTACTGGTAAAAAAGAACATAAGTAGCGCGGATACAATAATTATATTGAACACCCACGACTCAAAACTTTTACGGTGTTGGGCTTTTTTTGCCGTGGTTTTGGTGAATTCAAGAATAATCTCTACCAATCCCCACGATAGGCAACTAAATAAAAGTATTCCAATATTGCTTAATGTAGTATTCAATATGCGTCTCCGGCTGCCTTTTACGGTTTAACTTACAAAAGTGGAAGGTGTCCGGTATACGGGTCAATCAGACTTTCCATAGCTGGTCCAACCGCTAAGGCGGTTAGAGTTCGTACACCATTAAATTCGGTTAGACCGTGGTCTACAATCAAACTCACCGGTAAATTGGTTTGCTTGATACTGTGGTACAATGCTAAAAGTTCCGATTCACTATTAACACTAACGGTTATTTTTCTTTGTTCAAAATCGTTTTCGTGGAACCAACGGTACCAATCTGCACCAGTGTTGAACCCAAACTGATTGATTTGTACTACTATATTGGACACAGCAGCATGGGCAGCCTGAGCCGCCATCTTTCCCTTCCGCATGTTAAGGTCTTTACGAATGACCAACACCATTTTTAAATGGTTTCCACTGTTATTTACTGACATTGTCCAGTATCCCCGTATTTCGCTAACATACTATACCAGACAATCTCTTTAATGTCAACTCTTGAAAACCCACTTTAATGCGGGGTATTGATATGCGCTACTACAGGAGTCAAGAATATAAGTAATTCAGTCTTTTCTACACTACGAGCATGACTTTTAAATAACCAACCAAGCAGCGGTATCTTCTTAAGATATGGTACACCTGTATCGGTTATAGCCGCCGACTTTGTATATATTCCGCCTATAACGACCGTATGACCATTTTTTATCATCAAAGCGGTGTCCACTGACTGTGTATTAATTGGTATACCACTTGGCGTTGCTTCGGAATAGTTTGGCTGGTTATTTGTGGCTTTGATAGTCATTAATATGTCACCGTTAGGTGTAATATGCGGCGTTACATTCAAGCTGAGAACCGCTTTCTTAAAGGATACCGCCGTAGCCCCACTACTGCTGGCCATTTGGTAGGGTATTTCCTGACCCTGTTCTATAACCGCCGCAGTATTATTGGATGTCAGAACTTCTGGGCTGGAAATTATTTTTGCATCATTATTGGCTTGCAATGCCTGTAGCTGAAGATTTAGAATCCGATTTCCTGCCGCTGTACCCAACGCCATACCTAGTGATGCTGGATTAAGACCCGCTAATGCGCTACCAGCTGGAAGTTCCGCAGGTAGGTTAACCAAGGACGGTACTCCGGATAAACCTGAAGAAGATGTTCCATAAGGGCTATAACTGCCACCTTGATTCATAAGTGTTCCGCTAGACTGTGTCCCAGAAAGGTTAACTACACCGTTATTGGTCGTTCCTGTATAAGTGCCTCCCCACGAAACGCCTAACGTTTTAGCCGCAGCAGTGGTAATCTGAACAATACGAGCTTTAATAACAATCTGCTGTGCTGGTTTATCTAATACCTTTACCAGCTTAGCGATATTTTTAATATTATCAGGTGTATCACGAATTAACAGACTGTTATTAGATGCCACAGCCTCAACACTACCACGAGTGCCTAATAGGTTGGTTCCCATTTGTGCAGCGGTAGTTCCACCTAATAAACTGGTTAAGGCCAACTGGCTATTTCGGTTTGCATAACCACCTTTTTCAGCTGAAAAACCGTTCAGTATAGTGGCTACTGTTGCCGCCTTTATATAATTTAAGGGTATCATTTCTGTAACTAATGGCTCAGTTTTACGCTTGGCTGCATTAAATTTGAGTGCATCAGTTTCTTGTGTTGCTATTTGTGTTTGCGGTGCAACCCATAGAATAGGCCCAATATGTTTTATCCCTAATCCTTGCGATTCCATTATGGCTTTCAATGCCTGCTGCCAAGGCACCGCCTTTAGATTTAAGGTCATAGTGCCATTCACGGAGTTTGATAATACCAGATTGGTATGTGTGAATTGGGCTATTACCTGCAATACATCACGCACTGGGATATTCTGGAAGTGCATGGACAACTCTTGCTGCTTCTTTTGTACGGCTGTTTCGGGAGTGCTTGCACTGGATTTACTAATACCCAACCGGACCACATCACCTATCTGATAAACAGAATACTTAAATGCAGAGTTTGTTTTTAAAACTATCTTTGTGGATGTCCCCAGAGGATATACACTGAAACCATCTACAATAGTGCCAAACTGTGTCGTAGAATACATATGCTGATATGCTGATGGGGTATCGGTATGCTGTAAAGTTAGCGTAATCCCGTCTTTTTGTCTAACCACGTTTATCAACGGTTGTTTACCACTTATAGTTAGCTCAACAGAACCACCATCACTTTTGTTTCTGACAAAATGTACATCCGCTATCGCCGGAATACTTGGTTGCGGATTGGTAATAGCCGCGCTAACCATGTTTTCTGGTTTGGCTAACTTTATGACATTAACAGAGGTTGGATCACCATGAACAACATAACCAGAAGAACTTGGGTACATCTTTATACGTTCCGGATTGGAATATAAAATATAAGCATCCGCAGAGTTATGCGTATTCTCAAACAGAATATTTTGAATAATTCCATTCTGTGTTTTAAGCGGCATACTATCCAAATTCCACTTAAAACCAGTACAGCTTAACTTGTATCTAAATCCGTTGTCCATTCTTGTACTGGAACAGGAAGCACTGCTTTTATTTAATAAGATTAAATCCCCATTTTTTATTTGAACACTGTTGATTACAGTAGCTGCACTGGAAACACTTGGGGTTAATAATAACGGTAGTAGTAAAGGTAACAGTTTTTTCTTTGACACGTTGGCAAGTCCTATATAAGAGTGCTTATTTTTTTGTTTTCTGCGTAGTTTCGTGATACATATAGGTATTAAGCGTGCCAGTTAATACCAATACAGAAGTATTCTTGGCATCCGGAGTGAGCGTAAAATCTGTTACCGTCGCAATTCTTGGTAAAGCAGCTATCTGGGCTAGAAAATTACCCAATTGTGTATAAGTTCCACTAACGCTAATAGCCACTGGAATAACCGTAAAGAAGGGCTTCTGTATATGCGGATGTGGCGCAAAAGTCAGAAAAGTTAAACCAGTTTCCTTACCAGCAAAAGTCACACTGGCTAACAGCGAAGGAATTTGCGTTTTATTCGGGAGTTCGGTTAGAAACAGACTAAACCGTTTTTTCATAGCGTGTATTTGTGCTGTATATTCTGGCAAGTTTGCAGCTAAACGCTCATTTGTGACAATAGTAGCACGAACAGCGGATTCTTTTTGCTGTATTACCGCAATTTGTTTGTAATCTGGGTATACATCAAAATACACATAGGCTATGGATACCAGAGCAAAAGATATTATTAAACCGATTATTTTTTGGTTTTGCGTCCAGTTTAGTATATCCTCTGGCTTAAAATTACGTATTGAATTTAAGTCCATTATTTTACTACTCCTTTAATCTTATGCTGAACCACTATACTTTTTAGAGATACCTGAAGGTTAAATGATACTGCGGAATTGTTGGATAGCGTTGCCTTGCTTACCACATTCAAGATAGGGTCTGTAAACACCACAGATTTTTCAAGGTTTTGCATGTATAAAGCCACTTTATTGTTACCCGCAGCATACCCAGTAATATTTGCGGTGTCGCCAGTTAATTTAAACTGTGTAAGAAAAACATTTGGCGGGGTGTCTTTTAATAGACTGTTAAATATCTTAACACTAACCGATCTTTTGTCTTGCAGTATGCCAATCAGTTGATCTTTATTCTCGATTTTAGCCCGTTCCTTGCGCAAATCAACGATATTCTTTACTTTTTTCAATAAGGACGCGTCTACCGTTTTTAAGTAAGACAGATTGTTATTCTGTATCTGAATAAGTCCAGCTACATAACTATCCGTATAGTAGCCTAAAACCAGAGCTGCCATAATAGTCATACCAAAAACTAGGACAGCCATGTTTTTCTGTTTTTTAATCAGTTCTTCACGATAGGGCACAAGATTAAAGAAAAATAGTTTATCGTTAGTGTATGCCTTGGTCTTTACAGCATCCTTTGTTTTACTACCTATTCGTTTAAACATTGCCATTTTAATATATCCCCCGCAAAGATAAACCTAGCGCTAAGGCTATTGGCCCATTATTAGGTTGAACCAACTCTTTTAATGTTTTAGGTCCATAGCTTAAAGGTATGTTGAAAATGGATACATCCAAACCAGTCTTATCTTGAAGTAAATCCTTAATCTCCAAAATATAATGTGTATTTCCTGTCAATACTATTTTTGGGTCTTTAATATCCGGTATACTGGCTTGTAGTATATCCACCGCCCGAAACAACTCCGTGGAAAACATCTGCTGAAAAGATCGTAATAAAGTTGACTCAAAATCGGCTGGAAGGTTGTTTTTTCTTCGGCTAAGATCCGCATCGCTCAAAGAAAGACCATATTTATCTGCTATTAGGGAATCCAGTTTGGATATTCCAGTGGTATGCTCTTTTACATAAATAGGAATTCCATCATCAAAGCCAAAAACAGTAGTAGTATAATACCCTACACTTATAATAATCACGCTGGCCTTATTACTTTGAATGGTGTATTGATATGCGTTTAATAATGCTGTGTTTTCCGCCTCGACAGCTACTACTTTTAAGCCACATTCTTCACATAAAGCGACACGGTCATCAACAAGGTCTTTTCTGCAAGCCATTATTAATAAATTTTCGTTGTTAAGATATTGAAAATCAAACTGGATAAGTTCCATATCCAGTCCAAGATCTGACTTACCATCTACACGTAAGGCTTCTTCTGTATCCATTAAGCTCATACGGTTTAACACTGGCTTTTTCTTGATAATTACATCGTCGGTAGCCATAGCCAGTACAAATTTTTGTTTTTGTTGCAGCACGCGAAAATAAAGCTTTAATAACGTCTTTTTTGGTTTCTGATGAAGCATCTGCGGGTAATGGTTCACTATCTGCATAATGTAATGTGACAACTTTTCCTTGTTTTCTTAATTCGGCTATTTTGATGTAGTCCTTGCCTATATCTAAACCGACCAATGGTCCGCGTGCCATAATGTTATATTCTCCGGTATTCCTATTTGTATTTTTACCAAGATAAAGAGCAATTCATAAACTGTCAAGCATTAAATCAGAGGTTGACATATCGTAATTTAAACATATTCTAGATGAAATGATAACTTTGGATGGTTCAATACATGAGAATAATAGCTTTAGTTCTTCTTTGCTGGTGCTCTATTTCTTTATGTAATGCGGATATATATGGCTATGTCAGTAAAAACGGAACAATACATCTTACCAATTTAGTACAACATAACCCACAGTATAGGTTTGTAATGTCCACAGCAGTATACCAAAGCTATAATGGCGTACCTACTATTGGAAATATAATAGCCACGCATAAATATAATAGCATTATACAAAGTGCGGCGGATAAATATGGCGTCAAACGCAGTTTGGTATCCGCAGTGATTATGACGGAATCTGGATTTAACCCCAATGCTATAAGCCAAAGAGGTGCCCAAGGGTTGATGCAATTAATGCCAGCCACTGCCACACGATTTGGCGTTGAAGATCCATTTAATGCAAAACAAAATATTAATGCCGGTGTTAAATATCTATCTGAACTCCTAAAACAATTCAAAAACACAAGGTTGGCAGTGGCGGCATATAATGCTGGTGCCAAAGCAGTAGAAAAATATGGTGATGCGATACCGCCTTATACACAAACACAAGCATACGTACCTATCGTGTTGCATTATCAAAAGAAGTATCAGTATTTAGAACACAAAAAAGCGGCCTAAGCCGCTTTATGACCGCCGTAATTGGTGTATTAACCAGCTTCAACCACACGCTTCATGGCAGATAATGGCTTGGCGGTAACTACTGTACGCTCTGGGACATTAACAATCTCGCCAGTGCCAGGATTACGAGCTGTACGCGCCTTACGATGCGCAAGCTTCAACTTAACGATACCAGGCACGGTAAACTCACCATCCGCATCCAATACGTCAAATGCCACACTTTCCAAAGTGTTTAATACGGATTCCACACTGGAACGAGTTAATTCTGTTTCACTGGAAATACGGCTTACTAATTCTGATTTCTTCATATTTACATTCGCAGTAACCATTAGAAATGGCTGTGGGTAGAACACCCGATAAAAAATTTTATCGGCACAAAACTGCAATCTCCTTACATTATCAAAGCTACCTTATCTTTATTATTAACGCAATAATCCTATGTGTCAAGTCTTTTACAGAAATTATTAGATTAATTAGCATTTAATGAAATTTAATGAAAATCAGGAAATAAAAAAGACGGTTTTTAGGCCGTCTTAAGGAGATACAACGAAACACCCACACTCACGTGGGGAAAACGCAACTCGTTAGAGTTGCGTAGCTATTAGCGTGAACGTGGACCACGTGGTGCCAATGGGTCAGAACCGTCATCTGCGGGTGCAGCTGGTGGGTTTGCGCCTTCTGGTGTGGCTTCCTTAAGATCCGTAGCTTTACTGGTGGACAACGCAGGCAGTTTGCTGCTACCAAATGTGGCAAGGTTTACCTTGCTGACCGGATAACCTTTTCCTGTTGCTGCATTCATTTTTACAGTACCGTTGACAAAAGCACCGTTAGCAAAGCTTCCTTCAACTTCAGAAATAGCCGCTACGCCACGAGATAAGTCTGCAAAAGCATATGCTAAGGCATTAGCCTTACCCTCATCCATTAAGGTAGATAATGGATGCTTACGCCCAACAATAACGCTGTGTACACCATCAAAACCATCACGCTCAGTTGCTTCAGTATACCGTTCTACAAACTCATCCGCAGTAACACCCCGTTTTTCATCTTTGTTCCACGTGTTGATAGTAATAACCTTGTTTGCCGCCATTGTGCCATCTTCAGCGGTTGCAATGTTACGCACCATAAAACTGAGGTTACTAACATCTTCTGCTGCCGTAGCGGAAATTAACGCCGCCATTCTTGCTGCAACTTCTGCACCAGTACCACGAACTTCATTTTCAACAGCTTCTTTACTGAAGTTGGTTAATACTTTATGTCCACCAAAGTCAGTGATACGGATATAACTTGGTTTGGTGCCATTATCGTTTTCAACAACAGTATCCAAATGACCAGCAGAAACTACATATCCATCGCCATCTTTTGCTTTTGAAAGCACGCCATCACGTGTGTATAAAACCGCGCCAGCCACACACTCTTTCATCTTTGCGTCAGATCGATCCTTCTTTCCACCATCACGAAACGCGGCAGATGCACGATCCGCAATCTTGATGTCGCTTGTAATATCAGCCATATACAGTTTTACAGGAGCATCCTGCATCTTACCTTCATTGAGAATGGTTCCTTCCACGTATGGACGGCCACTTTCGTCACGTTCAAAACTACCAACCTTAACGGTTAGTCCAAATACCAACGGCTCACTGCTCTTTGCCGCTGCCTTCTTTACATAACCACCTTTTTCAATATTTGCCATGATAACACCTCATTGTTGGACAAATGTAGCTAAGCATCATTGCTTTAACTACTATACCGCTACTATAACACCTCATTTCTCTCTTTGCAAATCAGTAAGCCTACCAAAATTAACAACTATGCAAACAGATAAAACAAATAAATTACATTAGCTTACCTTATGTTTTACACTATACACTCGTTATTTTTAAATGTCAAATCAAAAAAGAATTTAAGATTTTGGCTTACTTTTCTTTTTTTCTTTTGGCTCTGTGGCTGGAACTTTATTTACTTGGTCAATAATATTGGGTAGGGTAATATCCAATGCGTCCAAGGTTAATGTTTTTAATGCCTTTATAGCATCAATATGCGGATCAGATGCACTGCGTGGAAAGGCTACCCGAATAGCCTGCGTTTGAAATTCTGTGGAATCCGGATTAACTCCCATTCTTAACATCGTTTGATGAGCCTTTTCTATATCTAATATCCGCTTGGTGGCTACCTGTTCAATCATAGGTGGATTTAAATTATGGGATAGGAAGAACTCGGCTATTTTCTCTTCGTCAGGCGACCATTTTGAACCTAAATTCAGTAGTCCATTACCTATTGGACACGTATCAAAGGTTTGCCCATCCGTTAAAGTGGTCAGCTCATCCCGTAACCTGTCCAACTGTTTATCTGCTGCGTCTTTACACGCCTTATAATAGGCTGTCTGGCTGCCAATATAGCGTAATTCTTCAACGTGTTTTTCAGGATCAAACACTAATTTTGGTCTGAAATCAGGGACTATGCCTAATTTTACAAAATTATGCCAATAATGCCTACTAGCTTCCTGAATACGTGCAATATTATTTTCAAACTGGTCTGGCGGGTTCATTACTACGTGTAAATCCCAGTTCTTCAAGTCTAAATAGCAAACCATTCCACCGTGCGTAGTAATGTTATGCTCACGTAACCCCCAGCGATAATGGTCAACCTGTAAAGTATAACCTAATGGGTTACCGTGGTTGTAATGTTCCACACTTGCAGGTGCTTTATAATCTACTACAAAGCGCAGCACACCACCATTGTTGGGTGGATAGATATTAACCACCCGATCTGGGTTTCCAGAATAACGTGGGCCATCCGGAGCCTCTTTATCTGACCACAGCATCACTGGTGGGGTCTTGAATACCTCTATCCGACTACCTTCTAAATCAGTTCCTTTAAGCCATGAACCAGTTAAGAACATCTCATCTATCAGTGGCTCCAACGCTACTCCACGACGCATAGCACCTATGGATTTTTGTGGCGGCAACATCAATAACATTTCACGAACCACCATACTAGGGTCTTTACCCATTTGGTCTGGAATATCTTCCTTCCCAGCTACAAAAGTACCAACTCGCGTTCCACTGATAAAACAGGACCGGTTAACGTGCCACATTAAACGCTCTGAATCACGTTGCTTAGTTTTAACTAGCCAGTTATTCATCCTGTGGTCAGGGATACTGTATGGCAAGATATCTAGCAACCGCTCCTTGGCAGCCACAATCTCACTATCCAAGGTGATCTCGTTCTCGTCTAATATGGTAGTGCTGTTGCTGAATAAATCGCTAGGGTCTTGACCATTTCTATACGCAGATTCAAATAGCTCATCATCAGTTACATCTAATGCGCCGTAATCTGATAACATTTCCTGAATAAAAGCTATGTCATCAGATTCCTCTAAGCGTATAGGATCTTCGTGAGCTATTAATAATAAAGTTCGCATCCTTAAGGCCTCAAGCTAATCCGTTTTGTCTCCGTAGGTACTTCTTGTGTTATGGCAGCATTGGCATTCTTGATTCCATCCACCATTGTTTTCCAAGCAGAACCTAATTTACCCAATAATGGCTGATGTGCTTCTTTAAGATCGGAATTAAACGCCCTATGATAAGATACAGTGGCCGCTGCTTCTGCTAAAGGCCCTGCTTTATCCGTTAAATTATCAAGGTTTTGCTGTAGAACGGCCATCTTATTTACAGAAAAAGCGTGTAAATTGTTAGCAGCAGCTATGTGGGCTATTGATAATGCGGGTGTTCCAGCTAACTTCTCTAAGTTTTTGGCTACACCATCCATAGCCGCAGCAACGAGAGATAACTGTTTTTCTGTCTGCACACGTGACTTTTCTAATTCGGAATAAACCTTTTCGGATGCTTTTAGATTAAGACTGTTTGACAAAATTTCCTTGCTCTCTCCAAAGTGTTCGAGCACTGTGTTAACCGCTGATCGACCAAAAATGCTGGCGTGCGACAGAATATTATCCAACTTCTGTTTGGTGTTTCTTTTTAGAGTATCCAGTTTAGCTGGTAAACCTGTAACAAAGGCATTTAAATCTTGTACGGTGCCAGCTCCTTTTAATAATACCCCAGTGAAACCAGCGTCCAAAAGTATACCACGTGTAGCCACTGTGGCAGCACTTAACTGCTTCACTGCCTCACTCTGTGATAAGGTAGATTGCAGCTTGGCGGCAGAAGATACAGCAGGGCTTTTCTGGATAGACGTATTTAATTCTGATACTTGGTATTCTAATGTGGCAGTAAATAGCATAAACTGTTCGGCTTCTTTAACCGGTAAATTGGTTAAATGTATCCTATCCCACATAGTGGCTAACTGTGATTCTTCACCTGCCACAGCATTAACCGTATCCAGCCGCTTTTGTACACCATCACGGAATTGATTACGCAAGGCATCCATAGTTTCAAAAGACTCAATAATATTGGATAGCTTGGCAAATAGCGGGTTATTAGCCTGTAGTTCACCGTTGGCAATATCATTCAGCATCACTGAATGCAGCTGGTATAGCGCACGCTGGGCCTCTTTACTAGCATCCAATGCTTCATAAGCCTGTTGGGCTGTTAGCCTATCACCAAATTTTGTGCAACGAACAGCACTGGACTTTGTAGCTTCCAATAAAGCATCCAACATTCTTTTTCTGGCTGCTATCCCAGTTATTAATGAATTGCTTTCGCTATTTTCAGCGTCTTTTGCTGCTTTAACCATAGCTAATGCATCAGATGAGCTTAACTGTTGGCTTAGCGGTTGTGTAATAAGTGGCTGGTTATCCATAAAATATGACCTCTCTAAATTATCTTAAAATGAATATTAGGCCAATTTTATACAAGTTGCAAATCAGAGAGGTGGGCTTTTGATTCTGTAAAGCCCACCTAAAAATATCAGCTATTGACAATCTCTTCTGCTGCATCCAATAATTCACGATGTGAATCCAGTGCACCAGAGTTTTTCATTTCTTCACGCACAGACTTAATCACTGCGTTAATACGTGCGGTAGGTTCACCTGTTTGAACGGATAAAGCTTTCACATCCTCCTTAATCTGTTCTTTTACACGATCAAAAGCATCCTTCGCATTGCTTTCACGACGAATAATGTCTTTAATCATATCCTTTACTTCTGTTTCTAATTGCATGTCCATCCCCTTTCAGTTAAAATGAATACTGTGTTACCAGAATTACTGTAATCCGTCTTTCAGTGTTATGTCAAGCTTATATCATAAGCACGTATCAGTGTTTTACTATCTTTTTGGTATGGTGCTGTCATCCAGCCACGATTCTTCGCTTAATGCTCTCCGTAAAGAGGATACCGCATTAAAAACCAATGGCCGTTCTGAGCATCCTTTACGTTTCTTTTCAGCTCTGTAATGGGCTACCAAACCACTACTCTCTACAAATGTTGCGTGTCGCCCTAAGTTGTTTAACGCATAGAAAGCCTCCCTATCAATAGGTTTTAACCATAGAAAAGCACTTACTGGTAATGGCATGTAAGTTCTTGCACCACGTATGGAATCTTTATTGGATACCGCAGTTTCCTGTTTAGAAGCACGATCCAATAAGCTCATTAGAAAAGGTATATCATATGAATGTCGTTTCGCAAAGTGCTGCATAATTTTCCATGTACGTATACGTAAAGTCCGCTCAGCATTATCACCCTTAAAACTGGTATCATTTTCGTCTAAAACAGGCCATGCGTCACCATTAAAGGTAAAATCACATCGTGGGTTTATTTCTTCTGTAAAATACATAAAAGGTACCAGCTTTGCTATCTTTTTCAATGAGGCCAGATTTTTACCCGCCATATCTGTTTCCATATTAAAAAAGTTATACAGAAATAGCGATAAGGGGTCACCTTTTGCCTCAAAATAATGAAATGTATTATTTAAATGGGCTAAAAGCTTATTACCACCCGCTGTGGCATATTCAGAGTCACGAAAGTCACCAGCGCTCCACCTTGCTAATGCAAAAGCCAATGCACGCCGTGCGGGGTGCAACTTTTGTAAGGAAGATACTAAATTAGTATGGTCCAAAGCAACCCATCCAGAACTTAATGCACGCTCAGCTTGTCGGTCATCAAAAAAGTATAATGGTGTGCCATCTGTATTTAAAGTTGCGCTGGGAGTTAATACCTTATTGCGCAAACTCCACTCGTATGGTGTATCAGCCCATCGCCAAGGGCCTTCACGTCTACTGGTTGCACTTAAACGGGAACGCACAGCAGGTAAGATAACAGGGAAGTTCTCTGACTGAACCAGCTTTAATTGCGTAAAGTTCATTACCCGTGTGTATTTTTGTATATTACTTCCAGTATATATCCGAAAGGCAAAGAATAACAGTATTGGAATAATAACATACATCCAATAATCGCCAGCAATGGCATAATCTGTTTTTATATCTGCAAACGTAAATTGTGACGGATTAGCGTGCCCTAACTCATCTGCGTATTGATCCGTTATTGGAAATAGCGGAGACATTATTTTTAATGAATATACAATAATATAAAGCGATGCAAGGCTTATCTGTGTGTGGAATATAAACCACCCACCAATCAGTAAAGCTGCAAATATTAGCCCTATCCAGAAGATATCATTACTACCACCGCCATTTCCACCACTACCGTCATCTGCTGCCATTTAAGACTTTTCCTTTAAATATTTGTAAATAGATAATACTGCTGGTACATAGGCCTGTGTTTGTGCGTATGGAGGTATTTTATAACCCCACTGAACTACCGCATTGCCACCTGCGTTATAGCCTGCTACAGCAAGCACTTTATTGTTGTTGAACTTGCGTAAAAGGGTAGCCAAGTATTCGATGCCGCCCTTTATATTTTCCATAGGATTCCACGGATTTACACCGAACCGAGCTGCTGTAGTCGGAATTAGCTGCATATATCCAATAGCACCTTTATCGCTTACCGCCTTAGCATTAAAGCTGGATTCACGATTAATAATAGCTACCACAAGGTCATATGGCACACTATACCTACTACAATACTTTTGAATAACTGGTATTAATGCAGTAGGTGGAAGTATACCACGATGCGGGAGCACATTAATACTATAGGACTGCCCGTGTCTTTGCAACCACCTATTCTGGAAAGCTAAGATAAAAGTTCCAGCCTCTATGGCTGTACACGAATTTTTATTTATTTGGGCTTTCGAAAAACCGGCAGCACGCAAAATAGGTAGCCACGTTGTAGGTATACCCATTATACCTAATGCCTGCGAATTAGGATGGTATGCAGAATATTGTATAGTCGCCACAATAGCTGTTGGGTCTACATTAAAATTTTTTGCACTGCTGGCCAAGCAAGATTGTATGCTTTTCTTTTTAGAATTAGCCAACTCCTCTTTGACGGCAATAAGCCATGCACCTGCCTGTATATTACCACACGGCGTTGCTGTGTAAGAAGCAGGAAAACCAGCTTGTCTAGCAATTTTAAGGTTGGCTTTGGATAAGTGCATAAGACCAACACCATTGTGACCAGAAGCCATTGTGGTCCTAATAACCGATGCGGATAAGTGCATTTGTTGTGCACTAGCATCTATACAATAGTTAATGGCTACCATTTTTGTTTTAAACCGCCCTTAAGATAATATAATCTTAGAATACGTGGTCAAAACTAAATGTCAAGGTTGTGTGTACTTCATTAGTAGCAAGCTACCTGTAGCCATATGAACAACAAACCGATGGTTAGCAAATAGGATGCTGGGCAACAGATATAGCGGATAAATTCCTGTAGCCGTTACGGCAACATTTCAGTAGCCGTTAAGGAATCCGTTATTATCCCTATGGTGTAGGCTCTTTGGCCGTTATATTCCTGCATATATAACCACCTTGGCAACTGGGAATGGTTGCCCGATATTCGTCGAGAATATCAAGGACTTAGGTGAG
>AOMQ01000004.1_pt1 | contig 14213 bp, 6 predicted proteins | sample 537778 | NCBI WGS metagenome assembly AOMQ01 (sample SAMN02954330, study PRJNA184676) | mine drainage metagenome | biome: terrestrial; feature: Kristineberg Mine; material: mine stream; isolation source: low temperature acidic, metal-polluted mine stream | place: Sweden: Kristineberg Mine
CATTCTACTTCTTATCATATTTTTATTATGTTTATCGGCAGAGGATGGTTATCCTGCTCAATGATGAGATGTATTGTGCACTGTTGTGATGTGCAGATCAATCGCATTGCGTCATTTATTGTTATCGTGTTTTTATTATATAATTATTGTCTATGAATGGTTAGGCTGCTGAATTTTGTGCGCTACCAGTAAATTAGCTAGTAGCGGCACGTTTTTACAATTTGAAGATGGTATGTCATCTGGCGTATTATTGCGCAATTTATGATACATTAAGTTATGCTGAATGTGACTGAAGCGCTATTTTCCGCTATAATATGCCACCATAAACCTTCTTACATATCTCTATATATAATGGCGCAAAGCAGCATCGGAGGGATCCTTGTCAGTGAAAACGGTTCACAGTGAATTGAAGGTGCTAGCTCTGGCACTGGTGGTATCTGCCCTGGGCGGTTGCGCCTCCTACTTGCCCTATAGCGGACCGCGAGCCGGTCCCGTCGACGATGTGGCGAAGAACAAGGCCCTCGCCGGCATCCAGTTGGTGGATGTGAACTACGCCCTGGCCCACACCATTAAAAATAAACTTGAACACCTCCGCCTCGACACCCTGAAAGATTTCAGCAATCCGAACCCGAATCTGTATACCGTCGGCCCCGGAGATACGCTCCAGATTTACATCTGGGAGGCACCCCCCGCCATGTTGTTCTCATCGGCCGAGGCGTCGGTGATCGCCCCGTCGGTCTCGGTGATGACCGCCATTCCCGATCAAATGGTCGGCAGCGATGGGGATATCATGATGCCCTTTGCGGGCAAAATTCCCTGCACGGGCAAGACCCTCAACCAGATCGGTGCGGAGATCCGCGCGCGGCTCATCCACATGGCCCACGATCCGCAGGTGGTGGTGCGACTGGTGAGCAATCATGCCCAGAGCATTACCGTGGTGGGCAACGTCCGGCGCAGCGCCGAGGTGCCGTTGATTCCCGGCGGGGTGAGTGTGTTGCAGGCCGTTGCGGCGGTGGGGGGCGTGGACAAGCCGGTCAACAAGGTCACCCTGCAGTTGTCCCGGCAGGGCAAAGTGCTGCGTCTGCCGCTGGAGGACGTCATCCGGAACCCGCAGGAAAACGTTTCCCTGCGGGGCGGTGATGTGCTGACGGCGCTGTATCAGCCGCTGCATGTGACGGTGATGGGGGCGACGACCAAGACCAAGGAAGTCGATTTTGAGGCCTCGGGCATCAGCCTCGCCCAGGCCCTGGCCAGGGCTGGCGGTTTGAATGGCAACCAGGCAGATGCCAAGGCGGTGTTTGTCTTCCGCTTTGAGAAGCCATCGTTACTGGCGCGTTGGCCGCAGCCCATGCGGACCACGGCGAATGGCGATGTGCCGGTGGTGTTCCGCTTTGACTTCAGTAACCCGGCGACCTTGTTCGCCGCGCAAACCTTCCCGATCCAGAATCATGACCTGATTTACGTGGCGTCGGCACCGATTACCGATCTGCAGAAGTTCCTCGGCCTGATTGTACAAATTGTCTATCCGATCCAGGGGCTCACGACAGCTGGCATCGTTCCGTAACCGATATTTAATGAACATTTTCTGTGAGCGACCGGTATTCCTGGATGTGACCCGTCTGGTGTATCGCATGCGTAAAGGAAGAATACCGACCGGCGTGGACCGGGTGTGCCTGGCGTATGCCGCGCATTTCCATGGCCGAGCCCAGGCCGTGATGATTCAAAATGGCGTCGCTGCAGGCCTGTCTGCGGCGGCCTCCATGGTCCTCTTCGACTGGTTGCTGGACTGGGAAAGCGGGCAACCGCGCGCGAGCCTGAGAGAGACCATGCGGCAGTTGCTGAAGTGGCGGCTGCGTAGCATGCCCGACGGGAGCTGGGTCCTGAATATGGGGCACAGCGGTTTGGACCGGCAGAGTTATCTCGGCTGGCTGAAGCGCAAGAAGATGCGCTTGCTGGTGATGGCCCATGATCTCATTCCCATTACCCATCCTCAGTTTTGTCAGCCGGATGCGACCGGAGCGCACCTCAGACGTTTGCAGGTGATTCTCGGACAGGCCTCCGGTATCGTCAGCAATTCTCAGCATACGGCGGAGGCCTTGGAGAATTATGCGCGCCAGGCGGGGGTGACCGTGCCACCCTTGGCGGTTATTCCGCCAGGGGTTAAAAAATACCGAGGTGCGGAACATGCCGACCGGGATCCGCCGAAAACACCTTACTTTGTGGTGTTGGGGACCCTGGAGCCGCGAAAGAATCATAAGTTTCTGCTCTGTCTCTGGCAACGTATGCGCAATGCGTGGCCCCAGGCACAAATCCCGCAATTGCGCATTATCGGACAGATCGGGTGGATGTGCGACGGAGTGATTCACGAGTTGACGCATAATGTTGCGCTCAAACCTTATGTCACATTGCGCACCGATTGCGGCGATGCGGAATTGCGCTACTACCTGCAGCATGCGCGCGCGCTGCTTTTCCCGTCTCATACAGAGGGTTATGGATTGCCACTGACGGAGGCTCTGGAGTTGGGGGTGCCGGTGCTGGCGAGCCCCTTGCCGGTATTTCGTGAAGTAGCAAAAGATGTCCCGGATTATATTGACCTGAACGATGAAGACGCCTGGTTGGCGGCGCTCCGCGCTTATGCGACGGCAGACCATCCGCGCCGGGCGGCGCAACTCCGACGCCTGCAGGGCTTTTTGGCGCCGACCTGGGTGGAGCATTTTGCCCGCTTTGAAGATTTCTTGGGTAGCCTATGAAGCGTAAGAAAATTGCCATTATCGGCGCTGCCTCGCGATTGCCGCAAAGCACCGATACTACCCTCTGGGAGAACCTGCTTGCCGGGCGGGATATGATTTCTCAGGTGGCGGAAGATCGCTGGGCGCAGGACAACATGCGCCATCCGCAACGCGCCCATCCGGGGACCTCGGTCACTTTTGCGGCAGGTTCTCTCGGGGACGTGGCGGGTTTTGACGCCGGTTTTTTTCATATTTCCCCGCGGGAAGCCGCCGCCATGGACCCGCAGCAGCGCTTGTTGCTGGAAATGAGCTGGGAGACCTTCGCCCACGCCGGGGTCCGGCCCGCCTCCCTGCGCGGCGGGCGTTGCGGGGTGTTTATCGGTCTCGCCAGTACGGATTATGGCTACCGGCTGGCGGATGATCTGGCCGCCATCGGCGCGAACTCGGCCACCGGTTTCGCCGGAAGTATTGCCGCGAACCGCCTGTCCTGGTTTTATGACCTGCAAGGCCCCAGCCTGACGGTGGATACCGCCTGCTCATCGGCGCTGGTGGCCTTTCATCAGGCCTGCCAGTCCATTCTGCGCGGCGAAAGCGATCTGGCGCTGGCGGGTGCCATCAGCCTGCATCTCCATCCTTTCGGGTTTCTGATTTTTTCCAAGGCATCCATGCTGTCGGCGGGTGGTCGTTGCCGACCTTTCAGTGACGGGGCGGATGGTTACGTGCGCTCGGAGGGCGGTGGCCTTTTCCTCCTGAAGGATCATGGGCAGGCCTTGCGGGATGGCGATCGCATCCTCGCCGTGGTGGCGCACAGCGCCGTCAATACCGACGGACACAAGGCAGGTTTGACCATTCCTCGCGTTGCCAGCCAGCAGCGCTTGCTGGAAGAAGCCTATGCCGCCGCCGGTATCGATCCCGATCAGGTGGATTACATCGAGGCCCACGGTACGGGAACGGCGGTGGGTGATCCGGTGGAAGTCGAGGCCATTGGACGGGCGCTGGGTGTGCAGCGGCGGGCAGGTCATCTGCTGCCCATCGGCTCGGTAAAAAGCAATCTGGGTCACCTCGAAACGGCGTCCGGCGTGCCTGGGTTGCTCAAGGTGATCCACTGTCTGCAACAGCGGGTAGTGCCCCCTACCATCGGCGTGGGGACGCTCAACCCGCGCCTGCGGCTGGCGGAATATGGGCTGGAAGTGGTGCGCGCCGTGCATCCCCTGCGCGCCGATGGGCCGTTGGTGGCGGGCGTCAACTCCTTCGGCTTTGGCGGCGCCAACGCCCATGTGATTCTGGAACGCGCCGCAGCGCCGCGTAATCGGCGCCTGCCCGCATTGCGGGGGCGCCGTTTGCAAGCGGCGGAGGCCCTGCCACTGATGCTGTCAGCCGCGACGCCCGCTGCCCTGCGCCAGGTGGCCGACGACTTTGCCGGGGCCCTGGACCTGCCGGGGACGGCCACTTACGCCGCGCTCTATCAGGCGAATTTCCGGCGCGAGTGGCTGCCCCGGCGTGCCCTGTTCCGGGCGCGGGACGCAGCCGCGTTGCGCGCGGGTCTGCGGGCCTTTGCGGCCGGTGACGATACCGCCGCCGTGCCGGGAACGGCGCTGCATGCGCCGCGGGGTCCGGTTTTCGTCTATTCGGGCAATGGCAGCCAGTGGGCGGGCATGGGCCGCGCACTGCTGGATGATGCGGTCTTCGCGGCGACCCTGGCGGAAATAGACGGCCATTTCGTTCCCCTGGCGGGGTATCGGCTGCAGGACGATCTGGCGGGTACCCTCGGTGCGGATCGCTACCGGCTGACCGAGTATGCGCAGCCCGCGCTTTTTGCCGTCCAGGTGGGGGTGACGGCCATGCTCCGCGCCCAGGGCATCCAGCCGGTGGCCGTGGCCGGACACAGTGTGGGGGAGGTGGCCGCCGCCTGGGCCTGCGGCAGTTTGACCCTCGCCGAGGCGGTGCTGGTGATTTATGAAAGGAGCCACTTGCAGGGCCGCTGCCGGGGTCTGGGGCAGATGACGGCCGTGGCGGCCGCCGCCGATGAGGTTCTTGGCTGGCTGGGCGACTGGGATATGGCGCAGCGCGTCGATATTGCCGCCTGGAACAGCCCCCGTGGCGCCACGGTGGTGGGCGCGCCGGATATGCTGACGGTGCTGGAACAGCGCTTGCGGGCCCAGGGCACCGGCTACAAACGCCTGGATATCGACTACCCCTTTCACAGCGCCCAGATGGATGCGCTGCGCGATGCCTTATTGGCGGCATTGCAGCCGCTGCACCCGGCACCCGCGCGGATTCCCTTTGTTTCCGCCGTTACCGGCGCAGCCCTGGACGGCATCGCTCTGGATGCGCACTACTGGTGGCGCAATGTTCGCGAGCCGGTGCGCTTTCAGCAGGCGACCGAGGCTATGCTGGCGTCGTGGAATATCTTTGTCGAAGTCGGTGGGCATGCCGTGTTGCGGGGGTATCTGCAGGACGCGCTGACGGCGACGGGACAGGAGGGGCGCGTCCTCAGCACCCTGCGCCGCGCCGAAGAAAATTCGCTGGCGGTGATGCAGACGGCAGAGGCGCTGTGGCTGGCGGGCCTTACTCCCGACTGGAAACGTTATTTTCCGGTGGTGGCGCCGGTGCTGAGTCTTCCCCATTATCCCTGGGAGCGGGAGCGCCACTGGCACGAGGTCACCAGCGAGTCGGCGCGGACGCTGTACGGGGTTCCGGTGCATCCGTTGCTCGGACATCCGGTGGCGGGCCATGCCGGGGAGTGGGAGCAGGTGGTGGATACCGCCCGCCTGCCTTTCCTCGCGGACCACCGGGTGGGTGATGGCGCGGTATTCCCGGGTGCGGCTTACGTCGAGCTGTTTCTGGCCGCGGCACGGGAGCACTTTCCGGCAGCGCCGGAGGGCGACGGCGACCTGATCGTCGAAGCGCTGGATATTCTTCTGCCGCTGTTGCTGGATGGCAACGAGAGCAAAATGCTGCGGGTGACGCTGACGGAAGAGGGCGCCGTCCGTATCCAGTCCCGGGTACTGTTGCAGACGCAGTGGACGCTGCATGCCAAGGGGCGGGTGCGCAGGGGCACGAGTGTGCTTCCGGAGCCGGTGGCGCCATTGCCCGCAAGGTCGCCGGATTTCGGGGCGGCGCAACACTATCGACTGGCGGAGCGGGCTGGTCTGCGTTATGGCGCGGCCTTTCAGTCGGTCTTGGCGGGGTGGGTGGATACCGACACGGTGGCGGCGCGCCTGGAGCTGCCCGCCGCCGCTGCCGGGGTGGGTTACCTGCTGCACCCGTCCCTGCTGGACGGCGCCATGCAACTGTTTGTGGATCTGCTGGCCGACGGGGAGGATGCCGCGGGCTGGGGTTATGTGCCGGTGCGTTTTGCCGGGCTGACGCTCTGTCGTCCGGCGGCGACAAGATTGCACGCGACGGTGCGCGTGCGCCGCCGTTCACCCCAGTCGATTTTGGCGCAGCTGACCCTGAGCAACGAGCAGGGCGAGGTCGTGGCATATTGCGCGGAGTTGCGCCTGCGCCGGGTGCGCCTGTTGCGTGCCGAAACGGAGCGCTTGCGCTATCTGTACAGCGCACTGCGTCCGGCCCCCCGCCCCGATGTGCCGCTGCCGGCGCTACTACCCGTCAATCTGGCCGAGCTACAGGCCCGCTGGAGCGTGGCGCTGGCGGGGCAGGGTGCCGTGGCGCGTTATACCGGGGAATATTCGCCGCTGGCCGGCAGCCTGTTACAAGCCTATGCGGAAGAGGCGGCCGGCGTGGCGGCCGGCGACATCGCCAGCGCGGACATCTGGCAGATGCTGGTGCAGGACTATCCAGAATTTTTCCCGATAACGCTGGAACTGGGGCGTTACGGCCTGCACCAGTCGGGCCGGGGAGAAGGACCGCTCGGCGCTCTGGCGGAAGTGCTGGTTCCATCGGTTCTGGCGACCATGACGCCCGCCCTGTGCGCGGGATGGAACGATTTGTGGCCACGTTTGCTGCGTGCCTTGTCTCCGGCGCAGCGCCTGGCCATCATGGAAATCGGTAGTGCCGCTGCCGAATGTCTGCCCGAATGGTCCGCCACGCTGGGCGCCGACCCGCGCTGCGCCCTCTACCACGGGACCTGGGACGATGACGGGCAGTCTGCGCCCGCCGACGCCTGGCGGACCGTGCGAATAGGGGGTGCAGAGCGGCCGGCGGTGGACGTGATCTGGTTGCGCCTCGATGTGGCGGATGCCGGGCGGCTCTGGGAGATGCTGCAATTCGCCGAGGCCTGTCTGGTCCCCGGCGGCATTCTGCTGGTGCAGGGGGTGCAGCCGGAACGCTGGTGGCAGGGCCTGGACGTCGGGACGCAATCTTTGCCCGGCATGGAAGACTGCTGGAGCTGGCTGGCCGGGCGCGGTTTTGCCGAAGATCAGCGGCTGATCGATACGGTACACCGGGTCGGCCCCTATGCTTTGCTGATGCGCAAGCTGGCCGGCGAGTCACCGGCGCCCGCCCCGTTGCCCAACGGGGACTGGCTGCTGATCAGCCCGGCAGGGATGGACGCCGGGGCGGGCCCTGAACTCTTGGGCACGGCGCTGACCAGGGCGGGCGTGGCATGGCAAAGCTGCGTCGCGCCGTCCGCCGCCGCGCTGCTGGAGCAGCTCGACGCGCTGCCGGTGGACGTAACTTTTGCGGGCATTCTCCTACTGCCCCCCGCAGCGGGGGAGGGGACGGAGGAGGCCGCGTCGGCACTGCTGGCAGCCAGCCAGATATTGCGCAGCCTCGGGCTCTGGAGCGTCAGCCGCGCGCTGGTGCCGCCCTTGTTTATGATTACCGCAGGCGGTATTACGGCAACCCAGCCCCGGCAAAATGCAGGACCTCTGGAGCTTGAAGCCGTGCATGCGGCCGGGCTGTGCGGCTTTGCCCGCAGTCTGCAAAATGAGTGGCCGGAGTTGTCGTTACGGATTTTCGACTGGGGCGTTCCCGGCGCGGCGACGGTGACGGCGCTGCTCCGCGACCTGCTCGACCCGACCGCTGACACGGAACTGGTCTTTGACGGACAGGGCGGGCGCTACGCCCCCCAGGTTCAGGAGCAGGCCGCGCTCAGCGGGTCCGGGCACACAGAAAGCTCCGGCGCGCAGCAACTGCGTTTCTCCACCCCCGGTCAGTTGCGCAACCTGCAATGGACTCCCTTCACAGCCTCCCCCTTGGGCGAGCACGAGGTCGAAATCGCGGTGGAAGCCGTGGGTCTCAACTTCCGTGACGTCATGTATACCCTAGGAATGCTCGCTGATGAAGCCCTGGAAAACGGCTTTTCGGGTCCGGGTCTGGGCCTCGAATGTGCGGGCCGTATCACGGCAACGGGGTCTGGAGTCACGCGCCGGGCGGTGGGTGACCGGGTGCTGGGTTTCGCACCCGCGAGCTTCAGTACCCGGGTGCATACGCCGGAAAATGCCGTTGCCGTGATCCCCGAAGGCATGAGCATGACGACCGCCGCGAGCATCCCCACGGTCTTTTTCACCGCCTGGTACGCCCTGCACGAGCTGGCGCGGCTGGAGTCGGGCGAACGGGTGCTCATTCACGGGGGTGCCGGTGGCGTCGGCATCGCGGCGATCCAGATCGCACAGCACCTGGGTGCCAGAATTTTTGCGACGGCTGGCTCGCCGCGCAAGCGGGACTTTTTGCGCCTGCTCGGGGTCACCCACATTTATGATTCCCGTTCCCTCGATTTTGCCGAGGCCATCCTGCGGGACACCGACGGAGAAGGTGTCGATGTCGTGTTGAACAGCCTCTCCGGTGCGGCGATTCAGCGCAATCTGCAGGTGCTGCGACCCTTCGGACGCTTCCTGGAGCTGGGGAAGCGCGATTTTTACGAGAACACCGCCCTTGGCCTGCGCCCCTTCCGAAATAATATCAGCTACTTCGGAGTGGATGCGGATCAGTTGCTGCTGGCCAGGCCGGCCCTTACCCAGCGCCTCTTCGACGCGATCATGACGCATTTCGCGGAAGGGGCATTTTTCGCTCCGCCCGTTACCCGCTTCCCGGCGGCACGGGTGGTGGAGGCCTTCCGCCACATGCAGCAGGCGCGGCAGATCGGCAAGGTGGTAATCGAAATGACGCCGCCCTGTCTGCCCGTTGCGCCGGTTCGGGAAGACGCCTTGACGCTCGCGCTCCCTGCCGACGCCGTCTACCTGGTAACGGGCGGCCTTGCCGGTTTCGGGCTGGAAACGGCCCGCCGCCTGGCGGCGCGCGGCGCGCGGCGACTGGTCCTGGTCAGTCGTGGCGGTCAGGCAGAGGGCTCCGCTATCGCCGCTATCGCCGAAATGGTGCAGCAGGGCGTTCAGGTGTACTGCTGGTCCTGCGATGTCGGCGATGCCGCGCAGGTGCAGGCGCTCATGGCGCGGATCGCCGCCGAAGCCGGTCCTCTGGCCGGTATCATCCACGCCGCCGCGGTCATGGACGACGCCCTGGCGCAAAATCTCGGCGCCGCGCAGATGCGCGCGGTGATCCGGCCCAAGGTGGCGGGTGCCTGGCATCTGCATCAATACACCCAAGGCATGGCGCTGGACTTTTTCGTGCTGTACTCCTCCATCACCACCCTGCTCGGCAATCCGGGGCAGGCCCATTACGTCGCCGCCAATACCTGGATGGAGGCGCTGGCGCAGATGCGCCGCCAGCAGGGCCTCAAGGCCACCGCCATACTCTGGGGGGCCATAGGAGACGCAGGTTACCTTGCCCGTAACGGGGAAACCCGTGATCTGCTCCAGCAGCGGCTGGGTGGCGCGGCCCTGAGTGCGGCGATGGCGCTGGATATTCTGGAGCGCATGCTGGTGATGGATGCCAGCGGTCTGGTGGTCGCCGATCTGGACTGGCGGGCGGTGCGCCGTTTCCTGCCGACGGCGATGGCACCCCGTTTCAAGCTGCTGGCTCAGGGATTGGAAGAGGAAAGCAGCATCGATACGGATCTGTGCAGCACTCTGCGCGCCCTGCCTGCGGCAGAGGCCGAGAAAATGCTGGTGGACACGGTGCGCCGTGAGGTCGCACAAATCCTCCGCCTGGCGGTGGACAAAGTCCTGCCCGAGCAAAATCTGAGTCAACTGGGCCTGGACTCGCTCATGGGTGTCGAACTGGCGCTGGCACTGGAGGAGCGCATGGGGGTCAAGCTGCCCGCCTTCCTGCTCAGCGAGGGGCCCACACCCTTGCGTCTGGCACAACGCTTGTTACAGTCTCTGGGTAAAGAAGCGGCGGGCGACGGAGCATCGGCGGTCGCCGTGCAGATTACCCGCGAACAACTGGAAATGCAGCACGGTATAGCCGCCGGAGGCCGTTAACATTGAACCGACCCAGCCGCAATCTCGCCGCCCAGGTAAAGGACCGTCTGATCCAGAAGGGTCTGGAGCAGCGCCTCAAACAGATTGCCGGGGAAGCCGCCGCGCCATGCACGTTGCCCGGTCATGGGGATATTCCCGACGCCTTCACCCGCTTTGATCTGCAACCGGGTTACCAGCAGGTACAACTGATGCAAGAGGGGGCAGAGCGCTTCGCCGTTGAAAGCCCCTTCTTCCAGGTGCATGAAGGGACCGCTTCGGCGCACAGCCGGATCGCGGGCCGTCCGGTGATCAATTACGGCAGCTACAATTACCTGGGGCTTTGCGGGCATCCGGCGGTCAATGCTGCGGCCCAGGCCGCCATCAGCCAGTATGGCACCTCGGTATCGGCCAGTCGCATCGTCGCCGGAGAGCGGCCCCTGCACGGCCAACTGGAGCGGGCGATTGCCGATTTCTACGGGGTCGATGATGCCCTGGCGCTGGTCAGCGGTCATGCCACGAATGTGAGTGTCATCGCCCATCTGCTGGGGCCGCGGGATCTGATCCTCCATGATGAATACGCTCACAACAGCATCGTCCAGGGCGCGCAGCTCTCCGCTGCGCAGCGCCTGGGTTTCCCCCACAACGACCCCGATGCGCTCGAAACCCTGCTTCGGGAGCGACGGCGCAGCGCGGAACGGGTGCTCATCGTTGTCGAGGGCATGTACAGCATGGATGGCGATTTCCCCGATCTGCCCCGCCTGATCGACATCAAAAAGCGCTATCAGGCCTGGTTGATGGTGGACGAGGCCCATTCTTTGGGCGTACTGGGCGCGACCGGGCGTGGTATTGCCGAACACTTCGGACTCGATCCCCACGAGGTCGATATCTGGATGGGCACGCTCAGCAAGACCCTCGCCGCCTGCGGGGGCTACATTGCCGGGGAACGTGCCCTGATCGAAAATCTCCGTTATCTGGCCCCCGGCTTTCTCTACAGCGTGGGTCTGGCACCGCCGCTCGCTGCTGCCGCCCTGGCCGCCCTGCAACTGTTCCAGGCGGAGCCGCAGCGGGTCACTGCCCTCCAGGCGCGTGGCCGGAGTTTTCTGGAACAGGCCCGTGCTTTGGGCCTCAATACCGGACACAGCGCTGGTTACGCCATCACCCCGGTGATTGTCGGCAGTTCCCTGGCGGCCGTGCGCCTGTCTGCGGGGCTTCTGGCTCAGGGCGTGCACGTTCAGCCTATTCTCTACCCGGCGGTGCCGGAAAAGCAGGCGCGCCTGCGTTTTTTTCTCAGTGCCGGACACTCCGCGGCTGACCTGCAAGCCACCATGTCTGCCCTGCAAAGGGTGCTGGAACATTGAATATTCCCGCCGCGACAGAAGCCGTCATAGCCGCTGGCGCTATGATTGCGCGCGTCGCTTCAGACCCCATACAATTGCAAAAAGTGTTGGATGTAGGAGGACGGGCACAGTGCTGCTGATCAATCGGGACGCCCTTATGCCGCAGGTTCTTTATGCCGTGGCTTTTTCGCACTGGAAGCGGGCGCGGATACGCGCCTTCCTGCCGGAGAGTCGGATACATTTCGTCGATAAACAGCGGGATGCCCCGGCAGGCGCCACGGTGCTGCTCTGGGGCGCCCAGGCCGCCCGGTCGGTTGATCAGGACATCATTCGGGTCGAGGATGGTTTTCTGCGCTCTGTCGGCCTGGGCGCAGACCTGATCGCGCCGCTGTCCTGCTGCTTCGACCGCAGTGGCCTCTACTACGATGCCACCCAGCCCTCTGATCTCGAAACACTCCTCCAGCACCATGAGTTTACGCCGCAACTGCTTGCCCTCGCCGGGCGGTTGCGGGAGCGCATCGTCGCTCTCGGCCTCACCAAATATAATGTGGGCGCAGCGGGCTGGCAGCGCCCCGATACCGCCCGCGAGGTGATCCTGGTCCCCGGTCAGGTAGAAAGCGATGCCAGTATTGCCCTCGGCTGTACCGGGGTACGCGGCAACATGGCCCTGCTGCAGGCGGTACGGGCCTCCCATCCCGATGCGTACATTGTCTACAAGGCCCACCCCGATGTGCTGGCGGGCCTGCGGCGCCAGGGGCAGGGCGAGGCGGATGCCGGAGTTTACTGCGACGAGCAGGTCTCCGACGTCAGTATGCACGCCTTGCTGGATGGCGTGGACAGTGTGCACGTACTCACTTCGGCCGCGGGTTTCGAGGCGCTGCTGCGCAACAAGGCCGTCACCTGCCATGGCTCGCCCTTCTATGCGGGTTGGGGGCTGACGACGGATATGCACACCCTGCCGCGCCGCCAGCGCCGTCTCTCGCTCGACGCACTGGTGGCCGGGACCCTGATCCTCTACCCCCGCTATGTGCATCCCGGGAGCGGGCAGCGGTGCACGGCGGAAGAAGCCGTGAATGCGTTGAGCGCCTTGCGCCAGGGGCACACGTATCATACCCCGCTCTGGCGCAAAGCCTTCCGCGTCGCCCTGCGACAGGTGGTGGGGGTGCGATGAAACACTTCCTTTTCCTGCAGGGGGTCGCCAGCCCCTTTTTCGCACGCCTTGCCGATCATCTCCGGCAGCGTGGGCACGCCGTCCACAAAATTCATTTCTGCGGCAGCGACTTGGTTTACTGGTTTCCGCGCCCGGCCCATTCCTTTCGCCGTCCGCTGGACGCCCTGCCGGAATACCTGAAAGAAACCGTCAGGCGCTACGCCATCACCGATATCATCCTCTTTGGTGACCGGCGTCCCGTCCACCAGCCCGTCCACTGGCTGGCGAAGGAGTTGGGCATCGTCGTCCATGCTTTTGAAGAAGGCTACCTGCGCCCGCACTGGCTGACTCTGGAGCGCGGCGGCGTCAATGCCCACTCGCAGTTACCCAAAGACCCGGACTGGTACCGCGAAGTCGTCGCCCGGGTGCCCCTGGAGGATGCGGGCCAGTCTTTCATGGGCAAGTTCCGGATGCGGGCCATCCATGACGTCATCTACCATTCCGGCGATATCATCAACCCGGTCCGTTTTCGTCATTATCGCCATCACGCGCCGATGCACCCCCTGCGTGAATATTTCTGGTATGTGCGCCGCTATCCCAAGATCAAGCGCCGCCTGCGCAGTGATCTCGCGGCCAATCACGCCTTTGTTGCCCGCGGCGTGCCCTATTTCCTGCTGCCGCTCCAGCTCTATAGCGACAGCCAGATCACCTGTCACTCCGAGTTTTGCGATACCTATGACTTTATTCGCAAGACGCTGCAATCCTTCGTCGATTACGCCGACGCCGATACCCATCTGGTCGTCAAAAACCACCCGCTGGACCCCGGCATCCTCCCTTATGAAGCTTTTGTGGCCGATCTTGCCCGGGGTCTGGGCATCGCCGACCGGGTGCACTACCACGACTACGGCGATCTGGTCCTGCTGCTCGATCACTGTCGGGGGGTCGTCACCATCAACAGTACCGTGGGCACCTGGGCGCTTCAGCTCCATAAGCCGGTTCTGACGCTGGCCAATCCCGTCTATAACCTGGCAGGACTGACCAGTCAGCAGAGTCTGGCCGCCTTCTGGCGGGATCCTGCGGCGCCCGACCCTGAACTGTGGTCGGCCTTCCGGCGTGTCCTCATCCACGGCACACAAATCAACGGCGGCTTTTATTGTGACACCGGCATGCAACTGGCTTTACAGGCAGCGACTGACCGCCTGGAACTGAAACAATCTCCCATAGAGGAATTACTATGCCGCAAGGATCTCCGCAAACCATTCTCCTTACCGGAGCGACCAGCGCCATTGGCGCCGCCCTCGTCCTGGCCTATGCCCAACCTGGTATAATCTTGCACCTGCACGGCCGCGACCGCGAAAAGCTCGACACCGTCGTCCGTGCCGCGCAGGCGCAAGGGGCGGAGGTCACCCAGCGCAGCTTTGATCTGCGTGACAGCACGGCCCTGCGCGAATGGGTGGCCGACTGTGAACGGAGCGGTCCGCTGGATCTGGTCATCTCCAATGCCGGAATGAATATTCACACCGGTCCCGACGATGCCGGCGAAAGCTGGGAAGAAAGTGAAGCCCTGATGGACGTCAACCTGCACGCCAGCCGCGTCCTGGTCGATGCCGTCCTCCCGGGGATGCGCCAGCGCCAGTCCGGGCAGATCGCCCTGATGAGTTCACTCGCCGGTTATTTCGGCCTGCCCGTCACCCCCAGCTACTGCGCCTCCAAAGCGGCCATCAAAGCCTACGGC
>AOMQ01000005.1_pt1 | contig 14195 bp, 11 predicted proteins | sample 537778 | NCBI WGS metagenome assembly AOMQ01 (sample SAMN02954330, study PRJNA184676) | mine drainage metagenome | biome: terrestrial; feature: Kristineberg Mine; material: mine stream; isolation source: low temperature acidic, metal-polluted mine stream | place: Sweden: Kristineberg Mine
TTGGTACCTGGACATGGCTCCAGGATGGGGTTGGGTGGCGCTTGTTTTTGCCCGGGAGGCAGGCGCCGAGCAGATGTGTTTCGATTTGCCCTGCACCATGCCCATCAGCAGAACCTTGTTGATCAGCAGGGCTTGTCCTTCCACGCCAGCTTTTCCGGTTGGCCCGATAGCCGCGGCTTGCTCGAAAAAGGCCAATTCATGGCGAGGAGATTGCCTTGGCCGTAGGAGATGGCGAATGGCCTGAAGGGGGGAATTGTGGCCACTCTTTCTGATACTCCACATCCTACGTTCCGCACAGATTGTTGATTTAACAGTCTCTTATCAACATCACCAAAGATCCCGATAATATTGATCCGTGATTCGAGATGCTAAATGGGCACCGCGTCGACACAATCCATTCACTGCCTGTATTGACATTTCGGTTGCTCAGTGTATATACTCACAAAATTAAAACGGGAGATCGCGTCGGTCTATGGCAATCGTAATATCTGACAAAATAAAAGAAAAATTAAAAAACAAGCACAATGTTGAAGAACACGAGATCATCGAGTGCTTTGCCAATATTACCGGGAACCTGCTGGTGGACACGCGTGAAGACCATCGGTCCGACCCACAAACGCTCTGGTTTGTAGCTGAAACCTATATGGGCAGGAAGCTTAAAATTGCCTTTATACCCGTTGATGGTAATTTTTACTTGCGCTCTGGTTATGATGCAAACTCAGAAGAAGTACGTATATACGGAAAATATGGAGAAACCCAATGAGCACTGCAGATAAAGCCAAAATCCTCTCGACTGATGAAGCTTGGGACAATCGCGACCTGGGGGCTGATGAGCGTTTTGTCGGCGTGGTGAACGCAGCCGATGTTCCGCTTAACGCCGTTGCCGGAACACAGATGATTTCCATCCGGATGGCTGCGGACATGATCCAAGATCTAAAGCTGATTGCACAGATCAACAAGATAGGGTATCAGACGCTGATGAAGCAGGTGCTGAATCGCTTCATTGAATGCGAGAAAAAAGTGATGTGGAATGAGATGGTTTCCGGTCGTTTAACAGTGAAGCCCGTGCAAGCCGCAGAACGGGAGAACAAACAGCGCAAGCGTGCATGAGATTGCATCCATAACCCCACGGCGGGGCGCCGCCTATTGCGGTCGTCGTCCGAAACACTACGTGGCTCATTTCGATAAAACCGGGATGCGCAGGACGCTGGTAAGCCCTACAGGATACACGTCCGCCACCCCCAAACAGGACCTTGGTGGGTATGCACGCACGTCGCGGCACATGCAAGCGCAAGCAGGGCATTGATCTTCTGCACGCTTTGAATCGCACTTTCAGGGGAAAGTCCAGCAGCCTGCCGCCTGGTAAATGTACCGCATGGTGAACAGTTTTGGTTAACGATGGCAAAGCAACGCCCATACCTTATTAGAAACTACAAAGAAGCGGCGGAAAACGTCCATATAATGCGAATGTAAAAGTTCACGATCAATGTTGGCGTCAAAAAATTGACGCAAGCGCGCACCCTCTTTCGAATTAAAGTTTTCCATGGTCACCCTAGTTCTCATAACCGTCATATCTTCCGCGCACCCATACTTCTTTAGAATTGTCATGCTTTCCAGACAAGCATTGTATCGCTTTTCCAACTCCGATTGCTTGTTGATGCGCTCAGCCTCGGCTTGCCGGGCTGCAAAGTTCTCCACGCCAAAAAGCAACTGTGCGGTTAGCGACGTTGAAACAAATCGATCCCCAATATCGATGTGAGCGTCATTCAACACAAAATCCGGGCAAATCGGTCCATGAAACACGCCCGTACTCTGGTCCAATCCTTCTAGACCGCGGCCTTGGTCGCTTACATCTGGAAATGTGGATAGTGCCGTTTCCAGAATGTGATTCCATACAATATTCATGCTTAGTTTGGCACTACTCAACCTATCACTGCGCTCACTCTGAAAGCCAAGGCTGGAGATACAACAAACCTCCACCGCTTCCCTTAAGTGCTTTTCGACTTGGCCGGCCTCTGTGGGAAATGTACAGCAGTAGTCGTCCGACGCGAACCAACCGGCGTCATTGTTGGTGAATGGCATGGCATATTTACACAGAAGGCAGGACGGTAAAGTTAGTTCAGGGTATTCACTGGTCATATACCGCTGCAAATCAATATCATTAACCTGCTTTGCACCCAGTATCTCTTCGGCGTCAGACTCGTCTGCGTTTTCACTATTCAGCAGCAGGGGCAACGCCTTTCTGATCGGTATACCGGTATGGTAGATTCCGCGAGCGGTTTCCGCTGCTTTCGCATACGCAGAGTCGGTGTCACGTGTGCGATACTTTTCGACCGCCACTGTGTTTACCCAGAAAACTTCGTACCCATGCGGCAATTCTGACGTCGCAAACAGGGCGCTGAAATTGGCCAATAAACGATAGGCTCCAGATGGCGTCAACGCTTGCATTAGATCTTGAATAGCGGCAACTCCGTCTTGACCAACGATGTAGCTTGAATATCCATGAGCACCACATTTTGTGCATTGCACTTTCGGATTGGTAACGACGTCACTGAAACAGAATGGGCATTGAGCCCTTTGCTCACATTTTTTAATGTCCTGCATAACCAGATCTCGCCATTGTTCACGTGTCAGCTCGTCCAGATAAACTTTACGCGGCGTTTGTATTTTCATTGCGAATATGTTTTTTCTGCGGTGCACGCACTCAATTACATCCACGTCTTCATGTAGCGCTTGCAATTCTGTAGTCAGTGTTTCGACCAGCTCCAGACTATTCCTAGAGATGTAATTGTCGTAGATGGTCACCTGACAATATTTCCAGGCGTACGCCTCCACGATACCTTCAAGGGTTGTTGCACCATGTTTTTGAATCGCATTCGACATTTCTCCCCATTGTAAATGATGATGCCGTTTGCATAACGGACAAAATATCCTGGCTTTGGCGCGTGCGGCAGGACGCTCTAGCGTACCCAGCTTCGGTGAAAAGCGAAGAATGGTAAAAACCGGCTTGCGGGTTTCTGTTGCATACGGGGCGATTAAATCCTGATTTTCCATGCGATTTCTCCAATGCGCGCCAGTCTGACATCCATGCGCTGGTATTATTTGTACCACATCCGAAAGGCTGTTACTTGTTGGCAAGAAAATCGGCGATCATTCCGTAATACAGAGGAATTCGTTCATCATTAATGTCTCGATCGTCCTGCGCGAGCAACACCAACCCGCTCGCAAGTTGCGCTATATGGGCATGCCGTTTCTTGCGCAGGTTTTTTGTCAGGTGGTAGCGCAAGCAGCCAGGCTCACAAATCATGAACACATAACCGCCCTCATTATTGGAATCGTTTATGTTGTGCTGATTCTGCGTGAATCCATTGTCCTCCAGCCAAAAATCACCGTCAGCCGCGTACCCCATGCCCAGTTGTTCAGCCGCCTCGCGCAGGAGATTTTCCAGACCAGCATCTTCGAGTCGCAGCAATGCTTGACGTATGCGTTCTTCGTTTCCGAGAATTTCTTCCCTTACTTCGGATTTGCCATTATAGCGAGGGTCTGCCGAACGGTCGGCAAGTACTTCGCCGATGAGACTGAAATGATATTTTTGCTCATCCCGTGGACTTGTCGTCGCTGCACGCCGGAGAGCCGAGAGCAGTTTCCCACCACTTCCGAAAAACTGTGGATGATATGGAAGTAGATAATTCTGTACCGCGTAATCTGAGCCGCAACATTGTGCGCCGAGGTCCAGTAAAGCCATCTCTGTGCGTTTATCCATTCGAAATATCCTCAGTCACCAGGAAGCCTTTTCGTTTGCCGGTTAAGCGATAACAGCATTACTTTCAGTGTGCCTGAGCGCTTCCAGCACCCGATCCATCTCAGAGGTCAGCCATGCGCTGGTGAACAGCATTTTTTCCTCGTCGTCACTGGGTCGGCCAAACAGAAAACCGCTCTCATTCCAGCCTTCCGTGGAATGATCTGCCTTCGGAAGCGTGGTGTAACGTGAAAAGCCGATATGCTGCCCTATGCCATGGGGGCAATGCAACGTGACCTTATCACTTTCCGGCCCTACGGTGACACAGAAAAAAGCATAGTACAGGCCGTCTTCATGGACAACACAATCCGGACATTTTTTGAGCATTCGCAAGTTGTCTTCCGCCCATTCCATGAACGGATAGTCTCCACACTGGTGCCTCTCTTCCCGATATTCCTCAAAATGGTGCCCACAGCAACTGATCTGGTATTTCGGTTGATGCGCTGGCACAAAGGATTGTCGTGCATAAGAGGTTTTCAGTATCGCCGAGATGGCCTTTTCCTTGGCACGGTAGAACAGGTCTACCTGTTCGCGGTTGCCGCGCTCCTGTGCTTCTTTGGCATGGCGGGAAGCGATGGACGCCAGCATGGCCAGATAATGCACCGGATAGGCGGCGGGTGTTCCCATCGCTCTGGCCGCGTCCCTGGCCCGCTGGTCAAGCAGAGTTCTGGCTTCGTCGCGCAAGCGGTCATTGGCCTGCCGGGTTTCTTTCGCCTGTTGAATGCCCTTCTTTCTGCGCCGGGCGGTCGTATCCTTATCTTGTTGGCGCCATTGAGCCGTTAGTTCTTGGGTGATTTGCCGAATCAATAAAGGGTTATATTGTGCCACGGTCAGGTCGCCTACCCATTTCTTGTGTACGGTCACGTAACCAACCACAGGAAGCCTGCCATCCTTCGTCCATTTCTTCCGCTCCAAAGTGCTTATGTGGAGAATATCTTCGACGTAATAAGGCGGTAAAGGATCGAACACGTAGCAGTTGATCGACTGCTCGGCGCGTTCCATGTTGGCTGCACAGAGCAAGGCCTTGAGTCGTGGTATGAGAATATGCAGCACTCCTTGGTGCGTGTGCGCATCCTGTGGCCTGGCCAGAAGCCTGGAAAAATGGCTCACCACGGCATGGCGCAGGTCGTCCTCCATTTTTTCGCTGTTCAACCCGCATTGCACGCTGTCGAAAACGATCTCCACCTGGTCATCGTGTAACACCACCTGTAAATGCTCTGTTGGGGTGACGGTGCAGGCATAGGCCTTTACGCGCGCGCGATCCAGACGGTGTTCCGCCGTGCGTACCGCTGATTGTTTTTTCTGTGCCTCCTTCTTCTCTCTCCATGCTGCAAACAGATTGCCCCACTCTTCAGGCCAGGCAGCATGCTGATCGAGTGCGGCGCGGAGGGTTGCGTCCTTGTGCAGGGTCGTCCAGCGCTTCCCGGGCGGCAAGGTGTTCAGTTGTCCGATACGTTCTTGCAAAATGACCCGCTCTTGTTCTTTCCTGGTAATGGCGATGGCAGCCTGTTCAGCGCTCGCCTGCTGGTCCCGTACACGAATGCTCTGGCGCACTGCGGCCAGTGCGTCACGCTCGTCAGCCGTCAGAGGGAACAGGGCCCCCAGTTGTGCACGTGTTTTTTTGGATTGCAGGAGGAGCCAGGCCCGTTCATAACGCCCATCTGTCAGGTTTTGGTGAAGTTCTCGCCAACGAATCCGTAGGTTGCTTATTTTCTTGGTGGACTCGGCGTTCACCAATTGCCAAAAGTTTGCGACGTGTTCCGGTCCAATAATTTCATGGACGGCTTGCCGTGCCGCGATACCTGTTTCTGTTTGCCATACGTGCGCGGCGGTATATTTCCGCAAGGTATCGACCCGTATGCCGCGAACCAGTTCAAACATGGTGGCGGTATCTGTTGGGAGAGATTCGGCTAGGTTAACCTCCAGGATATGGCAATCCGAACGCTCTAAGGCCAGCTCCTCCTGTTTTGTCAGCGGGAAGCCCCGCAAAGCGCCGTCCAATCCTGGGGTAATGAGCAAATCCCGCGCCTCCGTATATTTCTGCACATTGAGCAAATCGTTAAAATGGCGCCAATATCGCCGGCCTTTTACAACGCTTTGTTGGCTTCCAGTAATGCGGCGCAGAAAATGTTCTATATGTTCCGCGCCAATCCAGGATTCCAACAAGCAGCGAGCCGCCATGATCGTCGAAGCCTCGCCGGACAGGAGAGTAGTTCTCAATTTATTCACATCAAGTTCTCTTACCTGTTTAAAAGTTAGTGGTGTGGATGCTGTCATGTAAATCTCCTTGGTTGCCTGCTGCTTACTGAATAGCCGGTATCTGCCACCATAATAACGGAAAGCGTTCGCAAGCCGCTTTTTCTGATGTGCGCGATTATCAGTGAAGCGTATTTCGTGTCGCTGGCAACCACAATTCTGGGCACATTTTCTGTGCGTCCACGTACCGCACCAATGGGTCAGCCGCTACCGGGTTGCCTTCGGTGTCATGTTGATGTGCGTCCTGTATCTGTGCAGCGGTCAGCGGCAGGAGTTGATCTCCAACCAGCCCACATCCCGCGAGTGTCTTCAGGGGAAGGCCACTTGCGGCATCTGTACACTTCTCGAACCGACGGATAATCACACCGCTTTGTTCGGCAGGGCCCATAACGCCAGTAGTTAGTGCGAAGGACTGCAAGAATGGCCAGTTGTCTGACCCAAAAGTGGCTGCCCGATCGATCCCATTCGCACTGTATGTAATGGTCACGTAGAAGTCCCGTCCATCGGCCACCTTGAGATCGTCCAGACACTGAAACAGGCGAAGCAACGGGCGGGCTGCCAGCGGCCCCGGCTGAAAACCTCGCATATAGAAAAGCCAGCGGCCCACAAGATCTTCAAAATGTCGTTGGGCAGACTTGGTCATTAGATGGAGCACGTCTCGATGCTTGCAAAGGTAACTGGCCATTTCAACACCGCCCTTGTCGACGGCGCAACGAATAACGGCAGTGGCTATATCGGTGGCCAGGCGCTGTTTGTCTTCCCGCGTTTTCTGATCGCGAAAACGATGGCAAATAGCCTGCAGGACAGGTTCAGCGCGGCTTTCGATCTCTGCCGCATGAAGGCGGTCTTTGTCCATCTGCTGGATGTCCTTCTGCAGCCGTAACAACGCGTCTGGCCGGAACCGGGTGATCGCTGTGCGAAAATCCATTTGCCGTACAGTTTCAATAACCTCCATCGTCTCGGCTAAAACATCCAGAAAGCAATTGTCATGCAGAAAATCCTGGTAGAAGTCCTTCCTCTGATGGGCGGCCAGAAAGAAAGGTTGCAGGTCTTCCGGGGCCTGCGTCAAGGCGTCTTCTCCCGCCTCGTCCCGGGCGTCAGAGAGGCATTCCTGCCATTGGTCTTCCAGGGCGTTGTCCCAACATGGAGCAGTTAATCCGTGTCCGCTTTCGTAGGTTGGAGCAGTGCCTTCCGTGGCTTCTTCGAGAAAATCGCCGAGGGTATTGAAGCCCGCCAGATCGTAGGGTTTTCTCGTGGCTTTCCCGGCTGTGGACTTGTCGTACCCGGTGTCGGTGACCACCAGAATACAGGCAGTTTCTTTAACCGCCCAGCCGACAACGGTTTTGGCCAACTGCTCCATGACCTGGTCTTCTGCCAGAATGGTTTTGACGCGAGCCACTATCCAGGCGATAGCCGCCGGCGTTTGTTCTTGGAACTGGATCGCTTCGGCATCCTGAATGGATCGATCCACCCGCTTGGCTGTCGGCGTCGCGGCATTGTGCGACCTCGTCAAGACACCCTCTGCAACCTGTGCCACATCTTCTGCGGTAATCCGAACCCGCGTGTAAGGCCCCGTATCTGGAAGCTTCCCATTTTCGCAAAGCAGTAGCGCTACACGGCCCACGTCACCCTTCCGTATTTCGAACCGCTGTGCCTGCAAAATTTCTGAAATGGCGCTGTGCCATAACCTGGCGTTGGCCTTCAGGTCATCCGGCTGTATTGGTGGTGTTGCGTCTGACGAGTTCGGGGTTTGCCCCGCGAGTGATGGTGACGAATGGTCGATCATGTCTTTTCTCCTTCATTCTTTTTGATGTCCGCCTGCAATCTTGGTAAGGCCTCCGGGAAGAGCCGAGTGAGCGCATCACGAAAACCCATGCGGGCCACAGCATCCACAACACTGCTTTCCGCTTCGCCGTTGCCATGTCTTTGGTCGTATAAATCGTAGGTGAATCGCTGGTGGGCTACTTCGCCGGACGTTGCCTGGATAATGAAAGATTTCAGTGTTTTTGGTGCCGTGCTTGCGGCGGTGTTCAGCGCCTCCCTGATGGCCTCAAAAACACGTTCTGTAGCCACTTCTTCCAGCCATTCTTCCTGTGTCCCTGGCGCATTCCCGGACCAGTTGTTGCTGATGGAAGCAGGGGCGTTTGCAGGCTCTTTGAGAAAATCCCCGATGGTGACAAAGCCCGCAAGATCGTACGGCTGGCCGGTGGCGATCAAGTGGTCCCCAGTGTCCAGATAAAAAACCTCATCCTGACTGCCGTCATCCTCCACGAATTTTTCATCCGTCAGCGCGGCGTCCAATGCCGATCGGGCAACAATGTCCAGGAAACCTGACCGTGCGAGGATGTTTGTGATTCGATTTTGCATCCAGAGCATGGCTTCCGTTTTCTGCGGATGTGCGGCCATGGAATGCATATTCGACGAGAACCTGAAAGGTGATGCAAGACATATTTTCGCTACGGTCAAAAAAGACTCCCGAGAAATCCTGGTGCTTACGTAAGGTCCGCTGGCAGGGAGGAGCCCCCTGTCGAAAAGCATACGTGCTATGCGCGCCACGTCGCCCTTTTGAAGTTTGGAATGCTCTTTATCCAGGCATTCAGCAACCACCTTGTGCCAACGTTTTACTTTGGACTGGGTATTGCTTTCCTGTACTTCCAGAGCGGTATTGTGATGGTTGGCTTGCTCTTGGGCCAGATCCAAAGCCCGTTGCATGCGATTGCCCCACTCTGGCCGCCACGACAATAAAATAGTGCGAAAATCCTGCTCTTTCAGCTTCTCTACCAAGTCATAGGCGTCGTATCCTTTCGCGGAAAGAGCCTCAAAGCAGTCCTCCATGATGAATTCATTCCAACAATCATCTGACTTTTCTTCGTTGAAAAATTCGGCCATGTTTTGCGGAGGTTGGGCTTTGGCTTTATCCAGCGCTTCCAGCAAGGCGCTGTAGACTTGGGCGCTCGCGAAATCGATGATCGTCTGTTCGTCGATTGGGGGTGGTGGTGATTCGCATGCTCGGGTTTTCGTATAGTCCAGAAAGTCCTTTATGGTTGCAAACTGCGCAAGAAACGTGGAGCCTTTGGTGCTTGGGTAGGGGTCCTCTGGCTCTGGACCCTGTTGTTCCCGGACCCAGGTCTGTTCCAGGTTGAGATTTGGGTCTTTGTTGCCCAGGGTGTCATCAAACAAAATGTCGGCCATTTCTTCAAGAATGGCTTGCTCAGTGAGGTCGGCGATGGCTTGGGTGGCAATGTATTGTGCGGCCGATGCTTGAGGCACAAGCATCGGCTCTTTAGAATGGATCATGGTGCGACTCCTCGTAATGTGTCACGTGGAAACGTTGTATGGCATAGCGGCATTATATCAGATCACCAACCGCGGCCGATGGTTTGTTGGCTCGCACGCGCTCCCGGTGCGCTGCGGCACGCGTTCGGTTATCCGCTAATGACCACTCTGACATCAGCGGGAGCGCATCCTGGAGATCCACCCGCAACCATCTCTTATGTCCATAACGCTCAAAAGCGTTTGGTAAGCGTCCATCCTCATCGAGCCGGCGGATTCTGGGGGTGGTGGTATGGAGAAATTTTGCCGCCTCTACTGCGGTAAGCGCTGTTTCGCGCGCACGGATAATATTGGCTGCTTCGCCTTTGGTAATGATCTGCTTACGCTCTAGGGTGTGGATAAAGGCGTGTGGGGCCGCGGTTAAGGTTTTCCAGTCGATTTGCTCGCCTTGTCCCATTCGGCGTAAAAGATCATCACACAGCGCCTTGTCGGTATTTCTTTTCTGAGCTGCAAGGCTTCGTATTCGCTCTTTGTTGATTTCCGCTTTTCGCGTAGCGTTCGCGGCTTTCCGTTCGGATATTTTTTGCCTGACCGCGTTCTTACCTTGCTGAATCCGCAGGAACTGCGCGGCGATGGATATCTGTGCGGTTGTGGGTAACCGGCCCTTTTCTTTTTGGTGATATGGTTTGGACGCGTCCAGGACTCCTGTGTCACACAGCCTTTTCGTGACAGCTCGCCCATCGCCTTTTGAGGTCGCGTATAAACCACGTTGCAAAAGTTGGTTTATAGGGTTGACGTATGATTTCCAATACTGGTCTGGGCGGGCCGGTTTGGCCTCTGACACGAAGCCGATATCCTCAATCTTTGAGGGCCGGCAATGGACGAATGGGGCTTGCTTGGGTTTTAGCATGCTGCTGGCCAGCCAATCCGCACGGGTGTTTCCGAAGTCCCCATTGTGGCCTTTGATCCATCTCACCAGAATGTCCTGTAACCGGTCATTTTCGATCTGCACCTGCTGGAGGAAAGCTGGCTGCGCGCTAATGAATTTTGGAATAGTCCTCGATTTTGGTTGAGCGTCCGCAGGTGTGCCGGAGATTGCGACCAATAAAGCCTGGAGACCGTTTACGACCGGCGAGCAATCGCACATCACCACGACAGAAGCCTGATCCGGCACCTGTTGCAACGATTTCAGGACAGCCCATAACTCGGCATCCACGTTAGAGTCGCAATCCGGCAGGATGCCTGCATGTTCAGTCCCCAAACCTTCCGGATCGAGGATAACGGCACCCCATGCGCTGCGTTTTGGTTTTCCGCCATGAGAAGCATCGCACCAAACCCGCCAGACAGTCGGATGATTGAAGCATTCTGATGTCACCACACGCCGCGAGATGTATTGTGCAGCAGATTCTTGCGGGATAGGGATACTGTCTTCTGCTTTTGGCATGGTGCAACCTCTTGTGTCCATAAACTGGGTACGTGGTAGCGTATGGTCGAATTGTATCTGATCAACGGTTTTTACAGATTGTTTTTGGATTGCACACGTTCTCGGCGCTTCGCCGCAGTTGCTTTCCGATCATCCAGAGTCCATGCGGCCATCCTGGAGGCGGCATTTTGCACGTCCTCCAGTAACCATTTTGCGGATCCGTAGCGAACCATGGCATGCCGTAGCCGACCATCTTCATCCAGGCGGCGCAGCCGTTGCGTATTGGTTTTAAGGATGGTGGCGGCCTCCTGCGCCGTGAGTGCGGACTTCCGCGCATCTACTGCCTTGGTGGCAATCTCTGTGGATATCAGCCCCTTGTGAGCCATTTTGTGTAGGCAATCAGCAGACCATGCGGCCAGCGCCTGCCATGTCAGTATCTGCCCCTGCTCCAGTGAACGGAGCAATTCGTAACAAGAGGTTTGTGCCTGAATTTTCTTTACAATGATTTTCTGTGCTTCCTTTTCTGTCGCTTTTGCTTTGCATCTTTTGTTGATGGCAACTTTTCCATGGGGGACGCCCAGTTTTCGTGCGACATCACGGATACACTCCACGCTTGGCAATGGTCCATTTTTTCTGTGCTCCCGGCCATCATCAATATGCCCCAAGCTACAGAGCAATTGAGTCACGTTGGCGGCGTCACCTTTCCTTAGTGCGAATCGTTGTTTGTTTAGGATGTTGGAAATTGTTGCCATGTATGATTTCCATTTGCTGGACCCCTTGATCTGTACTAGGGGTATGACATTTTGTTCTTGGTATTGGTTCTGTGGCAGGGGTTGCCCACTATTCCCAGGGCGTATTAATTCACCTGCCAACCAATCTGCCCGGCTGTTTTGCGGATGCCCGTTATGGCCTTTAACCCAAGTCACGCTAATTTTCTGCAACCGTTGTAATTCGTTGTGAAACTGCGTCAGAAAACCCGGTTCATCAATTATGAATTTCGGGATGCATGCCTGGTTGCCCTCTTGGATGGATGCCTTTGAGGACGATGTGATGAGTAATGCCGTTATCCCATTGACGACTGGCAGGCAATCAGAGAATACGACCACCGACACTTGGTCGGGAACCTTTTGTAGCGACTTCAGGACAGCCCATAATTCCGCGTGAAGACTGGACGAGCAAGAGGGGAGCAAGTTCGCATAATCTGCCACTTCCCCTTGGTCATCCATGATAACGGCGGCCCAGGCGCTGAGGTGCAATTTTTCGTGGTGAGATGCATCGCACCAGGCCTGCCATGTAGGTAACGCTTGGAGTTCCACTTCAGTGTCTAATGGCATGAATCACCTTTTTTGACGTACTGCCAGTCATGATATCAACTTACGCCTTCTACTTGGTTAAGTCTTTTCGTTTCGGCGAGCGTGAATATTATCGCATGGCGGCGTTAATGCACTGGTTTCTTCGGAATAGTATTCCCCATAGCCAATATCAAAAGGTGTTGCGCTCGCGCTATTGATGCGGCTGTATTCTTTTCTGTTAATTGGTCCAACTCGCCGGTCAGTGCTTTTTGGAGTCTGGCAGTGTAATTACGTCCAACAATTGTGTTGGCTTCCAGTATGGCTTGCGCTTCTGATAGTCCATCCTTCAAAAACCTCCATGCCACTTCCTGCCATAACAACTCGGCCCGCTCTTTGAACTCAATCATGCAGTCATGCTCAGCATCCATTTTCTTCGCCAGATCCATGAACGTGAATGCCTTTATTGTAACGTTCCGTTCAGCCCGTCGCCGGTTACTGTTTGCTCTATTGACGCGTTTTGCTTCCCTTCTTGTATCGCGTTGCGTCAAATAAGAAGCCAGTGAAGTCGCCGCCCATTGTTTGGCGGTCTGCTGATCCGGGAACCCGGTACCTTGCCTTTCCACGGTGGTGCCGCGTGATGTTTTTCGCCGGACGACTTGCGCCTCCCATGTGCCGCTTTCGGAGAGTGTGACGATGGTACCGAATTTTTTAGCCATACTGAATCCTCGTGGTTGTCCATCTGCCGTGCGTTGCGGTTACCGTTTTGTTTTCCCTAATGGCCGGGTTCCGCGCAGGTGCCGCAATCGAGCAGGTCATGTCTGCATGTGTTTCTTCAGGTATTGTTTAAAAGTCGTGTATGTGATCTGTGTTTTTAAGTTTACCACGGTCGAAAAGAACAAGAGAATAATTCGAAAATCCATTCGTGTGGCACCAATTATTCAGGCAAATTGTTTGGGTGGAGTTGTTCACGGGCATAAAGTTTCGTTGGCTCAATTTTGCGGTGCACCAAAATGTTTCGCACAAGCGGCAAAGGAATACCTCTGGAGTATGGCAATCAGAGTATCTTCTATCGTTAACTCGGCGCCCATGGTGTTCAGCATGGCTTCCATGGCCATTTCCCCGCCCCTTTTGGCCGCATGCACCTGCTGCAGGAACAGGGCTATCTCTTGCGGCGCTTCTTTCCGGCCAGGCTTCAATGTCTCATGGAATATCAGCAGGAGCTGACCACGCATCGCGTCCGCAATCCAATCCGCCCACGTAGGGTCTGGAATCTCATAATCGTCCCCGTCCAGGAAATTCTCTATGGACAAACCGGATTTTGTGGACAGGAGATCGTCCCAGGATTTCGCCACTTTCAACGTGTGCCTACCCTTCGAGCTCTTGCTAACTTCTGTAAACAGCGTTTCGGCAACTGTGGCAACCACCTCTTCCGGTAACCCGTCAATCATCTTTGGAGGGCTGGTGAAATAATGCTGTGGCGCATCCAATTCTGCTTGGGTTATTCCACATAGGTCATACCCGCTGGCGGTTATCCAGACGATGCTCTTGGCGAAGGACGGTTGTCGTTTTAGGTATTTCCAGTGGGCGGTTCTGGTGCCGCGGAACAGTCCTGAATTGGTCGCTACTCGAATGATGTCGCTGTCGAGAGAAGTTTTTCGGCCTAGCTGGGTGGGTTTTCCCTGTAAAAGCCCTTCGTCGAAGAGTTGTTTGGTGATAGCGCGAGAATCCCCTTTGTGGGCCTGAAACTGCATCGTCCGGAGTCGTTGTCCTATCAGGCCCGTCCACAAAGCATGTGGTGGTAAGTATTTTTTGCGAGCCGACATGATGATCTCCTTAATGCGTGGTGATGTGATCAGTAATTATACCTCGCCTGGAAATACCACAAAATTTAGTGCGTATCCGCCTTATATGCGGCCGACAAATTTCCCCATACCGCACGTTTCTGTCGCCCCGCGGGGATCCACTCCTTCTCTTGGGAGAGGCGTAACCTCTTTTAAATTCGTCTCGTCAGAGACGCGGATTGAAACATGGAAAAGCTTGCATGCAGTTTGGGCGTGCCAGAGATGGCGTAAATGCAAAACTGTTCTGTGAGGTTGGAAAGCCATCGAAACGGACAGTCGCTGGCCGCCGCCGACGCTAAAAACGAGATTTC
>AOMQ01000006.1_pt1 | contig 13355 bp, 12 predicted proteins | sample 537778 | NCBI WGS metagenome assembly AOMQ01 (sample SAMN02954330, study PRJNA184676) | mine drainage metagenome | biome: terrestrial; feature: Kristineberg Mine; material: mine stream; isolation source: low temperature acidic, metal-polluted mine stream | place: Sweden: Kristineberg Mine
GGGGTGGTTCCCGTGAGTGCGACGGCAATATCGTCACGACAGGCGAGGCACCAATCGGTTCCATCGGGTTCGCGTTGACAGGCGGCGCGATTACGCATGCCCATATTCCCAATCTGCGGCGCCCATAACAGGAAGAGGCGATAAGGACCCTCTTCTGGAGACAATACTTCGAAATGCAGGTGGATGAGCAGACTATCGCGTTCGGAATCGGTACATATTTGTTTAGTTAAACGAAACCGTTTACCGGGATCCTCACTAATGATGCGATAGGCGGGTACCCCTTCCTCGATCCAGCGCACGCTGTGCACCAAATCGCGACGTTCTTCCTGAAAGCCATCGTTGGCATCCAAAATTAAAAACTGGAGATCCCGCATATTGGGAGTGTCCACTCGGGGATAATAACATTCGGTGAGCACGCCGTCGGCTATGGTGAACCACACGCGTGAGCGTGCGCTCAAAGCTGTTCCCACTCCCGTCTTATGGGACGGCGCCCAGTCGGGTGCAAGTCCCGGCATGCCGAAAGCGTGCCCATGGGAAATGGATTTATCGCTCACTTTCGGCCTTCCTTCGAAACCGATTCATTCGTGATGATTTCGACGGTTTCCAGAGACTGCAAAATAGGGCAACCATGATAGCTGCCGGAGCGTTCTTTTTCGCAACCCTCGATCAATCGGGCCAGGACGGTTTCCAGTCTCTGCAATGCCTGAATTTTCTCGTGCACGGAAGACAGTTTGATTTGTGCCTGATGATGCACCGTATCGCAGGCATGCGCTTCATTGATCCGCAGCGCTAGCAATTCACGCACTTCCTGCAACGTAAAGCCAAGCCTTTGTGCGTGCTTGATAAAACGAATGCGCGCGATGGTGTCCTGTGGATAGCGCCGGATGCCGAGATGGGGTTTTACCGGTTGAGGAATAAGGCCTTGCCGTTCGTAAAAACGCACTGTTTCCACATGCACACCAGCGGTTTTGGCCACCTCGCCGATGCGATAACCCTGTTGCAGGGGGTTCATGTTCATGACAAGTCCTCTTACCGCTCAGGAAAGGCTTGCAGGAGCGTGGTCTGGAAGGCGAAAAACATCTGTCCTATACATTGCGCCTCTTGCAGCGTATACACGGCGCCTGTCAGGTTCCTGGCGCAATCTGGGCAGAGAAAATAAATAGCCGTACACAGCCCGCTGCATGCGGGATGTTCCGTGCGTGTCTGACGATTCAGAAAGTGCATAAACACAAACGGGGCATCCACCGCACTTGGACTATCCACGCACGGACCCAGATCCAGCTCAATGCCGATGCCACAGGCGTGGCATCGGCTCTCAAGGCGTACAAATGACTTCCACAAAAGCGGGATCGCGAGCGCATCGACGGCACACATCGCAAATGTAGGCCGGCGCTTCCCATCGGCTACACAGATAGAGGTTTCTTTGGCGCTGAATGGATAAGCGCCTACCCCCTCTGCACTGGACACCACAGCGTCCAGTGCAATCAGCCTCCGCAATGCGGCCTCCGGGAAGTGTTGCGCGGAAGGCGGGCCACCTTGGACGATCCAGAACTGCAAAATCTGTGTGTAGGTTCTCTGGATCAACTCTGGCTCGTTGCTTATCCTGGCCTGCAGAGGAAAATCCCTCTGCAGGTTTTCCAGTCCTCTTTCCACATGATCGAGGCGCATGATCGTTCCCTTCTCCGCTAGCCGGCACAACAAGACAACTGCTTCACATCTTTGGTAAACGTCTGAGCGCAGAGTTTCAAGCCTTCAACCATGGTCAGGTAGGGAAATAACTGGTCTGCTAAATCCTGGAAGCGAAGTCCGCCACGCAAGGCCAATGCTGCGGACTGGACAATCTCCCCACCCTCAGCGGCCAGTATCTGCGCTCCCAGCAGCTTACCGGAAGCTTCTTCCACTACCAGTTTGATAAAGCCCCTGGTGTCGAAATTTGCCAAGGCTCGCGGCACATTGTCCAGGCTCAGGGTACGGCTGATCACTTTGATCCCCCGTCGTTCTGCGGTCTGTTCATCCAGACCGACCGTGGCCACCTGAGGGTCGGTGAAGACCACAGCCGGCATGGCGCTCAGATCCAGTGTGGCATCACCTCCCAGCATATTGACCGCGGCACGGGTACCTCCTGCAGCGGCGACATAAACGAACTGAGGATGTGTCGTACAGTCTCCTGTCGCAAAGATGTGGGCGACACTACTGCGCATGTGCTCATCAACCATGACGGCTCCGATCTCGTTGGTCACTAGGCCAAAGGACTCCAACCCTAAATCCTGCGTGTTTGGCATACGCCCCGTAGCCACCAGCAACTGGTCCGCGCGGAGCGGACCGGATGCGATCTGGAGCACAAACTGTCCATTCTCGTAATGCACAAATTCCGGAACGGTATGCTGGAGCACCCGAATACCTTCTTCTTCAAATACGGCCGTCAGGCCATCACCCAATGCCGGGTCATCCCTGGACAACAGTGTGCTACGCGCCAGGATGGTGACTTCCGCACCCAGTCTGCGGAAGGCTTGTGCGATCTCGACGGCCACCACCGAGCCGCCTAATACCACAAGGTGACGTGGCAGTTCGGCGGCAACCAGCGCTTCCGTTGATGTCCAGTAGGGTGTTTGTTCCAGGCCCGGTATTGAAGGCCGGTGCGGGTGTGCACCAACAGCAATGAGGATGCGATCTCCCTCAACGGACTGCTCTTTGCCATCGGTTGCACGTACAATGACGGTGTGCGCATCGGCGAATCGAGCCGTTCCCTGCAGAAAAGTGATAGCGGGGTGCGAAGCCAGCACATTGGCATATTTTTCGTGGCGCAGTTCGTCAACACGTTCCTGCTGCTGTGCCACAAGTGCTGCGCGGTCCACTATGGGTTCACAATGACCCAGCCCATGGAAGGGGTGCGCGCGCTGCCAATGTGCCATTTGCGCGGCGCGGATCATGATTTTGGAAGGAACACATCCGACGTTGACGCAGGTTCCTCCCAAAGTCCCTTTTTCGATCATGGTTACGCGCGCCCCACCTTCAACGGATCGTATGGCCGCAGCGAAGGCTCCCGAACCAGAACCCAGAATGACAACATGCAACCCCTTTCCATCGGCGTCAGCAGCCTCTGCTTTTTGGCCATGCATGCCTGCGACCGTAGTGGTGGTGTCCGCTCTTTTGGCGCCATAACCGGCCTTCGTCGTTGCAGCGATGAGCGCGGCGTCAGCAACATTGTCGTTCACATCCACCTGTGCCAAACCTTCCGGGAAGGATACTTTAGCGTTTTTTACACCAGCGACGCCACTAAGCGCTTTTTCTACGGTCACCGCACAGTGGGTGCAGGTCATACCCGAAATTTGTAATTGAATATGTTTGTCCATCATTGTTTCTCCTGGATCCATAACATGTTGCACTATTTTATCCATGCACTAAAGATGCGGGATATCCAATTCTCTGAAAGGTCCGCAATAGAACGGGTGCGCTCATCTTTTTGGAATCATATGTTACAGCTACCGTTCTTTTCATGTCATTAATCTGGATATGCTCCACGCCCGGCATGCGATGCAAGGCAATATAAATGGCTGTCTCACAGGCCTTATCACTACAACTCATAGAAGGCACTTTAAATACAGACGTGGCAGATGCCGCTTGGACCACCACAGAGGAAGCCGGGGCGGCCCATGCGGTGGACATGCCGATCATACTGCCCAGAATGACTGAAAGTGCAGATATTAAAACCAAATTTTCCCTTGAAGTCGCTTTGAGGTTCATATTTTACACTCCTTATTTAATGGAAAGTTAAAATTACTACATCAGCAAACGTGGTAACACATGCGGCAGAGCCAGAATAACAATCACAAAAATAGTGCCCACCCACAAAAGAGGCGTTTTCCACCGGCCAAACCGCCCACCTGGCGAACAGGAGTCACAGGCCGCCGCTTTTTGCTCGCGATAATTTTGTATATGGGCATATCCCAGAAATATCAGAACGATCACGTCCAAGTAAGGAGCATAGGGATCAAGGATTCGCAAGTTGGCCATCCACGCGCCGCCAACACCTGCCACAATCAGTAATAACGGCAAAACACAGCAGGCCGATGCCAGGAAACCCACCACGACCGCCACCAGCAAACCCCAAAGCCCTTTCGGTCGGATGCTCGGCGTATTCAATGCGCTTGTGGCACAAGCGTTCTCCGATGGATCCGATTTGATTTCATTCACATTCATGTTATTCAGAACCTCCGCTTATCCGGATAACATCATCGTTCACGGTGACTATAGCAGCCGTACTATAGTACGGTGTCAAGCACGAATCAGGAAGCCTCTTTCGGTAGATAAATATCATCGGCTTCCTTTCGGTGATTCCTGAGGTGCTCCTAGCGCCATAATCGAATTATGTGCACCATCAAAAGGACCGGAACACCGGCAAGCGGCATGCCCGCCCAGTTATGAAGTATCCATGCCCAAGAATGCCAGATGCGCAAAATAGGAAGACCAAATAACCCCGCCAATACAAAATTCCCAACCGAAACTGTCCATGTTTTCATTTTAAAAAAGGGACGCCAGTCAATTTGGCATTCGCATTCCGGTTTACTCCCTGTGCTTTTAACCGTACCGCCTGTACATCCTGGCTGTTGCGTAATTTTAGCCATGGCACCACCGCTCCTCAGCCGAGCTTTACCTAAGGTGTCAGCATAGATGGTGCACTATAGTAAGGTGTCAAGGAGGGCAGCATTTTTGTTGGCAAATTATGGCTACGCCCCATATATGCCCTAAACCCGAAGGTGGGGCCGGGTGTGCCTGCCGGAGATCCCGAAACACTATCGGGCCGCCCGATGTTCGCACCGTGGCCGGATCCATCCTTGACGTTACATATCACGTTAATTTCGATTCTTTGTCCCGTCCAAATACCCAAAGTGGGAATCCGGCGCGAGAATTGCGCCCGCCGGGATCTGTGTGGGGGTGCCCAGTAATGTGTATCCCTACCGTGATTGGCCGTATTGCGTCTGTAGGGCAGGAAAATGAAGAAAAATAGCCAAAAATAAGACGATAATGGGTAAAACAACCCAAAAATAGCCTCTTTAAAAAATCCTGGGCAAAAATCGGCGGCAGTCCACAGTTAAAGCCGACGGGCTGGTAGGGAATGGCTGGAAGATGCTCAAGGGATCATTCGCGCCCCATCTCCTCAATGATCGGACAGGTACCTCCGCTTGCCGAAGAGCACAGGTTCATGAGGATCTGCAACTCGGCATACAGGCGCGATAAATCGGCGACGCGAGCCTCCACTTCTGCCATCTTCTTCTTAGCGAGAACCCGCACGTCTTCTCGTGCGGGGACTTGGGCATCCCGCAACTCCAGCAACTTACCAATCTCCTCCAGAGTGAAGCCCATGCTTTTTGCCCGGCGAACAAAATGCAGGCGATCCTTATCCTTCGCCGTGTAACGGCGTACTCCCCCCTGCATTCGGGCTGGGGGTGGCAGCAAGCCAAGTTTTTCGTAATAGCGGATGGTGTCAGGCCGCACCCCTATGTCTTTGGCCAGATCCCCGATTCGGTAAGCCATGTGGTTCCTCATCCTGCGGCCAAGGCAGGAATCCAGTAAAAATAGCCATTGAGAAGGTATAATCCCATGGTCATCATCACCATCCCACCCATGATCTTCAAGGCTGGTACGCTTTGCGCCATTCCTGGGAAATTCTCCAGCCAGGCAAGGCCGCTGGCCCCCATCAATACCGGCAAGCTACGGCCTAGGGCAAAGGACGATAGCAAGGCAATTCCAAATGGCAATGAATGAACTGTGGCGCTAGCGGTCAGCATAACGAGCAACGCCGGCGTACAAAAAGGGCAAACCGCCACCGCGAAAGGGACGCCTAGCAGAAAGGCTCCGAACAGCCCTTCCACTTGTCTGGCGCGCAGAGAAAACCAGTTCAGCCGAATCTTGATCCATCCGGTCCATAATAAACCGAGCAGAATAGCTAGAGGCCCCAGGATCAACCCCCATTGACGGCCCATGATCTGATGTACCCACTGGCCGCCTGCTGCTGCGATTCCCCCGAGAAAAGCCTGGGTTACGATCATTCCTGCCAGGAAGGCACCCGTTAGCCACAGTGCGGAAGGACGCCTCCTCCCCCGTGTCACATAGGTTACCCCCACGGCCAACGAAGCCAAGGCAAGAGGCTCGAAACTGAACAGGAACCCGGTTCCGAAACCAAGGGCCAATGCGGCGAAAGAGGGATGTTGCAGGACGCTGGGCATCATCCCGGAATCCAGTTGGGTAGTCACGTGGGGAGAAAGGAGGATCAATGCGGCCAGGATGAGTCCGAAGGCGGTGATGATGGGTGCGGCTGGTGCCGTCCGGTCCAGGAATCCCAGCAGGCGTGGCCCAGTGCCCAGCTTGGCAGCCGCCATAACGGGGATGGTGAAAGCGGTCGCATACACCATGCCGGCAGCGGCTGCCCAAATGGGCTGGTGCACCGTCACGGCCATTCCCCCCACGATCCCGAATAGGGGCAGGGCGCAGGCGGGCAAGGTCCAGGCCAATTGGATCGACTGCGGCCATCGCGTGCCCCCGGGAACCAGCCGATAAAAGGTGAAATGGGGCACCGGCAGATACATGAAACGAGATATGACGAAAGGAACCGCTATAAGAAGCAGGATGATTGCTGGCAGATAAGGCCCCCAGCGAGGCGAGGGGATCAGTTCGGCCGCTACCACCAGGATCGCGGCGAGCAAAATGCTGCGGGTTATCCATAACGGCAGCAAGCCACGACCATGTTGGGCATGACTGCGCGCCGCAAATACGGTATGGGTAGCGATGGTGCAGGGCTCGAAGAATGACAACAGTCCTAACGCGGCACTAGTCAGCAATAGCAGTGTGACCATGGGACTCTCCTCCAAGCGTCTTGTTCAAATATTCCCGCAAGTCCTTTACGCTCGGGAGACCGGCGAATACCAACTTGCCATTGACGGCGATGGATGGGCTGGTCATCACGCCCACATCCACCGCGTGATCCAATTCCTCCAGAATATTGACCTGCCGCCACCGCACCTTCTCTGGGCCAAGCTCCTCGGCCACCGTACGCAGAACCTGGACCGCTTGGGCACACTTGCCACACCCTGGGGAAGAAAACACCTCGACATTGATTGCCATTTGCTTATACCCCCTACGTCTATCGGCACTGAAAAACCGCTATATGATGGAGGATAGATGCTGGAGTCGACTCTAAGTCAAGGCCACTTCGGCAAAGCCGTGAAGCCGATATGAACCGCCCCGGGATTCCAGTTTCTGACTTTCGATCGGGTAGCCAATGGTGCTCAGCAACATTAATCTCATTGCCAGTGGCGTCACCACCATTGCCTGTATCTACAATGCCCGTGCTTTGGGGGAGGAGCAACACTTGCGGGCAGCAGAGCTTGAAGCGCGGGCGATAGGACCGGAATTGGTGCGGCTGATTGCCGAGGGGTATCACCCTACAAGAAACCGTTCTCCAAGCCACCCTGAATGACTGCGGGATAAAATGCCTCTCTCTTGCTCAGATAACGAAAGACGTAACGCCCCCCACCGGCGAGCGCCTGATTGGTCTGCGAAGTGACGCCCAGTTGCAACGATACCCCAGTGTCGGCGCTCGGCTAATAGGCGGATATCTTCGCCACCACTTGCCCGAAGCGCCCGAAACGTAAAGCCATGGTCGGCAGTACCAGCAGGTTCAAGGCGGTAGAGGTGATCAGGCCGCCGAGGATGACCTGTGCCATGGGTCCTTCAATCTCGTTGCCCGACGCCCCGCTGGTGAGCGCCAACGGGAGCAGGCCCAAGGCCGTGACCAAGGCCGTCATGAGAATTGGAACCAGCCGCTCCTGGGCGCCTCGAATCGCCGCCTCCCGCCCCCAAGACATGCCTTCCACCTCAACCAAATGCTGGTAATGGGAAATCAGCATGATGGAATTGCGCAAGGTGATGCCGAAGATGGTCACGAAGCCCACCATTGCGCCGAGGGACAGCACGCCGCCGGTGAACCACACGGCGGCCACCCCACCGATCAAGGCGAAGGGCAGGTTGAGGAGCACCAAGGACAAGGCGCGTGCGTGGCGCAGGGCGATGAAGAGCAGGAGAACAATACCCACCCCCGCCATCAGCGCATGCATGAGTAATTCGCCTTGCGCTTTCGCCTGTGCCTCCGCGGCGCCCGAAAACACCACATAGGTCCCAGGGGGGAGAGAAATATCCTTGTGGATCCGGTGTTCGGCCGCACGCACGAACTCGCTCAACGCCTGACCATGAACGGCTGCGGTGACGGTCTGCACGGGCTGCCCTGCGGTTTCGAGAATGGCATGGGGTCCAACACCCTCGTAAATATCGGCCAAATCCCGCAGGGGGACCGTTAATCCATTGGGATTGCGCAAGGGTAGATTACCCACCTGCGCTGGATTCCGCCGCCCAGCAGGATACAAGGTGACTACCACATTGAACACGCGGTTACCTTGGTAGGTTTGCGCGACGATACTGCCCGCGTAGGCGGTCTGGATCGCGTCGAGCACATCGACCGGCTCGAATCCCCAACGGGCCAACGCCGTCTGTCGAAGGCGAAGGGTCAGTTGCGGCGCAGTTGGAGGCGCATGCATCTGCACGTCTACCGCGCCGGGCAGCTGCTTGAGAACCGCGGCGATTTCCCGCGCCTTTTCATAGAGCGCATCGAAATTGGCCCCAAAGACGCTGATCACCACCGGTGCGGTGTAACCGGAGATCGTCTCTTCAATACGGTCCGACAAAGGAGTCTCGACGGAGGAGTTCACCCCTGGAAACCCCGACAGGGTTTTGCGGATCCGGGCCAGAACCTGCTCTTGTGCTCTCCCGGAAAGGGGTTTGAGGCCGACGATGAATTCGCTCACGTTGACGCCGTAAGTATCCGTACCCGTCCTCTCCGCCCGTCCCACCCGCTGCGCCACCGAGCGGACGGCGGGGATGCGGCTCAGGGCCGTGGAAATGTGGCGCCCAAGTTGTATCGACTCGGCAAGCGAGGTCCCCGGTTCGGTGGATACATGCACGATGAAATGCCGTTCCCTGAATTCCGGGAGGAAATTGCTTCCGAACGACTGCAAGACGGCCATCGCAGTCAGGAACAGTAATGTAATCCCCACGATCAGCAAGCGGCTGTGGCCCTCGGCGCGAGTGAGCAGCCGTGCCTGGACCGCCTTGACCTTGCAGAGCCAGGCAGGATCCAGCGAGCGGGATGGCGCGCGCCCCAGCAGCAGACAAGCCAGGGCAGGGGTCACGGTCAATGCTACCGCCAAGGAGGCGAACACAGCCGCGATATAAGCCTCCCCCAGCGGCGCGAAGAGTTTGCCGGCCACCCCGGAGAGCGACAGCACCGGCAGGAAGACCAAGGCGACGATAAAGGTCGCGTAAGTCACCGCCCCTCGTACTTCCCATGAACTGTTGAACACCACTTTCGCGATGGATGAGGGTTGTGCTCGGGCGCGGTTTTCCCGCAGGCGCCGAAAGATGTTATCGACGTCGATGATGGCGTCGTCCGCCACCTCACCAATGGCGATGGCAAGCCCACCCAAGGTCATGGTGTTGATGCTGGCGCCGAGCGCATTGAGGACGATGATCGCCGTAAGCAGCGAAAGGGGGATGGCGGTCGCCGATATCAAGGCGGTGCGCACATTGAACAGAAAGAGAAAGAGCACGGCGATGACCAGAGTGGCTCCTACCAGCAGCGCCGTGCGCAAGTGGGCAATGGCGGTTTCTATGTAACTGGCCTGCCGAAAAAGATCGGGATGCAGGGACACCCCTTGCGCCGCCAGCACCGGGCCAAGCTGTTGGAGACGATCCTTCAATGCCCTGGTCACCGCCAGGGTGTTGGCGCCGTATTGTTCCTCGACATTGAGGATGACTCCCTGCTTGCCGCCTATGGTAGCGCCGCCGATGGCCGGCGCCGGCGCCGCCACCACTGCCGCCACATCACCCAAACGGAGATCCGCGCCCTGGCGACGCAGGATGACCACGTTCGCCAACTGGGGGGCGGTGATGCTTTGGCCCTCGGTACGTATGGCGATCCTTTGGTTGGTGTCCTCCAGGAAACCAGCCCCCCGTACCCCGGTGGCCCGTTGCGCGGCACGGACGATGTCTTGGAACGACAGTCCGAAACGGACCAGCTTTCCCGGTTCGACCTGGATCTGCAGTTCGCGCACCTGCCCCCCATATATGGCGACATTGGCCACGCCGGGGATGCTGAGCAGTTGGGGTTTCAGCAGCCAATCGGCCAAGGTGCGCAGGGTCATCAGCGAACGGGTATCCGACGTAAGGCCCAGCACTTGGACCACGCCCGTTGCCGACGTCAGGGGGGTCAGAAAAGGTGCGCGCACCCCAAGGGGCAACTGTCCGGCGACGGCATTCAGCCGTTCGGCCACGATCTGGCGATCCCGGTAAATGCCCGTCCCGTTGTGGAACGTCAAGGTGATTACCGACAGTCCTTGAATGGACCGCGAACGCATGGCCTGTAAACCGGTTGTCCCCGATAATGCGTTCTCGATGGGCTGGGTGACCAGGGTCGCCACTTGCTCGGGCGAAAGGCCCGGAGCTTCCGTTGCCACGGTCACGAGCGGCGGGGTGAAACTGGGAAAGGCGTCCAGCTTCACTTCGGAAAGGGTATAGAGGCCATAACCGACCAATAAAAACGCCAGGGCGATGATCACCCCGCGGAAGCGGATGGAGAAACGGATGATGGCTTTGAGCATGGCGGATTCCAAAATACGGTGGACGGTTCAGTGACCGGACTTAATCGTTATCCTGGTCTTCATCGGCCCCGTGGCTTCCGGAACCTTTTTGGTCTTTGTGTTCCTCTGCACCTTCACCTGTCCCCATGCTTGCCGACGGGGCGAACAGTTCCTGGGAAAGGAGTAGTTGGGCCCCTTGTGTCACCACCCGTTGCCCCGGCCTGAGGTCCGTCTCGAACCAGCCGCCCCGGACCGGAGCCTGCGTGGACACCCGATGCCGGACAAAATGCTCCGCGTTGGTTTGCAGATAGACCCACGCTTGATCGGCATACCACAGCACCGCGGAATCCGGCACCATGGCACCCTGCCTCGTCTGTCCCACCAGCGGCACATCCACCGCCACCCGCATGCCCATGCGTACCTCACGTGCGGGCATCAGATAAAAATAAGTCTCACCCTGGATGCTGGGATCGCTTTGCGGCGACGCGGAAACCAAGGTGGCAGTGGATGCGGGCACATTGCCGTTGTCGACCTGGACAACCGTCGGCATGGAGGGGACGGCCAGACCCGGCGGCAGCGTGACCAGCACCAGGGCGTCCTGCCCGTTGAATACACGGGTCAGAGGGCCAGTGGCATGGTGCAAGGCCCATCGGGCCAGTACGGGTCCCCATTGTGTAATCGCCGTCTGTCGCAGGTTGGCGACGTTGGTCAAGGCTGCGGCGCGGCGCGCCTGCGCCGACTGATACGCCCCTTGCGCCGCCTGCACGGTTTTGATGGAAACGTTCTGGTCGTCCCGATTCAAGAGGCGCAGCCGCTCATATTCTCGCTGCGAGGTGGTGGCGCCAGCACGGGCCACGCCGAGTTGGCCCAAGGCGGCAGCATAGCCGGCACGCAATGTCAGAAGCGGCTGCGGGTCGAGGACCAGGCCATAGGCGCGGACTTGGCTCCGATAGCGCGCGGGAACGAGCGTCTGCGTCCGGATACCGGCTTGCGCTTGCAGCGCCTGGCCCAAGACAACGACCTTCAGACCGTGCGCCGTGGTGGTCGGCGGCAGTTCCTGCGAAACCGCTCTATGGCTTTCGCCGACTTCGAGACGCCCTCTCATGCCAAACCAAGCCCAGCCCGCCGCGAGCAGCGCCGCGCCCACTATGCCGACCGCCAGGAGATTCCATCGATTGCGTTTCATGAGTGCTCCCGTGCACGGCCGGATAAGGGTTCTTTCCCGTAGAGGGGGGGCATAGGCTGCTGTACCGCATTTTCCAGCGCCCCCAGAGCTTGTTGGGTCTGATAGGACGCGACGAGCCGATCGCGCTCAGCCACGAGGTACGCGAGGTGTCCTCCCAGCAAAGCGAGAGCGTCCGTTTCACCAGAGGCGTAACGCCGCTCAAGCATCCGCTGGTTCTGTCGTTGAACTTCGAGCAGCGTCCGGGCCGTCTGGAGTGTTTGCAAGGCCCCGCCATAAGCCGCGGCGGCCTGGCTGACCTGCCCGATTACTTGGGCCTGCAGGGCGGTGAAGGTGGCAGCCGCCGCGGCTACCTGTCCCTTGGCCGCGGCGATGGGACCCTGGTTTTGATTCAGGATGGGGAGGGTGATGGTAAGGCCAAACGCCCACCGGTTATCCCCTTCCTCCCATTCGTATCCCGGTCCCAAGTGGATGTCCGGGTATTGCTTTGCGATTTCGAGCTTGAGGGCGTCCTCGGCCGCGGCATACCGGGCCAAAGCCGCCCGGAGATCCAGGCGGTGGCGCAGGGCCGCCCGTTCCAGGGTGGTTAGAGGCGGGTATTGTCCTGCAGGGGGCTGGTTCATGTTTGTGAAATCGAAACGCAGATCGGCAATGGCACCCAGCGGCAGGCCCAGCGCCTGGGCCAATGCAGCGCGTGCACTGGCGGCGTGCGCCTCGGCGGCAGCCAGCGTCATCTGCGTCCGTTGCGAATCCAATTGGATGCTGTTGACCGCAAATGCGGAACTCTCGCCGACGGCGAAACGTTGTTCCACCAGTTTCAGCAGGCGCCTGCGCAACGCCATCTCGGTTTTGAGCAGTTTGACTTGCTCCATTGCCGCCCAGAGATCCAGGAATCTTTGGCGGACCAGTGCCCGCACCTGCCATGCGGCTTCCCCCACCTGGAACCGCGCGGCGTCGGCCAAAGCCAGTGCCCCCTGGACGCGATCGCCACGTTTTCCGGCCGTTTCGATCGGTATGTCGAAGGAGAACCCGAGCGTCCAGGGCAACACGCCTTCCGGTGCAATGCTGTGGTGCTGGGAAAGAAAGCCGATGCTGGGATTGGGGCGCTGCCCGGCAGTGATCACATTGGCGCGAGCCACTTGCCATCGGGCGCGCTGGACGGCCAGTTCCGGGCTTTCATAGAGGGCCAGCAGCACCAGATCGTGCAGCCCCCAGTGACGCTTTGGCCAATGCGCCGGCGAGTGCCCATAATCGGAGAGAAAAACCCGCAATTTCGGATCGTCGAGGCTGCGCGCCTGAAATGCGGCGGCGGACCCTTCCGGTGAAAGCGGCTGGGGGTGATAGGTGGCGCAAGCGTTCAGGAGCGACAATAGGAAAAATGCCAGGATCGGGCGTTGTGGCCCCCGAATCGCCTTCCCCGTTGCCCCCTTGCCCACGCCACCTGATGCGCCCATCAAACCCTGCCCTTCGGCAATGCGGCCAAT
>AOMQ01000007.1_pt1 | contig 12840 bp, 14 predicted proteins | sample 537778 | NCBI WGS metagenome assembly AOMQ01 (sample SAMN02954330, study PRJNA184676) | mine drainage metagenome | biome: terrestrial; feature: Kristineberg Mine; material: mine stream; isolation source: low temperature acidic, metal-polluted mine stream | place: Sweden: Kristineberg Mine
TGGGCCGGCCACTGGGTTTGATCATCAACGGCATCCGCGTCCAAGGGAGCTACGGCTATGGCTATGGCTATGGCGTCGATACCGATGGCCAGTCATTACAACCCGCTGCTAAAGGATGGCGGCGGCTGCTGAAACTTCTGAGCAAAAAACGGTGATGCAGGCACTGCGCCGCTTCTGGCCAGTTGCAGCCCCGGAAGCCCCGGCGCGGGATTCCGCAGCAGTCAAGTGGGATTTCCATTGCCATTTGCTCCCGGCGGTGGATGACGGCCTGCGCAGCCTGGAAGAAACGCAAGCAGCCATCGAAGGCATGCGCGCCCTCGGTTATCTGGGCGCAGTGCTTACCCCGCATATTTATCCGAGTGTCTATGACAACACCCCTGATCGGCTCCGCAAAGCCTTCCATACCCTGCGGCAAAGCATCGACAGTGGTTTTGGCCTGCACCTGGCCGCCGAATACTTTGCCGATGCAACGATGTTCGCCGCTATTGATCGGGAGGATGTGCTCTATCTGCCTGTGGGAAAGCAAAAAATTGTATTGGTGGAGTTCCCCGCCCTCATGCCCGCGCCGTGCGGTATGGACATTCTCATAGCGCTGAGTCGCGCCGGATACCAACCGGTACTAGCGCATGTGGAACGCTATCGCTACGTGGAGCAGGACCCATCCGCATGGTTGCCGCAAATTGAACAATCTGGTGCCTGGTTACAGTGCGACATCGGGAGTCTCGCCGGACAGTATGGGACGCAGGCGCAGGTCTTCGCAGCTCGACTGCTGGACCATGAATTTCCCACACTCTGGGGTACGGACCTGCATCGCACGGCGCAGTTGGAACGCTACATAACACCGGGACTGGCGTGGCTGGCGAAGAGAGGGCAACAGATTAATACGGTGCTGGAAGAGTTGCCCGCATGAGCGCCCTCATGGCGCGGCAACGGGCCGTGGCTCTGCAAGCCCTTCAGGGGGACCGATGAGTATCCGCCGTCATACGCTCTACAACATCCTCGGGCCGGTCGCGCCCTTGGGCGTTTCACTCATCACCGTGCCGATCTACCTGCACACCATCGGTGAGGCCCGCTATGGCGTGCTGGCGATTGTCTGGCTGTTTACCAGCTATTTTGGTGTTTTCGATATGGGGCTCGCCCGCGCCAGCGCCTACCACCTCGCCCGCCAGCATGACGAAGCGCCTGCGGTGCGCAGCACCACCTTCTGGACGGCGCTCTGGCTTAACCTGGGCTTTGGTCTGTTAGGCGCCGCAGTGGTCTATGCCGTCGCTCAGCCCGTTTTTGCCCATTTTTTTGACATGCCCGAAGCCCTGCGCCGCAACGTACTCGTCAGCCTGCCCTGGATCGCTGCCGCCCTGCCGCTGGGCACCCTGGCTGGCGTACTTGTCGGCGCGCTTTCGGCGCGCGAGCGCTTTGGCTACATGAATCTCACTGGTGTGTTGAACACCGTGCTGACGCAGATCGCCCCACTCATCGTGGCGGTATTCATCAGCCCTGAACTCACTTGGCTGATACCCGCCATCGTCCTTGCCCGCGCAGCAGGTTTAGTGCTCTTGTTCGCTGGTGTCTGGCGTTTCTTGCCCATCGTGCCTTCTGCCTTATTCGACCGTACGCGCGCCCGCGCCCTGTTCACCTACGGTGGCTGGATTTCCATCAGCAATATCATTGTGCCTGTGCTTGCCACCTTCGACCGCATGCTGATCGGCGCGCTGCTCAACGTTCAGGCTGTGGCTTACTACTCCGTGCCCTACAATCTGGTCACCCGCGTATCCATCCTTCCCGGCGCACTCGTCAACAGCCTGTTTCCCCGCTTTTCGCGTACGGAAAGCGAAGAAGGCAGGCTTTTGGCAGAACGCAGTTTGAACTTGCTTCTCGCCGTCATGACGCTGGTGACCGTCGTCGGCATGGCGACCCTTCCTCTGTTCCTGAGCCACTGGATCAGTCCGGAGTTTGCCCGGCATGCGGCGGCGACGGGCATGATTCTGCTCGCCGGTGTTTGGATCAACGGACTCGCTTATATCCCCTATGGCTTGCTTCAGGGACAGGGTCGTCCTGACATTACCGCCAAGCTGCATCTCGTTCAGCTCCCGTTTTTCCTGCTGATGCTTTGGGGTGGGATTCATTGGCTGGGATTGGCGGGGGCAGCACTGGCATGGAGCTTGAGAGGTGCGGTCGAGGCATTAGTGCTGTTCTACTTAGCCCGGCTTCCCTTCAGCATGCGGCATGCTCTCCCCGCCACGGCGCTGATCGGTTTGGCGGCAGTGGTGGCACCTCAAGGCATCGTCTCTGCGCAAAGCATCATCGCTATTACGGTCATTGTGTCGTTCACCATGATCTGGGCGTTATGGATTGCGCCAGAACTGCGGCATTTCCTCGTTACGGCAGCGCTCCGCTTGCGCCGATTCTGTCTGATACGCTATAGGAAATATCCATGAACGAAAATGCGCGACATTGGACTTACCTGTTGCCTACTCTAAACAGCATGGCGATAGTCCTTTTGTATGATTACGATAGGGAACGATAATGGGTCGATGGAAAAACTATTTGCTACGTGTTCGTTCTGAGTCAGTCCTGTTTATTGCGAATCGTGTTGTTAGTCATATTCCAAGCCATCGCCTGCGTAAATTATTTTATCGGACAGTCATGAGATTCGAGATTGGTTCCAATTCTTATATTTTCATGGACGCATGGTTCGACGCAAGAGGTGGTTTTGCAATTGGCAATAATAGTGTCATAAACCAAAAATGCAGACCAGACCACAGAGGGGCGTCATTATTGGGAACAATGTCTCTATTTCAACAGAAGTACAAATATTAACTGCTGATCATGACATACAATCTAGAATATTTAAAGGCCATACAGCGCCAGTCTTGATAGGTGATTTTGTTTTTATAGGCACTAGAGCAATTATTTTAAAGGGTATATCTTTAGGAAAAGATTCTGCTGTTTGTGCCGGAGCTGTGGTCACGAAGAATGTTGAAGATTTTTCCGTTGTTGCCGGAGTTCCTGCTAGGGAGATCTACAAAAGAACCACAGAATTAGACTATACGATAAATTATGGGCGGTTATTTCACCAATTAAATACCAAGTATTGACAAAAATATAAAGACATTGAAAGTTGGCGTACGAGACCCTTGATTCAAACCACGGAGCCTTATGATTCATGTCGTTATATCTGGTATGCGGGGTGGTGTCTATGATTTCGCGCATATCCTGCAAGCGGAAATCGGGCCTGGCGTTGCTAAAGTGGTGCCACTTTCCGCGAGTAGTGCCACGGCGTGGGAGATTCAGACCGGCGATTCTATCGTTCTCCAAATGAGTGGCTACGAATATAGTAAAAAGGGCGCCCCGCTGTGGCTTTTGCGTGAGATGGAGACGCGGCGGCATGAGATCAAAAAGTTTGGCGTGTTCTTTCATGAGCTTTACGCCTTTGGTCCGCCCTGGAAATCCGCATTTTGGCTGTCGCCAGTACAACGCTACGTGGTGCGCCGCCTGGCTGAAATATCGGACTTCTGGATGACTAATCGGGAGGGTTCAGCACAATGGCTACGCCAGTGCGCAGGGGGCAAGCCCCACGCTGTTCTGCCGATTTTTTCCACTATCGGAGAACTCCAATCAAAGTCTGCCGCCCGTAAGAACCGCCTTATGGTGTTCGGTACGGTCGGGCTACGGACGGTTACTTATCGTGCCGCTGGCAGGGAGCTTTTCCAATGGGCCAATCGCCAGTCGCTGGAGATACACGACGTAGGATCGCCGGTCACGGATCAGCAAGTGATGAATGCCCTGGCGACCAATGGCGTGACACAACATGGGCGGCTTGAGGCGGATAAGATCTCGGACCTGCTGCGGGACGCACTATTTGGGGTCATCGCCTACCCTGTCGATTGTATAGCAAAGAGTAGCGTCTTTGCGGCGTACTGTGCACATGGTCTTTGCCCTGTGGTCATTTCGAAGGAATATGCGTCATCAGATAGATTGCTGGCCGGGCAGCATTATCTACCAGGGATCTCAGCAGAAATTATCGACGCAGACAAGGCGAAATACATAGGTGAATGTGCATGGTCGTGGTATCAGACGCATAAGATCGCATGTCACGCGGCAACGCTTCGTGGATTTCTTGAGATATCTTCCCCATGAGAGCTATTTTAAGTTTATAAAGATTGCCATTTTCAACTTCTGGGTAAGGAATACGGTTTATGAGAATAATATATATGCTTATACATTACGATAATCCGACAGCATTACAGAAGTCTATAAATAACTTTGTGGAGGTTGGGATTGATGCCGGTGACATTATTGTTTACGATAATGGAAGTAGCCAAGAGAATAAAAGCCTTCTAATAGACATTATAGACAAGTCCGGCATAGCTTGCATATACGGATCATGTAATTTAGGGTGGGGCGGTGCAATCAATAAATTTATCGCTTGCCAAACGTGGTTGGATGACGATATTTTAGCGATCTCAGCACACGATACCCTGCTCACTAGATATGATCCGAAGGTCATTGAGAAAGAGTTTTCCGATAGCTCAACAATGGTTCTATGTCCAGACTATCCTAGCCCGGAGCGGTGTCATTACTCTGTTGCGAGAGGGTTTCGTTGCCGCCATGTAAGCTTTCATGGCAGATCGGAGGTCGTGATTGGTCATGCAACCTTGTGCTATGTTAGACCGGAGATGATCAAGGCTATCAAGTATGACGAGAATTTTTTTATATACGGTTGCGAGAGCGAAATATTCTTGCGCATTCATGACCTTGGATTTAAAACTATTATCACAGATCAAATAATTGTAGTTAACCCATCTACTGATGCCAGCTCTGATTTTCGAGAACTAGCTTTTTCTATTAACAGCCTTTATTGCGCAAGACTAAGAGGCGGCTGGATTGGTTATGGTGTCAGATTTATTGTGATATCCATTTCTCTTCTTCGCTGGAGAAATCATTCTCGGTTAAAGCTGATGCATATCAGGATCAGTGCTATTATTTTTTCCTTAAAAACTGGTGGTGCAGGGTTCAAAGAATATCTGCAACAACGCGTTGGCCGTTCATGAAACGTCCAGGAGGACAGGTGGCTGTATGAAAATACTTTTCTGCTCCCATGCGTTCCATCCCAACTTGGGTGGCCTAGAGAGCGTTGGGTTACTCTTGGCGCGTGAGTTTGCGAGTGCCGGGCAAGAGGTGGTGGTAGTCACGCAAACGCCAACGGATGAAGACGATCTGGACTTCCCTTTCAAGGTGGTGCGTCACCCACACGCTAAATCTTTGCTTCGTCTTACAGCTTGGGCCGATGTCGTCTATCATCACAATATCAGCTTGCAGACAGCTTGGCCCTTGATGCTGGTTCGCCGCCCTTGGGTAGTATCCCACCATGGCTGGTTGCCACGAGGTTCTAATCAGTTGGGCGTAAAGGGCATGTTAAAGAGATTGGTGCTGCGCAGTGCAACGGGTATAGCTGTCAGTCAAGCGGTTGCTATGGACTATAAGACAACGAGCACAGTAATTCCGAATCCTTATGATGACAGGCAATTCCGGATTATACCCGGCATTGTCCGCGATCAAGATTTGGTGTTTGTTGGGCGTTTAGTTTCTGACAAGGGGTTGCCAGTTTTACTGCATGCATTGCGCCACCTGGCATCCTGTAACCTACGACCGAATCTGACAGTCATTGGCGGTGGTCCGGAGGATAAAGCATGGCGGCAACTGGCTCTGGACCTTGGGCTTGCGGGACAAGTCCGCTTTGTTGGTCCAAAACGAGGCGATGATCTGGCTGTACTGCTCAATAGCCATCGTGTATTGGTGGTACCCTCTTTGTGGAATGAACCGTTCGGAGTCGTCGCCCTGGAAGGGTTGGCGTGCGGGTGTGTGGTCATCGGTTCCGAAGGCGGGGGCTTGAAAGAAGCCATCGGGGCGGCTGGCCTCACTTTTCCCAACGGCGATGCTCCTGCTTTGGCCCAGTGCTTGAAAAAGGTATTATCCGATCCAGAGATTGTTGTGGATTGTCTCTCGGCAGCACCAGAGCACCTCAACCTGCATCGGCCATCCCGTGTGGCGCAGCGGTATTTGGCCATACTCTCCGAGTCCATCCAGGTTTTGTAGGGGAGGTTAAGCATGGCCGTATTATCACAGCAGATGATCAGGGAGGCAGATGCAAGCCGCGCGGCCTATAGACGTGAGGCGGCGAGGGTCTGGATGGTGCGGACCATCTTTGTGCTATATTGGCTGTTGATCTTCACCGGTGCATTGCGCAAGTGGGGCCTGCCGCAACTACAGAAGCCGTTGTTTTTCATCTCTGTGCCATTCACACTTTGGCTATATGGCATCAGCTTGATGAAGAATATGTGGCCGAGGGGCGTCGCTTTACTCAATTTTGCCTATCTCCTCGCAGGCGCCGCTGTGCTGCTCATCCCTGTGCAGATGATTATCGGCCATTATGCCCTGCGCTACGGCATCATTGCTGGCTATGGCTGGTTAAATTATTTTTTTACATCCCCCTCACCTTTATCATCGCCAAGGAATTCAATCAGGACGACGTCCTCCGCCTGTTGCGGCATACGCTGTGGATAGGCATTGTTTCCGCACCGGTAGTGGCACTGCAATTCATGTCACCTCCCAATTCGCATATCAACGCAGGAGATGCAGCCGGTGCCGCCAATCAGTTTAACCAGTTGTCTTCGGCGCTGGGGCATATCAGGCCAGCAGGCTTTTTTCCAGCTCTATGGGTTTAGGGCTTCTTATCTCAACGCTTACGATCGCAGTTCTTTATGGATGGATAACTTCTGCGCAAAATATGGTAGCGCGCCGTTGGGTTTTGGTTTTGGCGACAATGGCATTGTTATCAATGTTGGCTTTTAGTGGTAATAGAGGTGCTTTTGCGCAAAGCGGGATTGTATTGGTGGCAACTGCCATCGCCGGAATTATCTCAAATAGGCGGCAACTCGCGATACGTGCGGGGTTTTTTCCGCTGTTGGCAATTGGCTTTTTAGTTGTATTGTGGCCGATAATATTACCAAATTCTTATGAGGCATTCATCACGCGATGGGATCAAGCAGCGGAAGCGAGCGCTTTTGCATTGGGACCTTTTGGCCGTGCGCTTTACGGCCTCTATGGATGGATTTATTACTTGAATACACCAATCACTGGATATTTGTTGGGCATAGCAACCAATGCAGCCGCGCGTCTGTCCTGGGTCCAGATGCCCACGGCCTTCTACACATGGACTGGCTATGGGATATGGGGGAGAGAGAGTAACTGGGCCGCGCATCTCGTCGACTTGGGGCTTGTTCTTGGTCTTGGTTATACCCTCTTCAGGATATGGTTTACCCTGTGGTTGCTGGTGAAGGTATGGAAGTCCACAAAAAAAAATCATGATCCCCTGGCGCTCATGCTTTTCAGCTTTGCTGGTGAAGTTATATTTATGGGCTCAATCACTATACAAGGTACGGTAAACGGATATGCGTGGATTTTCCTGGGGGTTACCTTGGCAGCGGCCAAATTTGTTTCAACAAAAAATGATCATGCTGGTGGTCCTGCGAGGTTAGAGCGATGAGCGTGTCACCATCAGGCAAATCCGGAGTCCTCGTTGTTAACTACACGGCGCCGGAGATGAATCACTTGGCCGCAGCGCTGGCGGAACGCGGGCTTTTGCAAAAGTACATCCGTCCCTACGCGAATCAGCATCGGACGTGGGAGTCCACCGTCGAACGTCTGCCCGGCTTCGGGCGTCTTTACACCAAGACTTTTGGTCGCCGGGCAATGCCGCCTGGGCTGGCCAGGGGTGACATCCGCGAAACGGCCGTGTGGCAGGATATTGCGCGCGCCGGCGCTTTGCACTTTGGGCGTGCACGGGGTAAGACGCTAGCGGAGCAGCTCCACTGGGGCATCCAGCAGCGGATTGCGGAGGTGGCCAGTCGTCATGTGCAAACTGCCCAAGTGGTCGTGGGCAGTTATCAGGTGAGCCATAAGGCGTTTGCCCGGGCATCTGGTGTTAAAGTGCTCAATTATCCCATTGCCCATCATCGTTATATACAGCGATTTGTGGAGGAAGAGCGCGAAATGGAACCTTCATTTGCCGCGACGCTGCCCAACTGGAGTCAGGCCCCTGCCTGGCAAGAGCCGGAGCTGGACGCGGAATGTGCACTGGCGGACCGGATTCTCGTCGGCTCGCAGTTTTCACGTAACGCTTTCATTGAAGAGGGGTTTCCTGCAGAAAAGATAATCGTCATCCCTTATGGCGCCGATCTTGAGCGATTTTCCCCAGAGCAACCTGGAGCGGAACAGAAAAAGACATTTAACGTACTGTTTGTTGGGAGCATTGTGCAACGTAAAGGGATTTCCTACCTATTGCGAGCCTATCAGCGTTTTAAAGGTCCCGACACCGAACTCGTGCTCGTGGGAAAGTACCCCGACGACTCGAGCCCATTTACGCCATTCCGCGACGATTTTAAGCATATACCCCATGTACCACAGACGGATCTCCCCCAAATTTACCGAAGCGCAGATGTGTTTGTGTTTCCCAGTCTGCTGGAAGGCATGGGCCTTGTTGTCCTGGAGGCCATGGCCTCGGGATTGCCCGTGATTACCACGCCCAACGGCCCCGGTGATCTGGTGCGCGACGGCGTGGATGGCTTCGTCGTGCCAATCCGCGATGTCGATGCCATCGTGGAAAAACTGGAATACTTGCATGCGCACCCGGAAGAACGGCTGCGCATGGGACAAAACGCCCGGGAGCGTGCAAAAATGTTTACTTGGATGCACTACCGCGCGAAAGTAACCGATTTTATTGGATCGTTGTATAAAAATGGGTTGCCCGAATGAAAGTGTTGATAGTGGGCAATTATCCACTCAGTGATCAGAAAAGCATGCACCGTTATGCCGATCTGCTTGTTCGTGCTTTGGAAATGGCCGGCATAGATGTGCGCTTGATAAGGCCAACGCCCGTCTTTGGCCGCTTAAAATGCGGCGATGGCGGGATCAGTAAATGGTTAGGATACATTGACCGTTTCCTGCTTTTTCCACCCCTGTTGAGGTGGCGAGCGATGGGCTTTGATGTGGTCCATATTGCTGATCAGGGAAACGGGATGTATGCGTCGATGCTGGGCAATACGCCTAGTGTCGTGACCTGCCACGATATGTTGGCTATACGCAGCGCTTTGGGGGAGGTGCCCGAAAATCCCTTGCAAATCACAGGACGCTTTCTTCAACGCTGGATATTACGCGGCCTCAAACGCGCGGCCCATGTGGTCTGTGTATCGCAACAAACCCAGCGAGAATGGTTACGCATTGGGCTACCTGCCCAAGGCAGCACATCTGTTGTGCCTAATGCGTTGAACTACCCATATCGCCCCATGGGTCAAACCGAAAGGAAGGCGCGCTTGGACCGGTTGGGCGTGGGAGACGTTTCATATATCCTGCATGTGGGTAGCAATAACTGGTATAAGAATCGCCCCGGACTGGCGCGGATCTTTGATGCTCTGACTCAGCATGACACATTTCGCGCCTTTCAACTGGTCGTCGCCGGCAAAACGCTCAAAACAGAGGTGGCCGACTGGCTGCAGTCTCAGGGGCACGGTGCTCGGCTTATTCAAACCGGGCCTGTCGATGATGAAGACCTGCGGGCTCTGTATTCAGGCGCTGCGTTGCTTTTGTTTCCATCATTGCAAGAGGGCTTCGGTTGGCCGATTGTGGAGGCACAGGCTTGTGGTTGCCTGGTCGCCACAACCAACCGGGCACCGATGACGGAGGTGGGTGGGCAGGGTGCCATTTACTTTAACGTGTCTGACGTCCAAGGTGCGGCGGTCACCATTGCCACAGCATGGGGCGGTCGGGATGCGCTGGTTGGTCTGGGCTTTGAAAATGCCAATCAATATACAACAGAGGCATTGATCTCCGGCTATATGAACGCTTATCGGTCCGTTCGCAGCGGCGACGATCGTTCGGAATCCACATGAATATTGTACTTCGAGCCAACAATTATGAAGTGTCGTGGCGCATATCACCGATGACCTGAAACCGGAGTTTCTGAGGTGTAGTATTCCCTTTCGGGACCAAAATATCATATACTTGGCGCGAGAGCTTGATTACCTTTGGTATCGCATGGTTCTGTTCTGGTTGAACGGTAGCCTGAACCAATCACAGAAGTTTCGCGACAAAGGAGATGAATCATGAAAGTACTGGTACTGGGCGGTGACGGCTTTTGTGGATGGCCAACGAGTTTGCATCTCTCGGCGCTTGGCCACGAGGTGGCCATTGTTGACAATCTCTCCCGCCGCAAGATCGACATTGAGCTAGAGTGCGATTCACTTACCCCTATCCGACCCATGGGGGAGCGTCTGCAAGCCTGGAAAGAGGCCTCCGGGCGGAATATAGCCTTCCACAATATCAACGTGGCGGAAAACTACCGGCAGTTCCTCGATCTACTCAATGCTTGGCGGCCAGATGCTGTCGTGCATTTTGCTGAGCAACGTTCGGCCCCCTACTCCATGAAATCCAGCCACCACAAGCGCTATACCGTCGACAATAACCTCAATGCCACCAACAACCTTTTGGCGGCAATTGTCGAAAGCGGCCAGGATATCCACGTCGCTCATCTTGGCACTATGGGGGTTTACGGCTACGGCACGGCAGGAATGAAAATTCCCGAAGGGTATTTGACCATCAAGGTGAAAACCGACGACGGTGCACTCATCGAAAACGAGATCCTTTACCCAGCCAATCCCGGCAGCATCTACCACATGACCAAGACGCAGGACCAGTTGCTATTTGCATTCTACAACAAAAATGACGGACTTCGGGTAACCGATCTGCATCAGGGTATTGTCTGGGGCACTCAGACTGAGCAAACACGGCTTGATGACCGGTTGATCAATCGGTTCGACTACGATGGTGATTATGGCACCGTGCTTAACCGTTTTTTGATGCAGGCTGCCGTAGACTACCCGCTTACGGTCCATGGAACCGGCGGACAAACCCGCGCCTTTATTCACATCCAGGACAGCGTCCGGTGCGTTCAACTCGCGCTGGAAAACCCGCCACAACGGGGCGATCGTGTGCACATCTATAACCAGATGACCGAAACCCACCGGGTACGAGACTTGGCCAAGATGATCGCAGACAAAACTGAAGCAAAAATAGATTACTTGAAGAACCCGAGAAAAGAAGCAGATGAAAACGAGCTCCATGTCGCTAATGATCGTTTCCTGCATCTGGGGTTGAGTCCGATTACCCTGGAACTTGGCCTGATGGAAGAAGTGACAGAAATTGCCCGTAAGTACGTCTATCGTTGCGACCGCAGCAAGATTCCTTGCGTGTCGTTGTGGAACCAGGTGATAGAACACAACGATTGAGCCGAACCCACCGACATAACAGGAAAATCCCCGGTATGGCAAATGTTATAAGGGCCTGTTACAAATTCTGGAAACAACAGTGGCATCGATAAAGCGACTAATCGTGATGGTCGGCCCATTCCCACCGCCAGTGCACGGCCTCGCTACTACGAATGCTGCCGTTCGTAGCCATTTGGAGGCGTTAGGGGCAGAAATACGCACCATAAATACTGCTGCGTCCAGCCTCGACCGCTCATGGCTGGCCCGGTTTGGCCGCTTGCCCAGCGCTTTACGCGGTTGGGCCCGTCTTGCTACCATGCGCGGGCTTCACCGTGCGACGATTTACCTAAGCGTTTCAGGTGGCCTGGGGCAAGTGTACGAAGCGGCATTCATTGCCCTGGCCCGATTACGTGGGATGCGGGTCTTCGTACGTCATGCCAGCTTCGCTTATATCGACGCGCCAACGCGCCTTGCCCGCATACTGATCGCCCTTACTGGACCTTCGGCAGTCCATGTCACACAGTCGCAAGGCATGGCGGACCGACTGCAGACTATATACGGGATACCGCTGATCATACCCATATCCAACGCCGTCTTGTATCCGCAAGGCGAGATCACTTCCATCTGTGTGCGGCGTGAGTTGCGCGTCGTTGGCTTCTTCAGCAACCTTTCAGCCGAAAAAGGGGTCTTCGACTTCCTGGATCTGATGACCGCGATCGAGGCTGAAAAGCTGCCGTTACAGGCAAAACTGGCTGGACTGTACCAGGATGCCCAGACGGAGCGTACGGTGCATACGCGTTTAAAAAATCTGCACGGTGCCCGGTATCTTGGGCCTGTGTATGGGACTGACAAGGAAGACTTTTTATCGGGCATCGATGTGTTGGTTTTCCCCACTCGCTACAAGAACGAAACCGAGGCGAAGGTGAATCATGAGGCCATGAGCCACGGTATCCCGGTCATTGCCTATGGGCGTGGGTGTATTCTGGAGATCGTCGGTCCTGATTGCGGTATGGTGATCGACCCGACTGAGCCGTTCGTGCCAGCAGCGCTGGCGCAGATAAAAATTTGGCTCAATGATCCGACCGCGTTTGAAGCCGCATCCAGGGCGGCGGCGCAGCGCTTTGCCGAGACCAGTGCGCAGAACGAACGGCGCTGGCAGATGCTGCTAAGCGATCTGACGGGTAACAGCGAGATTTTAATTGGGCGCCCGTTATCAAAGCAAGACTGACAAGTCCGAGTCAAAAAAGTAATCTACCCATAATAAAGTTGTATGGGCAGAAGTTGACTTATTGACTGGCTTAATGGACGCTGAGCGTATTGGATGCGTATGAATAAACAGAACCAGGCGGAAGAGACAATGATGCTTGCTCAAGACCTGTCGCGCTTTCGAGTACCCGCCACTTTCCGTGGCCGGTCAGGGTGGTACGTGCAGCTTTGGTGGTTGGTCCAGGCCAGCCTGTTTACGTGGTCACCGCAGGTTCTTTACGGCTGGCGCCGCTTCTTGTTAAGACTCTTTGGA
>AOMQ01000008.1_pt1 | contig 12806 bp, 16 predicted proteins | sample 537778 | NCBI WGS metagenome assembly AOMQ01 (sample SAMN02954330, study PRJNA184676) | mine drainage metagenome | biome: terrestrial; feature: Kristineberg Mine; material: mine stream; isolation source: low temperature acidic, metal-polluted mine stream | place: Sweden: Kristineberg Mine
TATTACGCTTATTTTTTCAGCCCCATCTAACCGGAAAGCCCCAAAGTTTTTCAATACCAGCTACTACTTTTGTGGCGTCTTTACTGTGTATTATGCGGTCAGACATAAGCTCAATAGTTAATGCACGATCTCCCCATAAATCGACGTTGGTTATTTGTATATCTGGCGCAGTAGTGCTATCTGCTACTTGTTGCGCTAATAGTTCACGAATACGCTTAAAACCTGTGTTATTATGGATATTACTAACCCTATATTCATGCTCTTCTTGACTGTTATACAACGAGAAAAGATGAAACTTTCGCATAAGGTGTGGGGATAGATATTGCTGAATAAAACTGGCATCCTTAAATTCACGCATAGCAAAGTGTATTTGCTTCAACCAGTTTGGGTCGCCTGCGAATGAAAACCAGAGTTTATCCTCATCCGTAGGATATTGGCAAATTCTTTTGATGTCCATAAAAATGCTAAAACCTAATGCATACGGGTTGAAACCAGAGTAATACGGTTTATCAAAATCTGGTTGTAAGGTGACCGCCGTATGGCTGGCTAAAAACTCCATCAACGTGCCTTCCGTGATTAAGCCTAAATCATAAAGCCTGTTCATGATATAATAATGCGTAAAACACGCAAAACCTTCATTCATTATCTTGGTTTGACTTTGTGGGTATAAATACTGACCTACCTTACGTACAATACGTAGTATTTCTCGTTTCCAACTAGGTAAATTCTGTGCGTGTTTTTCAATGAAATACAACAGATTATCTTGCGGCTCAGAAGGAAAAGTCTTTTTATCACCAGTAGTTTGTTCTTCATTTCCAGTAGGAATCGTATTCCACAAAATATTTAGCTGTGTCTGTAAATACTCATAGCGCTCATTACTCCGTTTTTCTTCCTCGGCTAAAGATAATCGATGTGGGCGTCTAGCACGATCAATACTGTTGTAGCGTAGAGAATGCGCAATATCTAAAACATCAGCCACTTCATTGTAGCCATGTTTTATCTCACACTCACTGATATACTTTTTAGCAAAAGCCAAGTAATCAATTATACTTGACGCATCTGTCCATTGCTTGAAAGACTCATTGTTTTTGAAAAACGCGTTATGCCCAAAAGCTGCATGTGCAATAACCAGCGCCTGCATCATCATGGTATTCTCTTCCATAAGATAGCTAATACATGGGCTAGAATTGACCACTATCTCATAGGCCAGTCCCATTTCCCCGCGCTGGTACTGTCCTGCCTCAATAGCCCTTTGTTTCCCAAATGACCAATGTGCATAAGACAACGGAAGCCCTACTGAAGAATAGGCATCCAGCATTTGCTCAGCAGATATAATTTCTAGCTGATTGGGATACGTATCCAACTGTAAATCGGTCTCAGCTATACTTTCAATGGCGCTAAACGCTTTTTCTATACGCTCAAAAGTCCATTCATTATCTGTAAATAGTAGCTTACTCATTATTAAGACCCCCGTTTGTTAAATAACTGCCGAAAAAGAGGGTAGACGTCCTCTGTTTTATTAATACCGAGAACCTTAAAATTAGGTGCTGTTTCGGCAATTTCTGCATACAATTCCATAACCGAGCTGATATCCTGCCGATTAACCTCAATATAAAAACCATGCTGAGCTAATTTTAATAGGCTGTTAAGTGACTCTACCATATGCGGGTTATCCCCATAGTAGTTATCACCATCGGAAGCCTGTGCAAAATATACATTCCAGTTGTGTAATGGATATCTTTCCTTTACAATAGCCTCGGTCTTATCTAAAGCGGTGGATATAATGGTTCCACCACCTGTAGTTATACCAAAAAACTCGGACTCCGTGCATTCATGTGCTCGTGTGTCGTGTCTAATAAACACAATATCCACGGTGGTGTACTGCTGTTTTATGAATAAGTATAACAATATAAAGAATCTTCTGGCTAAGTCCTTCTCTGTTTCTTGCATACTCCCAGAGGTATCCATTATACAGAACATAACCGCTTGGCTAATTAGCACAGGAACTTCAACACTATGGTTATACCGAAGATCCGTAGAATCAATAAAGGGTACTTTTCGTTTATTTTCTTGTAATTCAATATCCGTATTTATACTGTTTAAGTGTGCCAGTTCAATAGCACAATCCAAACCAGTATTTACCCTATCAGCTATTTCTGCTTCTACTAATGCTTTAGCTGTATACAGTTCTTGTAAAACTTTGTTAAATTGACCACTCAATCCTATGCGACGTGCCTTTGCTGTTTGCATGGTTCGCCGTAGGTTGAGCTTTGAAGGAGTACCATCCTTAACATAACCAGCACGATGGTATGACATTTGTTCAATAGCTTCCTTTTGTCTTTTCAGTAAGTCTGGAAGTTCAAGACCATCAAACAATAAATTTATAAAGTCATCGGTAGACAAGCTGATGATTATTTCCCCATCAAATTCCCCTTCTTCTGACCCTTCTTTTCCAGAACTACCAGAACCATCTGGTTTAGCTATTCCATCGTGCTTTTGGTACTCCTTATTTCCGGGTAGAACTCGCTCCCAATCCTCCTTGGATACGTCATGCCTAAATGATGGCTCACTTAAATCTTTTGTAGGTATTTTGACCGACTTATCACCGGTCAAAATATCTTTCAGTGAACCATTTTTAGCTACATTGGCAACGGCTTCCTTTAACCGCTCCGCAACTCTGCGTTGTAGTCTGTCATTGCTTGCGCTGGCCCTGTTGCCAGAACTTCGTCTATCTATTACGGTAGCCATAATAACCTCCTATATAGCTTAGTGATGCTTCCTATACCGCATGTACCAGTCTACCAGTAAACGTACCTGTTTCTCTGTATATCCTTTGTTTGTCATGCGACCCAAGAAGTCCTTGTGCTTTATTTCGTCTTCTGTTGACGATTTTTTTCCAAAGGATATTACGGGTAGCAGATCTTCTGTATTAGCAAACATCTTTTTCTCGATAACACTTTTAAGCTTTTCATAACTGGTCCACGCAGGGTTCATACCAGCATTGTTGGCCTTTGCCCGTAAGACAAAATTCACGACTTCATTGCGGAAGTCTTTCGGGTTGGCAATACCGGCTGGTTTTTCAATCTTTTCCAGTTCTTCATTTAAAATGGATCTATCCATAAGCTGGCCAGTATCTGGGTCACGGAACTCGGCATCCTGCAACCAAAAATCAGCATACTGAATGTAGCGGTCAAAGAGATTTTGCCCGTAATCACCGTAGCTTTCCAGATAAGCCTTCTGAATTTCCAATCCAATAAACTCCGCGTAGCGCGGGGCCAACTCAGCTTTTAAGAACGCTGTATACCGCTCTTCTATACCTTTTGGATACTGTTCAAGTTTAATCTGTTTTTCCAATACGTACAATAAATGAACAGGGTTTGCCGCCACTTCATCACTATCAAAGTTAAACGTTTGCGATAATATTTTATACGCAAAGCGCGTCGATACACCGTCCATACCCTCATCCACACCCGCAGCATCCTTATATTCAAGAATGCTCTTGGCTTTTGGGTCTTTATCTTTCAAGGTCTGGCCATCATACACTTCCATTTTTGACCATAACGAGCTATTAGCTGGCTCATGTAAACGGCTTAACACCGAAAACCGTGCCAACATTTCCAAAGTATCCGGTGCACAAGCTGCTTCACCCAAGCTACTATTGGCAATGAGCTTACGATAAATCAGCGTTTCATCCGACTCACGCAAGCAATAAGGAACCTTGACAATATATACACGATCAAGAAACGCTTCGTTGCGCTTATTGTTTCTGAAAGACGACCACTCTGATTCGTTGCTATGGGCTAAAATGATACCTTGATAGGGTAGCGCACCAAAACTCTCGCTACCATTATAGGAACCCTCTTGTGTCGCTGTTAACAATGGATGAAGCATCTTAATGGGTGCCTTGAACATTTCAACAAACTCAAGCACGCCTTGGGTAGTAATATTCAAACCACCAGAGTAGCTATACGAATCTGGGTCATCTTGCGAAAAGTCCTCCAGTTTACGAATATCTACTTTACCAACAAGACTGGTAATATCTTGGTTATTTTCATCACCAGGTTCTACTTTTGTTACTCCAATCTGGTGTAGCTGCGACGGTAGTAATCGAACCACTTCAAACTTGCTCACATCACCACCAAATTCACGGAGCCGTTTAGCGGCCCAAGGTGACATAACAGAGGTCAGACGTCCACGTGGAATATGATAGTCTTTTTCTAAACGATCACCGTGGGTATCCTTGTTAAATAAGCCTAACGGGGATTCATATAGTGGGGACAACTTGCCATTTGCCGATAAGCAGTAAATAGGCTCTTGTTCAATCAGCTTTTTGAGCTGTTCGGCTATGGACGATTTCGCTGCGCCCACTGGACCTAACAAATACAGTATCTGCTTCCGCTCTTCTAAACCCTGTGCTGCGTGTCGGAAATAGGCCACCACGGATTCTATGGCGTCCTCTATTCCATAAAAATCGCTGAAAGCTGGATAGGTTTTAATTTTTCGGTTCATAAAAATACGGGATAACCGAGGATCATTCTGTGTATCTAGAGTAACAGGATCACCAATAGCTTTAAGCATACGCTCTGGAGCCGACGCATAAGCGCTGCTATCCGTTTTGCATAAATTCAAATAGTCAAGCAGACTCATTCGAATTTCTTGGTTCTTTGTAAAACTGCTTTTATAATCAGTAAATAGGGATTCAGACATGTGCAGGCTCCGTTAAAATGAAATACCACACCTTCATTATTAACAGTTTTATTAGGCACTGTCAAGCAGGACACGGCATACACTAAAAGTTGACAAGCAGTTAATAATTACATAAATTAAAATCAAGTCCAGATGAGAATGTTCAAAATGCCTGAAATTGAAAAACCAAAAAACAACACCGTGCTACTAAAAAAATCAAATACAATAAGGATATACTTGATAAAACATAGTTTTATCTGTGTGCCATTTGAAGATGATAATAATTTAAAGTTTCTGTGTTTTAAACATGCGGCGGATTTATTTAATATTTACAGAGTCCCAGTAAACCTACAAACGGCTTGGTTTAATGATAGTACGGCGTTTGAAAAGGCTATTAATGAAGTGCTGGATTTGATACGGCTAGGTTATGACGATATGGAGCGTGAAGTGGATACTATGCCCAATGATACCAAATCGCGTTTTGATTTAGCATGGAACACCTAAGATATGTTTGGTGATTTTGCAATTTAGCCACGTGTGCTGGCATTTTTGTTTCTCGTACAAGTTATGTTATAATTACTAAATTATAATTTAGTAATTATAACATAAAAATAATCCTGAGTCAAGCAGAGTATTTCCGCCGATGATTATTTTTAACTGTATGACAAATAATGCTATTTTGCTTTTTACTCGGATATTATCTATTTGGGTGACAATTTTGTCCTGAATTGTGCACCTTCTGTGTGAGCTGCCATTAATGCTGCTTTAATGTCATTAATATGAACATCAACTTGGGTATCCTGTGATATGTAAGCAGAATTAATATTCATAACACCCATATACTTACTAGCTAAGCTGGCAATAATATTATTCTTTTTGGTTGTGCTTAAGTGGGATTCTCGTGTTTTTGCACCACTATTAATTGCTTCTAATAGCGCAGGCCGGATATGTGAAACTGTCAATATGTGGTAGTCAGATTCATCCTTGCCTGTAGGCTCAAAAGTGTTAAACTTAAACCGTCTTGATATGATGTCACACAGTATTGTGTCTAGAGTATTATCTTGTTCATTTGCTATTTTATCATCCAGCATACATATTTCCTTTTTAATTTAAAAACAACCTTTAATCAATGGGTAATCTTAATCCGCAATTTAGGTGAGTTCTCCGGTAATATAATGCATTTCGAGTCATCCATAACCCGTTTAAAAGCGGTATTGGGTATAACACCTTCATAAATGAAGGAGTCGCCATCGTTATCCAGAATATTAGGATCGAGTCTCAGTTTGGTAAGGTCAATACTAGCGGTACTTACTGCAATAACAATAATATTATCAAGCCAGTCATCCTCAGCTTCTTCGGCTGTTTCTGCATAGCTTAACGCAGCATCAATATTTTCGGCCAGATACACCATTTTTATATCAGAATCAGCCCACATTTTTTGAGGTTTGCTGGCGGTATGTCCTAAGCCATTTTCAATAATTGAGTCTAATAAGTGCTTGTAAGTAGCATGATAAACCACTTCTGGAATAGTAATTTTGATGGGAATAGTGGTATCTTTTACCATACTGTATTCCGTAGTTTATCATTTTTTGGAAAGAACACTATACTACTCAGCGCAAAATCAAATGGCTCATCCGCAGAAACTGTCTTACCATTCATCATGACTTGTTCTGAATCACACATACGACGAAGATCAGATTTACTCATAGGCTCAAATAGCTTACTGTTATCCGCAGCTACCAATTTCTCGATTTTTATACCATCCACCTCTTCGGTAATTTTGCGGGCCTTAATCATTACCGTGGTGTCTTTCCCGTCTACTTTTACGGTGGTTGGCATATCGTATAGCGTAGCATTGTTCTTTGGGCTTGACCAGTAAAAATATTGACTCAATTCCCATAAGAAATCAAGAACGGTAGGCGTTGCGTTTTCTATTGGTGCGGTTTCCTTGAACAACCTGAAATCTGTATCCGGTGACTCTAATGCGAACCCGTCTTTAAGATAGGCATCAATATTGTCATCTTTCGTAACCCGCCAAGCAAATTTCTTTTGGTCTGTGGTAATCGAATTATACTGCTTCTGCATTTTTGGATGACATATAAACAGTACCTTATTGTTGGCTACTTTAAATAAAATTTCAGACATGATAACCTCATTCCGTATTAACACACATTACACCAGCATAATAAGTCAGTGTCAAGATGTATTATCTAAAGCTGGGGGAGTTTTTGGTTTTTGGAATAAAATAATCGCTAATAAGCAATGCGGTAAAGGTATCCTCCAGCCTGCGACCAATGTTTTTTCTTAACAGCTTAATCTCAAGGTCTTTGGTGCTTAATCTTACTTCGGAATACTGATTGTAGCTACCTGTTGGCTGTATAGAATTAATTTCTATGTCAACCACTTTAGTAACCAACTCCTCTAGTCTTTTGCATAACTTTGTGTACTCTGCTTCCGTAGTAACGGTTTCGTAGAGGTCTGCTATGTGAAACGCATCTCGGCGCGAATACTCGCTTAAATAGTCTTCTGTGTATTTATAATTTTTGGTGGTATAGTCCAAATAAGTCTCATATTCAGAACTGCTTGCTTCGATATCATTCGCCAACCTTGCTAACTTTTCAATACCGTTAGACAGTGCAGCGCGGTTTATACCCATGCTTAATCCATTCCGTGCGCTTGAATACTTAAAATCGTGTATTATGCGTAGCATGGTATGAATGCACCGCAGGTTAAAAGCCAGTTCGTTTAGTGCTTCAATATTACGTTTATCTAATTCAGTATTGTTTTCCATAAATACCCCTTTTAAATTAGTTTTTTATACGTGGGCTGTTCTTTTTGCTACTTTTCATGTATTGGTCTACCAAAGCCATTGTGGCCATAGGATCAGTTGGGTCTATTTCTGTCACTTTTAAATCAGGTGTTATTAATAAACCAAACACACAGTCGCTATCTTTTTTTACTTCGTCAAGCACCCAAGAATCTTTAGGAAGTCCAGCACTTCGTGTACCCATTCCACCGGTTAATCCTCCTTTCGAGAATATCGCCATAGGTATTCCAGCATCGCTATTAAGCCTAATATATTCGGCATCGATACCCAATAAGTCAAAGTGGTAATCAGATACATAAGGAGCCATCTTGGTCATAACATCTGCCACTGTTTTACCCAGTTCTGTGTCTGGGTAGCTAAACTGCGTAAAGCGCATGGTAGCAGACAGAGTTTCTAAACGAGTTATCATTTGTTTATAATCAAAAAACAAATTGCTATGCTGACTATTAGGGGTAAGTAAGCTGTTGGTAAATGTTGTGACACACCGTTTACTTTCGTCATTTTCTGTGGCTTTAAAAGCACTGGCCATAAAGTCATTGGCTGTCATAGGCACAGCCATAATTTTATGCTCGCTAGCTAACTTAACCATATTTTCAAGGCTTAATGTTTCAGAACCATTATACACAATGCCGTTTAGCATAGCGTGTACAACTGAATTACATGACGAAATGATTCTATTTGCTAATTCTGGTACATATTCCGTCTGTGATACTACCTTATCCCCACGTACATCTTCAAGTCGTCTATCTTCAAGTCGTATGGTATCTTTTGCCAAATTTAGATATTTTCGTGCGGCTCCAACGCCGCATGTGATAACACCTTTATCTATATTATTAGCCACACGATCCAGATCGATGTTTGCTGTATCAATAAGGTTTAACAAGCCGTCTTTAAAGGCCTTGCTGTGTGTATACTTATACACTTGAGTTGTTTTGCGCAATAAAGTCACCACTTCTGATTCCTGCATGTATTCTCTTGCTTTACCCATAATAGTATAACTCCTGTGTAGTTAATAGCATTGTAGACCACAAAAGATAGGGTGTCAAAACACTGACCTATGATCCTAGCATAGCACACCACTTTAATACGGGCAAGTCAATGCGCTTGACAAGCTAGGAGCCATTATGTAGTATATCCAGTATGAATACTAATGAACTGAAAATATTATGCGGTAAACGTTTTGGTGCTCCAGAATGGGCGTATATCCAAGAGGTCGGCAACGCCACTGGTCTTGGGGTAAGGCGGCACGCAGATGGCATCGCTATGAATTTATGGCCTTCTCGTGGTTTGGCTATTCACGGCTTAGAGCTTAAAAGTAGCCGTTCTGACTGGCTACGTGAGCTTAAAAACCCAGAAAAAGCAGAAGCAATATACCAATATTGTGACTACTGGTGGCTAGTTGCACCAGATGATGTAGCCAAAATAGAAGAGATTCCAGACGGGTGGGGCTGGTTAGCACCCAAGGGAAACAAACTGGTGGTTAAAAAAGAAGCACCCGCCATTCAAAAGGATTCAAAAGAAGTAAGTCGTTCTTTCTTAGCCGCTTTATTACGTAAACACGTGGAGACTAATGCGGCTGAAGTAAATGTTGCAGTGGAAAAGGCATTAGCCGAATTGCGTAAAAGCACAGAAACAGAAATAGAACGCCAAGTGCAACAACGGATTAAACGCTATACGAAAATACAAGAAGATTTGGATGCTATTAAAAAGCTTACTGGTATTGATATAGTGGGAGGTCATTGCCCAAGAAAAGACATCGCGGCAGAACTTAAACTGGTGCATGATAGTAAAGTTTTTGACAGTTATACGGGTTTGGTAACTCTGGTGGATGGCTTGCAAAAACATATGCTTAAGGTTACGGATGCCTTAGATACCGCTTTACGCCCATTCAATGAAATACAGAAAAATATTAAAATAACAGCAAAGGAATTAGGAGTAACCGACTATTGACATGCGTGTTTAGCTAGGTAATAATACAAAATTAGTTGTGCTCATAAAAGGGAAATACTATGCTATTCTTATTCTTGTTGGGTCTTTTTGTCATACCTGTTCTTACTTTTGTGGTAATGTTTTTCTCGGCTGCTGATGATTTTTGGGATATTATCAGACTTCGTGTGGGTTTTGAACGGTTATTTGGTGACCTTGTGCGAATTATGGCAATTTTAGGTGTTGGTATAATTTTTTGGTTAGTTGATATCGTTATGGTGTTTACTCATCTTTGAAATACGCTATCACTGGATCTATCCAAAAATTAATTGTGCATTAATAGCAAAAAAAGCTTGACAAAGCAGAACGAGTTATGTATAATATAAAATAATGCGCTGTTAGCTCAACTGGATAGAGCGTAAGTCTACGAAACTTAAGGTTGCTGGTTCGAATCCAGTACTGCGCACCAAATATATGCATTGTTGGCTGAATGGTTTAGGCGTACGTCTGCAAAACGTATTTAAGTAGGTTCGATTCCTATACAATGCTCCAAACACGTAAAAAGGCTACCTTAATTGAAGGTAGCCTTTTTCATAGCATCTAGCCCTTGACATTTGAGTCTTTACGTTTAATATAATGAATAATACTAATTTATAGCACAAGGACATCAAAATGCGGTTACATGAAATACTCAATTCTGTTTTTGATGAATTAGACGATAATATATTGAATTTTGACAGTAATCCAGCGAATAGTGGGACTTTTTTTTCATCACAGCGCGTACCATTGACCCCTGTTTTGAGTAGCCGAGATAATGGTGTATGGACAGCTAATGGTAATTTATCCGCCTTACAGATAAACATGGATGGCGCTATTAGTATATCCTTAATTCCCAGTATGACAAAGATAGGCTTAATAATTCCTAACGCAGTTATTAATGCTTTGGGAGATTATGACTATGGGCTTATTACAAAAATTAGTCAATCTTTCAACGGAAAGACCCCTGATATTGTACGTGATATGGGTGATAAAACGCTGTTTGATTATATATTTTCGGATGGTGTATTTTCCGCTGATTGGCTATTACAATGTGGTGCTTCTGGAGAAAGTGGTGCTTTATCACGGTCTATACTGGCATACACCTTAGCTGGTAAGGCTATATTTATGTGGGATTCGGCATGTAAAATACTATTCAATGCGGGTAGTTCGTTTATGCATGACTGGATTATTGCCATAAAAGAAGACAAATTATTACCGCAGTCTATATTTTCTGATTCTGCCATAACACTAATGAATAGCTTTCTATCCAACGGAGAAGTGCTACACTTGGTTAAAACTTCTCTTGCAGAAAAAGAGTTTAAGGCCAGTTTAAAATCTGTTCTAACAGGGATTCCGTATACGCTTGAAAAGGCCAACACGCTTAACACTTTTTGAAATAAGAATGTGTGGTACTGCCTAACTTCTCAAAATTATTGAGTTCCAGAAATACTTTCAACCTTGTATTTAACACATTTTCAACGTAAACTGGGTATCCTATCGCCATTAGCCATTCTAGCATATTGGTAAAGATACCATTACCGCGAAATTCTTCTTCAATGAAAATATTGGCAATATCCAGTGTTAATTGCGATCTGTCATGTATCCAATGCCGAGTTCGCCTAATATACACAGTAGTGTAGTCCCCGCCTAGCCATTCGCGGGTGGAATGTCCAGAAGCTATACGAATATCCGCGTCAATTAGAAATCGGTTTAATTCTTGGTATAATTTAGTATCGTGCATAATTATATTATATATTATGGCATAGTGTTTAGTCAAGCTGCATACGCTGGACACACGCTATAAATAATGGTATAGTAATTATACATTATTTTTTGAAAGGAAATTTTACAATGGTAGAGATTAACTGGAATAAGCTACTTGGTGCTGTACTAGGTCACGATGATACTGTGATTGACGGTGATAAGCTTAAGGTTGAACCAAAGCCGACAGCCAGTAAGGATTCACCAGCAAAGATGCTTGATTTGATGGGTGCGGTACAGAAGATCGGTTCCGTGGCAATGGACCCAAGTCTGCACGATGCGATAAAAAACGTGCGTGTTTCCATATTTGGGGATGGCACCAAAACGGTAGAAACCACCACTGATTCAACAGAGTCTGTTCGCCGGACTTTGGCATATACTATGACAGAGTTCCCACCAAATAATGCAAAAGGTGATAACGGAAGTATTGTGCTGTGGGTCATGCTTGGTGTGGCCAAAGATGAATTTGCTATGCGTATTGGTGAAGATTTTGTTGAAGTAGACACCAAAGCGTTAACCTATAATCCGGATAACATCAAGGATAAAGGAACAAGTTTGGTAGGTGCCCCATTTGAAGCGGCAGCCATCGCCATTAAGCTTCCATGTAAAGTGTTTAAGACGCCGGTTAGCACCAGTTATACCAACGGGGTAGCCTGTGTAGTCTTAAATCGAGTGGTTGCTAAGGCAGCGGATGATTCAGTGGTTTTTGATTAAATCATGACAACAGAAAAAATTACTGATATCGCATTTTCAACTGGGTATGGCTTTGCGAGCGATGCTAAGGCTGACACTATTACCTTAGCAGATGGCTCGCAACACGAAAGTATAAAAATCACTTCAGTGTTTACCAGTAAGGAGTCCTTTTTGGATGTTGGTTCTGGTTTATACAAGGGGCCAAGTATGCATCTATGCCCAGAAAGCTCAGTTCGAGTATGGTACGACCATAAAAATAAAAAATGGCATATGGTGGTCGTGGATATTGAAGAAGGTTAGGCGATATATTTGTTTTGCATTGAGGGAGTGTTTAAAATGGTTTTTGTGGCATATATGGGTATGATACTGTTTATGATGGCGTTGTACACTTTGAAAATATTCGGTATAAGAAACTCCAGCACCTAAACACAGAAATGAGTCAAAATGATATAGCATCTTTAAGTGAAACACATAAACAAATAGTTGAAGAGTATACAAGAAATAATTATAAGCCAATAACGTACGGTGAATTCAATGATTTGGTTATACATCAAAAACAGGTCGAGTCCTTAAAACAGTAAACAATTTTTTAGTTACTGGTTCCCCTTATTCTTTTAGATAAACTACTCCACCCAAGTTTAATCTATGGGTGAGAGTTTTGAGATTCATTCTGGAGTGTGGCATATTTTGCGCTAGTGATACGTACTGTAACGCTTGGTGCTGTATTCCACTCTTCAGTCCTCTCCTCAGCGGGTTTCCCACTGGAAATATCTTCCCACACCCAGCGAATCATGGTGGCTACGGAGTTATCGTCCCTAAGACACTCCGTTCCACACGGGCACTGGTGCATACGTTGGGCCAACGTTTTCTTCTT
>AOMQ01000009.1_pt1 | contig 12574 bp, 13 predicted proteins | sample 537778 | NCBI WGS metagenome assembly AOMQ01 (sample SAMN02954330, study PRJNA184676) | mine drainage metagenome | biome: terrestrial; feature: Kristineberg Mine; material: mine stream; isolation source: low temperature acidic, metal-polluted mine stream | place: Sweden: Kristineberg Mine
CAACAATAAAAGGAGTTGCCAATTTACGGTTATGCCGCCGACTTACCATTGATAGGTAGGGTTTAGCGAAAAACAGCTATGAATGATAAAATGAATAAGGCTTTACACTGTGTTTTCAATAAGAAGGTTGCCCTTGTTGTAGGACTTGCAACAGTGGCAATGGCATTCCCTATGTTAGCGGATGCGCAATCTATGGGTAACATATTAACTGGCGTTGGTTCACAGTCAGTAACTGGTGCTACAGCAGGCCGTGATATTGCTGGATTTGTAGGAACTGTTATAGGTATTACGGGTTTTATGACCCTACGTAACCATAACGACCGTGACGGCAAGAAAAAGGCTTTCATTGAACTGGGCTCCGGCGCAGGCTTAATGGGTCTTGCGTATGTATTGAACTCTATCGGCAATACTGCTGGTGATACCAATAACCACGCAACTACTGTATTGGGTTAACACCACCCGTTGTACCAATTTAGACCGATTACTTGGCTACGCTAAATAATCGGTCTTTTTAGTGCCAATACACTAAATATGTAATAACCTACAAGGAAACATCCATTGAACCTGTATTTATCAGTAAAAGATTCTCCGTGGCGTGAACAAGACCCATCCAAAGTTCTTGCTGATACAGAGTTTGATGCTGTTCGTCCGAAACTATTAGCCAAACATACACATAATGACGGAACTTTGTATTGCCATCATTGTAATAATGTAACAAAAGTGTCCGAAAAGGCCAAGCAAGGTTTTTTTGATATTCATCATCTTGACGATGACCATTCCAATAATGATTGGCAAAAAAACTTGGCCTTATTATGTCCTTTTTGTCATATGGTATACCATATTGGTTTTTATTGTATGACTGGGCGTGCCTTTCTTGTGTATGCGCCAGATATCCAACAGATAGACATATCCAGATTATCTTTTTCTGTGTGTCTTACAGTAGATATTGACAAACCAACCCCGTTAGCAACCTGTATCGGGCAACAATACGCACACTTAACCGAGCAGCGTTTGGTTTTGGATTCTCGTTTAGGAAAAGAGGCGTCCATAAATATTGCTAATATGTTAATGGATGCCAGAACCAATACAGCACCAGATGATTGGCCAGAAAAACAGAAGGAGTTAGTAGGAGATATAAGGATTGTGCCTTATCTGGAACATCCAGACTGGGTAAAACACGTGGACTACTGGCGAGGAGTCCACGCTAACCGTGTTAAGAATTTCGGTAATAAACTGGATTTAAAATAAGCTAAACAGATGGCAATGTAATACCTACTTGATGCTGGTATTTGCCTTTTCTGTCTTTGTAGGATATCTCACACGGTTCATCTGATTCAAAGAATAGCATTTGTGCACAGCCTTCATTGGCATAAATAATAGCTGGTAGCGGTGTCGTGTTTGAGAACTCAAGAGTTACATAGCCTTCCCATTCTGGCTCAAGCGGTGTTACGTTGACCACAATTCCGCAGCGTGCATAGGTCGACTTTCCCAAGCAAATAACCAGTACGTTGCGCGGTATCTTGAATTTCTCCAAGGTTGTACCGAGCGCAAAAGAATTAGGTGGAATAATACATTTCGAGCCTTTTACTTCGTGGAAGGCGGTGTCCGAAAAATTCTTTGGGTCTACAATCTGGCTATTAGCATTGGTAAACACTTTAAATTCTGGCGCACAACGCACATCATAGCCATATGAAGATAAACCATATGAGACAATCTTCTGGCCAACTGCATCCGTTTTAACCTGCTCCCCGAAAAAAGGGTTTATAAGTTGCTGCTTTACACTTTTTTCCCGAATCCATCTATCATTCTTAATCACTACTAGCTTCCTTATATGGCTGATAGTGAAATTTTACCGTATAGTCTATGCGTTGTCAAGCCGTGACAGCACTATTCTTTACTGCTGTGTGCGGGTGCAACTTAATATTAAACAAGGAACCGATGGTCCCGTCTTTGATAATGGCAAATACGCCGGACTCATGTCTAACCGCTAAGCTTAAAGGTGTTCCGATGTATACAGAAATATCTGGGTTATGCTGTGCCATACCGCGCCCAATGGATTCCAAATAATCTGAAAATCCGTCTGGGTCAGTAAGGTGTTTTTTACCAGATAAGCTATCAAACACCTCAGTCATCATCCCCACAGACCCCGATGCAGCTGCCATTGAATCCAGTAAAACATATACTATTTTGCTATTGTCCATAAAATACCCATAAAAAAACCAAACCAAAAATAAGCATAACCGTCAGAATTAAAAGAAGCAAATGAGTGATCCAGTTATACAGATTAGCCTTGCTAATCTGGTCTTTAAATCAGAATTACATAAGAATGAGTGATCCAGTTATACAGATTAGCCTTGCTAATCTGGTCTTTAAATCAGAATTACATAAACATGAGTGATCCAGTTATACAGATTAGCCTTGCTAATCTGGTCTTTAAATCAGAATTAAAAGAAGAAAACCCAGTGGAATATGGCTATCCAAATTCACAAAGCAGATATGGTCTTTAGATCTGCCTTTTGTTGTAAGAGATCATCAATCCTGTTTATGCTGCTCAAAATATGCTACCAATTCTTCAATAAGTTGCAAGATAATATCCATTGGAATAGTCTCCTCATCATTATCATCATATTTTTTACCGCTATTCTGTTTACGATATTCCACTTCCTTTGTACATCCGGACGGGTATTTTTTACTTAATAGCCGTAAGGTGTCGCGCTGTCCAATTCTATGATATAGCGTGTTCCTTATTTCTGCGTTAATAGGGTCTGTTTCAAAAGCCCAACGTTCGGTTGGTCCTAATGTTAAATACGAATGCTGGATAAACGTTCCATATTCTGTTTTGTATAAACTTACCGCGTTTGATCCTTCTCGTCCCGCTTTTGTGAGTCGAGATAATACAGTGGTAGCCGCTCGTTTAAGCCAACGCTTTCCGCAATATCACTCACACCTTTGGCTAAACCTGTTCCCAAAATAATAACTGTGGTAACCAATTCTTCCATCATCGTTTTTGGGAAGTCCTTTAAGCTCTGGGACGCCAATATTATCCATACTTTCCATTTTCGACCCTCACGTATATCCTGAATAATCTGTGTTTCGACTCCCTTTTGTCCTTCAGTACGATGGTATTCGTCATAGATAATCAGTTTTCTGGCCCGCTTAATTTCGGCTATTCGTTTAGAGTGATACTTGCGATATTCTGCAAATAAATTATTGGAATACTTGACAACTTCTTTATCCCGCGTTGCCTCTGTTTCTTCCCATTTACCACGACGAATTAATGGAACATCATATTCTGTGTCGTAAAATTTACCAGCTGCCATCTGGCGTGCAACCATATACATAATGGCGGTTTCAACCTTGGCTTGTCCATCACCTTTAGGGCATACAGCCATAAGGTCTAAGGCTACAATTTTTGCATCACCTAAAACGAAAGTGGATGGTCTGCTGATATGTGGGTACATATCAACGGCTTCCAATAAAACCCGTGCAAAATATGAGGTTGGGTTCTCGTTTGTGTTGATAATCTTTGCACCTTCACTACTTTCGTTTTTCCCTTCATAAATTTTGGCTATTTCTGGGTCTGTAGGTATACCTGTTAACTCTTGTAAACACGGAACAGCATATCGTTGTGCAATAGCCGCTTTATCAAAAAATGGTTTAGCGGATGCATCATCTTTTTGATTTAATGCCTGTTTAAAGAATATGTCTACAACATCCCACCACGTCATAGGAGAAAGGCCATATTTTTTAACGTGAGCCTCTTTTATTTCTGGCCTGCGCATCACTTTATCAATTTCTGGGTCATTACCTGGTGCGTATGGCTTAGGCTTACCACCATTATCCAGCGGGCTATACCGTTTGTAAACTTCGTCAATAACACGGTTAATTAGACCTGGAAAAGAAGCCAATTCAGGGGCAATTAATGTCATAAGATTTCGCAAGAAATCTTTTTGTGAAGGAAACGGTTCCCAACATCCGAGCGGGGTATCAAACGGGTTGATAGCGCTTGTCTCAGGGTCTTTAATAAGCTTTTGATGGCTGGCAATCACACCCATACTTGGTGGTAAGCCATCTTGTATTAATCGAATAACCCCTTCAGAAGAAGGTCCGATATCAAACATGCAAATCAAAGGCCATTCTACTTCGTTTGGTGATGTAATAACGGCTTTAACCAGCGCGGATAAGTATAACGATTTACCAAAACCCATAGGACCAGCTAAGGCGGTAACCTGTGCACTCTGTATACTGCTTCCTGGCTGATAAGGTAATATCTTTCCATCCAGTGACCGCAGCATCATAGCGCCTTTAGCCCACGGTAAAGTAGGTCTGCTGATCGGCATCATAGCCACAGCCTCACCTAACGTGCAGCAGGATCTGTTTGCTGAGCTATATATCCGTGCGCCAGGTAACGTGCTAACAATGGTCTTCCATGCGTTTCCATCTCGACTCTCGATATCAGAACCACCCCATTGCTGATAAGCCGCGATAAGGTTTTCAACTTGAGTATTCAGCTGTTTGTCATCCTTATCAGTCCAAGTAATAATATCTATTTGAATAACTACTTGCGGGATACTATCCAGTTCTCTAGCTTCTACCTGATCACCAGCATTAACAATCTTCTTATTATCCTGACTTAATGGATCAAAAGATAATACGCTGGCCATGTTTTTTTATACGACATAACCACAGGACCATTACCCTGAATTCGCGTAGCTACACAAATAGGAATATTGGTATTGGATACCTGAGTGATAAACCGCTGCATATTCTGAAATTCTTTAGGTAGTAGTTTTAAGCTTAGCGTAGCGAATTTACGTCCAGCCAGTTCAACACGGTTCGGAGTTGGAACGATAGGGTCTACCGGAATAATTTGTGTTTCTAATGCAGGCCACAAGATATCACCAATGGAATTACTACCATTCTCAAATGAGGGTCGTACATTTCCCGCTAGTTTATCTTTTGGTAAATAGGGTGACCAGCTATCCGTTGTTAATTTTGGAAATAAAGTTCGTCTTATGGCTTTAATAGAATCCTCAGCAGATAATATCTGACAGGCTAGACCAGCGTTATTATACGCGTTAACAAAACCACTTCGTAGCGCCAAAGCACGGTCTACCAATTCCCGCATTTCAGCATGAATATGCTGAATATCAATACCGGATAAACTACCATTGATGATATTAGACCGTTTTTTATTTGCATCCTTACGGGTATGCGTAGGGAGAATTTCTGGGGTTACCCACACACAAACATAGTTATGTTCTTCGTGTATGAATTGCCCAAGATAGTTTTCCTGCGCGTCAAATACAAAGTCCCAGTCCAAATGTAAGTTCTTAGCAGTTTCACGTGCTGGCGCATTTACTTCTTTGGCAACGCGGTCACCTGCAAACGGGTCAAAATAAAATACGTTTTGCATAACTACGCCATTTTGCCCAACTAAAGGACTTAGCATTCCTTCCAATACATCTCTTCTGCCATACCAGTCATTGTTTGACGTAATAGATAAACTACCCTGTATTTCAATAACAAAGCCTAACGATCCATCTTTTGCAACCAGTAATTGCATATCTGGAGAGTGATAGGCTTTTGGTTCGTCGGCCTCAATCAAATCCGTATTATGATAATACACAGTTTCTAGGTCAATAGCAGCACCAGGATACATCCCAGTGAAATCTTTTATCATAACTACGACAATATTAGCAATATCCTTACCAAAAAAGACTGCTGCCAATAAAAATACGCCCAATAGAAAATAGCTAAACATTCAGTGAATTCTCCAATATACAATAATTATTGTAATTTTTTTGTGTTAACCCATTAATAACATCTGTTTAAATAAAAAGCAATTACTTTTTATTCAAGCCTAATCTGGCCATAACGTCATTTAGTTTAACAATATCGTCCTGTAGCTTGGTATCCATATCGGTACCACGTGAAGCCAATATAGGCGGTGTTGGATATGAGTTATGTAAGTCTTCCAAGCTAAGCTGTAATTTTTCTGCCGTTTCCGAAGCTGTTTTAGCGTCTAATCCAATAGACTCACCCGCAATTGTTAATTCATTAGCGTTAGCCATTTCATCCGACCTACGCTGTTCTTCTTTGGCTTTACGGCGTTCTTCGGCCCAGCGCTGATGCAAGCGAACCTCGTTTTCACCATCGTTAGGCTCCAGAGTGATAATCTCTTCGCGGATACCATTTCCTACGTCGATGGCCCCGCTGATGAATTCTTCGCTATCTTCATCATCGTCATCATCTTCACTATAGGATATCTCGAATTCTTCAATAGCCGCAGCATCCAGCTTATCAAAATCGGGTATAAGATTTTCAAAGGAAGTCTCATCTACTATGAGTTTTGGCTCTTTTACCGGTTTTGCGCGTGGTCCACCAGCACTACTACCCGAACCTTCTTCATCCTCATCCTCAATAACATCCATAGCATTACTACATACCAAATGCGAAGCCATCAAGGCGTCCAACGGGCTTTCGTATTCACCTTCTTCTTTGACAGCAATCAAGGCTCTGGAATACGCGCTCAGGATTAAGTCTTTCTCACTTCTATTCTTTTGATTCGCGTTAAATATTTCTATTTTTTTATAGGTTTCTTCCACGCTTTCAAAATCTGGTGGCAAGATATCCGGCATAGGTAAAAACCTGTTTAGCCGTAATTCCATATTATTATCTTTCTTGATAGCATGTGATACCAAGTTGGCGCGAATCATTTTATCGCCAAAAAAGACAATAGCCTCACCCTCAATAAACTGCTTAAAATCGCGGAATACTACACGCTCTATTTTTTCAAGCTGAACCTGCTGACTTTCTGTATACGGTGATAAAATAGCACCAGAATTTGCGGTATCACCCTGTTTCATAGACGCACGTCCCTCGCCAGCCAATGACTTAAATAGCTCAAAGGTAGCGGAAGGATCTTCCATTTTCATCCCTATTTTAACGTTGGTGTTGGATACTACCTGTTCAGCCTCGTTAGCATCCGCCCGTTTAAAACCAGCGTAATCCTGCCCAGCAAACACCATACCAATACCCAATCCACGGGCCTGCGCAGGCATAACCGCGAAACCCTTGGTATTAATATAAGCATACTCATCCATAATCATACCAGCAGGGCAAGCTGGCATAGGTCTATCCCGTTCTTGCCGTAAACCCTCTGGTAAGGATTCCAAATTAGCAGCAGCTGCTCCCTTTAAGGCGGATAAGGTAAGATTGCCCAACTGAAGCATTTCATCTGGTGACTTTTCCAAAGGAGGAAGCAGAACCACTTCTATTCTTCGTTGCATAACCACATCTTCTTGGTCTATATCGCCTACATCAGTCCAATAAATATGCCGATAGGTATCCGATAACGTGCCCAACGCCTTAGTCCAATACATCTGTGCAAAACCAAACTGTTCATTAGCACTCTCTCCTTGTCCAGTCGGTGGCTTATTAAAATCAAAACCCGCTATGGAACTAAGATACGCATTAAGGGCTTCCATTGTAGATTCGCGGATATTCTTAATGTATTTTTGACTGTTTGGATTACTAATGTTGGGCTTATTACTGTCATCCTTAGTCTTGTTGGATGCCGCCATTAATTGTGGCAACGTCATCCAGCCACGTAAAGTATTAGGCCCAAGCGTAATAACACCTGCATTCCGTAAATCTACCGTAATACGCAAGGCTACCTGCATTAAAGAAGTCGCACGGTCACGGAACACTTGGTTACCACCAGCATCACCACCACCACCTAACAAGGATTCCATTTGACTGGCCAAGTTTTCGGCTGAACCAACAGCCGTAGGATTGGTAGTATTGGATAATTTGTATTTCGTTTTTTCCTGAATGGTCTGGTTACCAGTAATATAATTCAGAAGTAAAAAGTCATCCTCACGGCCTAACGCACAGCACAAGGCCATAATATCATACGGTAAACTAATGGCCGCTTTGGCATCTACATAGACAAGCCCGCCACCCATCAAAAGATAGTTAGCCGACAAACCGGTTAAAGTGTAAGTTTTACCAGCGCCTGTCGTTCCAAATAGGAGCATATGTGTGAGTAAATCTTCTCTGGATATCCATATTTCTTGATTAGTATCTATATCATTACCTAAATATACGATACCACGTGCTTTTCTAAATTCTTTTCTACCAGGCTCAGGATCATTAAGGTCTCTAACCCCAGAAGCTACCGGCATACGAACCGGTAATGTTTCCCGCAGATAGAAATGCCGGAAAAGCATAATCGCAAACGCACCCAATAAGCCTACCACATAGGTATACGGAAACACAAAGACCATACAGGCCATCGTGAGCATAAGAATGGCAGCAGAATCCCGTCCCAGCAGTATATCAGATACCCGCTGGTCCAGCTTCTTGGTATTTCTATATAGTTGGTCTTTGGCTACTTCATGTTTTTTGTCTAAGCCAAATATTTTAGGTTTATTAGGTGTTGCCATCAGTGCCTTATTCTTATTGTTGTATGCGGCAAAATTTGTATACAGTATATCTACATCACCTTTTTGAAAAAGTCAACTCCAATTCTGATTTGACTTTTCTGTGTTTTGTGTTATCTTGAAAAATATAAAGTATAACATACACAGGAGCAGTACTGGCTATGCTAAATTATGGTGATACAACCGACATCGAATTAATCAGTAAGAATGGAGGTCAACCAAAAATTGTCGTATATACGACGACAGACCCAAGTTCAGGATTAGACAGAATAGCAGATATTGTTAAAAATGCCATTACTGATATCACCAATGTATTAGATATGCTAAAAGATGGTACATTGGAAACACTACCAGTAGAATTATTTGAGGAATATGGCGACCTTGAATGGATAAGAAACATACCAAATTTAGCTGCCAATGGGTTATTGACTCCTAAACACTTGCTAAAAAAATTGGAAGCAGCTGCTGTTCGTTCAAAAAACGATACCTATTTATTGCTTTTAGCCACAGAATTTTGTACCCGTCAAGCAGTTAGTCGGTTTGGAACAGCAGCTATACACGGTTTTGGACAAGTGTATGAACAAGCTCTTAAAGTCAACGCGGATATCAAGGTATTACGCCAAAAAACAAACGAAGTCGTTAACATTAATACTGGTATGGATTTAGGATTGGCGCACGAGAATTACGCGTTCAAAGAAGACAAAACGACTAATTCTGCTCGTGTTAAGCCATAAGGATTCGCTATGTCTGCTGGAACTCTTGATGAACTATTGGAAGAAATGTCGGTTATACACACTATTCGAAAAGCGGTATTACCGTTACAAGAGATTGAAGAAGATAGCCCAGCCGAAATATTGGTTAGTTATATGTGGTTTGGTGAGAGCGTAGCTAGTATGCAACGGTTATTAAAAAAGTATAAAGATAGCGTATCAGACGATGACTATACCATAGCCTATACCGTATTTCAACTAAAGAGTCAATCTTTTGGTGTAAATAATGACATTCCAAGCCATACGGATATGCAAAAAGCATTAGAGTGGGCCAGCAATAACCCTATTAGCGAAAACCCGTGTTTTGGGCACCCTAAAAGTACAAAAGGGCTAACTAAATTCATTAAAAGTTATTATAACAGAATTATAGCAAGCATAAGCCAGTTTAAACCGCGAAAAACTAAACTTGACATCCTTTTAAATAAGCCTTAATGTTGCATTACATGATATTTAAAAGGAGTTCTTATGCGAAAATTAGTATTAAAAGCCAGTATTGCAGCGTGTATGGGGTTGCCTTTAATTGCGCAAGCTATGACCTTGGAACAGGCTAACACTTTAGTTACAAAGGTCACATCCGGACACCTTAAAGCAAGTAAAATACTGGATGTTGATGGTGCCGAAGCCGTTGTAGTTAAGCCGGTTATACCCAATACAAAGGTAAAAGGATTTCTATTATGGGTAGACGGAAACGCGCTGGTTCAAGGTGGTGCGGTCAATGCTAGTGGGCCACTGAATCCAAAAGCAATGGTAGAAGCAGGTCTAGCTAAACCACCAATGACCGTGGCGCAACAAACCACATTTGCTATTAAAGCCACACATACGACCTATGTGCATGTTGGCAATAAAGGTCCGCTATTATGGGCCTTTATAGATCCCAATTGTATATTCTGTAATAAGCTGTACACCACGATTATGCCAACTGTAAACGCTGGGAAGATGCAGGTGAACTTTATTCCAGTAGGATTCCTTCACCCAGATAGCAATGCAAAAGCCGTATCCATTTTATCCAGCAAGAACCCAGCTGGGGCTATTGCCTACAATGAACAACACTTTAACGTTAAAACCGAGTCAGGCGGGATTAAGCCATCCGTAAATGAACCAAAAAATGTGGCTGCTGAAGTAGCAAGGAACACAAAATTGCTGGCCAGTTCTGGTGAATTGGCTACACCGACTGTTTTTTACAAACGAAAAGGTGTATGGCATTTAACCCAAGGGCTTAATCAAGACTTTATCAATAAATTCTTAGCTAAATAAGAATACAGATGACCACATCATGGTCATCTGTACCTATTTTTAATGGCCGACACTATCCGCAATTGTCGGCCAGTTTCGCAAGTGTGTCATTAAATCGTCACTGGTTATCCAACCTTCTTGTTCATTAGCCGACGCCATTTTTTTTGGATGGATTATCATTTCTTTAAATTCTGATAGGCTTGAAATGGTTATTGCATCGGCATGCAGATCTTCGTGTATGTGCGTATAGCCTAAGTCAAGTAAAAAGCTGTGTTGAGCTAATCCTATGCTCGCATTGACGTTAGGAATATAATCGTCCACAAAGGCCAATGGGTTTATCTTGCGCAAGTGATCCTTTTTGTAATCGCCATGATGTGCAAAACCGCTACAAATAACTTGATGTTCTGGTATCCATTGCTGCAACACTTTCGCACGACTACTTTGGAAAGCTGGGTCAATTGAACTTAAGGCCCACAAGTCATAACCTAATACCCGTAGGTCATCCAGTACATCTGGTACATTTTCAGCCAAACTGGCATGTTCCCACAAGTTATGTTCGGCTAACAATTCAAACAAAACCTGCACTTCTTTTTTGGATAAATTATAGCGCATTTCCAGATTGTAATTATCGTTTTGTTTTACCAGTTTCTTATTTAGATAGCGCATAGCGGCGTATACAAAAACGCTTTCAAAGTCCCACAATACGCCGTCCACATCAAACACCAACTTTTTATTCTGCATAAAGGTCATTCCAATGTATGTAATTGAATTATTATGCAACGAAAAGATGCACTATGTCAAGTATTCACAACCAAATGGTTTACTTTGATTCTGGTTTTCCTTGCGATGTAAAGCTTTTCAGAGTATCAATATCAGAATGTATTTTTTTACCCACCAAATAGGCCCCCTGATCAATAACCTTGACTAAGCGTTTAATGGAAGACTCATTAGGGGGTGGCTCTTTTAAGTAATACCGCACGTCGCAATAAATAAGTGGTATCCAATAATTCCCGCTCATCCTGACTCAAGCCTTTTTGTGCTTCCTTGTAGTAATAATTCAGGTTTTCCTCATCTGGCCACGTGTATAAACTGCCAATGGCCGATACCCAAGGTGGTCTGAATTCTGGATTGGCTAAGGTGTCCTGTAATCTTTTTTGAAATTCCGCGCCATACGAAAAAGGCTTCCTCAACAGTTGCATACATAAATTATCCTTATTGTTATTATTCGTAGCTGGAATTTAAAATCCAGCTTTTTTGCTCGGTGATCGGTTAGGGTTAAGGCCCGACTTAAGGCCAGCCAGCTTACTCTCAGTGTTTAACATGGCCAGAATGGTTTTCTGTATTTGGTCCGTATTTTCAGAACGTGTGATACCGCTATCCAGCGCAAAGGAACTCGCAGCCAGATGGGTGTCCAACTCGGTTAAGGTAGCTCGCATATTAAAATCGCTAATGGCGGATACCACGCTTAACAATTGGTCTACATCAGTGGGGACAAGTATATCTAAACTATCCTCAACGACCCGAATAGTGTCAAAAAAGTTGCTGACGATGATCAGGTAGTGGTCCGAATTGGTGCAATGATGCATTCCGGCAATAAGATTTTTTAAATGGTTTATCCACGGGGCTTCAGCCGCCTGCTCAGGTACCGGAAACTCACTTCCACGCATATTGCTCGCGGTTATTTCCCGAATGCTCGCCACCTGCTCACGTAATACATATAACAGTTCAGTATTGGATGACATAGTATATTATCAGCGGCACCTGAGTGCGGGATAGCTACCGTGCTGATTCTCCTTGATAAAGAAAGGCTATCTGGTTTAACGTTGGATTAGAATAGCCTAAGTTTGTGTCGGAGTCAAGAGGGAGGATGTAGTCTGCTAGAGCTAACAGCCGCCAAGGCTACAGTTATACGGTGTTGTTACATAGTTCGTCATTGGTGGATTAGGTGTTGTTGGTGGGGCGCTCGTATACCACCACTTTGAATTAGAGACCAGTAGCGCTTTGCTGCCTTGATTAATAGCAAGTATACCAGATGCTGGGCCACCCTGATTTAATATTAAGAACGTTATCGTACTTGTACCAACAGGGAGCGTAACAGTAGTGCTCGTAGTAGAACCCCAGTTG
>AOMQ01000010.1_pt1 | contig 12421 bp, 14 predicted proteins | sample 537778 | NCBI WGS metagenome assembly AOMQ01 (sample SAMN02954330, study PRJNA184676) | mine drainage metagenome | biome: terrestrial; feature: Kristineberg Mine; material: mine stream; isolation source: low temperature acidic, metal-polluted mine stream | place: Sweden: Kristineberg Mine
CTCACGTCTTCGTAATTATAACTCTTTCCTGTAAGGCAAGAATGTCTTTTATTTTGGCGTTCTCTATGGCGCGTTGTGCCCTGAATTTTGCAAAATCTGGATAGGTGATGATATGTCATACTATTAATAAATTTATCTAATGGTATCCTGCGTATTTTTGGGTCACTTAGACTTAACGATATTAAGCGAGCTAATCTATCGTGTGTGCTTAGGGCCACAACCAATGGTAAAACACCTTGTGCATCGTCTAATTCGTTTACCGTTTGGTAAACACCAGACATTAAGGATACCGCGTAGGCCTGACTGCTTAAATATGAAGATAATGGGTCATCTGGCATTAAAGCTACGTGTAATGGCGTAAGAAGATTATCACCATAGTCGATTAATATGGCGTCGTGAGGTGGGTTCCATAGCCCAGATGCAATCGAATAACCTATTTTCTTTGAAAATACGTCGAACCAATAAGGGACTTCGTCTTCTTCTGGTATATCGTTCATTTTGTTTAATCCCCTGCAAACCCTAATACGGTTTCTTTCTGTTTCATGCTATCTTTTTTTAGTAAGTTTTGCCGCATCGTATCCAATAACGTATCGGGGACATCCACAATAATATCCACGGAAGGAACAACAGACAATAAAATAAGCTTGGTAATTGGGTTATCTATATCTTGTGACTTAAGAATTGAACACGCTGCCCACGGCCAATTGGACATCCATTGCCCTAATAATTTACCGAAGGCCAATAAGCTATCATCTAATGCCATTAGTCCTACTTTATCGTCATCCATAACCACGTTAAATGGGGCTAATGAGAATACCGTAAAATGGTAGGTGACTCGGATACCGGATATGTTTATACGAATAAAAGGCGCGGCACCAGACGCTACCATATCAGAAACAAAACCAGCCCAACAACCATAGGCATAGATGGACTTCTCTGTAATAGTAAAACTACAATTCTGCGCGGATGGTTTATTGTCTTTATTGAATAGAATATAAGATTCTTTGGAACTGTTACTCATCTGTACCCGCTAAGTCATGCAAGTCTTGTGGTAGTGTGCTATCTATTACATTACCAATATATTCAGCATCCATATCTATACCGCAAACGGAATACCCTTGTTCAACCGCAGTAGCCATGTCATCAGGTGGTATAATTGTCTCTGTGCCCATTTTTTATTCCCCTTATTATTGGTATAACTCACTGTATTAAAAACGAGTACAATGCGTGAGTCAAGTCCATTTTAAGTCTGGCTTAAAAATATCCAACCCAAGTATTTGCGCGTGTAAATAAGAATTCGTCGATTCCGTAAACAGATGCTTAGCGGATAAAGCTTCCTTCCCCGCACTAACCAACTCAAATCCGTTACATCGTAGATATTCTTTTTCTGCTGCACACAAGGGGCCTTCCAGTGCTATGCTGGAATAACTGGTGTTCTTAGCTATAAAATCCGCTAACAAAGACACTATGGTATCCGCGTTACCTAATGCTGATTGCAACAGTTTATAGGCGTATATAAAATCATGCTTTGAACAATGGCTATACGGTATTAAATTTTGTATATCAGGGTAATAATTCCCCAATATACTTACCGGAAAAACAGGCTCAAACCCTAAATAGCCGTACGCCAATTCTTCAACATAGGATAGGCTACTTAATACTAAAAAGCCAAATCGACTTTTTAGGTAGCCCGTTACTTTATGTGCACCATCTCCGTATACCGCTAATTTAGCGTCCACACAGTATATCCTTTTCTTTCAATGTTTCGAGATGCCAATTATGGCTTTAAACGCGTTGGTTCTGCTTTCGCGTCATTATTAAGGTCGGTAGCAATATCCTCTTCTAATTTTTTTCGTTTATCTTCCAGTTCCAAGGTCATGTTGGTAAGAACCGTACTCCTAACGTCAGCAGGTTGCTTGGCTATTCGTTCTAAAACGGCCTGATTTCCAGCTATATATAAATACTTCTCAGCCCGTGAAGCAGCAGTGTATAATAGGTTCATACTCATTCCAGCAAAACGTTTTTTCGCTGGATCGCCAGGAAATACACCAAATACGTGGCTTGCTTGTGACCCTTGCGCAGCGTGTACGGTCATCGCATAGCCTAGCTGTATACTTTTAAATTCTTTTTCTGCTTTTGGTCCGTTGCTCGGTGCCTCTATGGCAACTTCTGTATCATCGTCTGTTTTTAAGATAACACACAGAACTGGATTTTTGTCCTTTTTAAGTCGGATTTTTTCCAGTCCAACAACAACTCCCATCTCACCATTAGGGACGTAAAGTTGATCGGTAATACTTGTATCCATTCGGATTTTCCCGTCATTTGTACGTTTTACTACCGGCATATCTTTATTTTTCCGGTTAATAAAACGGTCACCAATACGTAATGACGTTCTATCAATAGTCTGGCCATTTGGGTTGATTTTATCTTGTAAAAACCGATTACAAGTAGCTACATCCCAATGGCTTCCAAAACGCGGGTTATTTGGGTTAAGAACTGGCTCACGGAAAGGAACCAGTAATATGGTATTCTCAGCACCATTCTCTTTTACAGAGGCTACCACTTTATCCATTAGAGTATGGAACATGGTAGTGGATTCAGTTTGGTTGGTAGTGGCTCCTAAACGAACATCCAAAAATTCAACTGCACCACCCTCTGGAGTTAGCGATAAACCTTCCCGAACTCCTTTTACATATTCCAGTATTCCACCAGAATTTCTAAACGTTTTGGTAAGTCTATGGTGATCAAAAATATCGGTAGCCATTAAATCGGCTAACAGTTTACCAGTACCAACAGAAGGTAATTGATCCGTATCACCTAAAAATATAATGTGTGCCTGTTTACTGTTATCTAGAAAATGTTTAATGCCCATATTGGCTGCATAAATGTCCAGCATACTGGTTTCATCTACCACCATAAGCTTAATATTTGCTTTATCCTCTTCATTGGCGGCAAACTTGTATATGGTAGTAGCACCATATCCCAAATCTTTAACCTTTGAATCTAAAACTTTTGCCGCTTTTCCAGTAGGTGTGACAAAACGGATATCTTGGCCAGCCAGTAGATAAGACAAAAATTCCATCATCATCGTTTTACCACAACCAGGCCCTGCGGTCATAGTATGTATACCCTTATCAGATAAACACATGCCTATAAGCGCATTTCGCTGGTCATCATCTAATGTTTTATTGAAGACTACCTCGCCGTGTGTGATACGCGTTTGTAGTTCTTCTAAACTTCCTTGGTATAAAGGCTGTGCATTAGAGTTAATAGACTGTAAATGGCTAGCCAATATACTCTCGGCCTTATATATGTCCTTATGGGTATAATACTGTGGCATTCCTTCATATCGAACAGGGATGATAAGCGGAATTTGTGGTTTGACAGCGGTATTTGCATCAGGGTTTACTGATGCTTGGCCACTATACTCGTTATACGATGGTTCCAACCATTTATCAATGGCATCACTAAGTGTTGGATAACCACGTTTGGCATTTGTTTCTGTGTATTTATCCAGTAAACTGATGGCTGTTTCGGTAATAGTCTTGGACTTCTCGGCGGGTAACAACTTTGTAACAGCGTTGATTATTTTAGCTTTGGTTAATACTGTGTCACCAGATTCTGTCAGTCTATCCTTTATAGCTTGTGCAGTAGCCGAAAAATAGCGGCTTGGAATATCAAAATCCAAGTGCATAGTCCGGCCAATTGCTTCCGCATCATTAAAATCAATAATACCCAATACACAAAGATCATATGGCTTACTTATGATATCTGAATAAACACTGTATGCCAGACCATAAATAGAGTCAAACAGGTCGTCCAAATCAGCTGTATTCTTTGTTTCTGCTATTTCCAAAGCCCACGCATTATTTTCTGTACCATCCCGTAATAAGTGTGCGACAACGGATGGCAAAAAAGACTCGCTTAACTGGCATCCGCCGAGCTGTATTTGCAGGATAGCCATAACAATGCTACGTGTATTCTGTGTACGAATTAACTCCTTATCCTCACTAAAATACACAGCAAGCTTATCTTTTGATTCAGAAGGGATAGTCACATTAAGATCCGAAATGATATTAGCTATTCCGATACCATAAATCGCATTTTTTACCTGCTGAATAGGTTCTAATGCTGCATTTTGTGCTAAAAAGGCGTTAGTCACGCCAAATGCAGCTCCCCATTTGACATTAAGCGTATCTTTAAAAAAGGACGCAAGCTTATAACTAAATGATGGCTTTGTCTCTGTACCGCTATACGCAGTCGTATTAAACAGCATATCATTATTACTATTTTCTGTCCACTCACCATCCAGACTTACGTATTGACCTTTGGTAAGCCAATTTACGATACTACCACCAACAGTCTCAAACTGACCATTTCTACTATTTATTATGGTCATGACACCGTAAGCTGGCTCACCATCTGCCGGATTTCCAGTATCTTTGCTAATAATGTTATGTATTGTGCCGCTAATATGGTCCATAAATAGTATCCTTTTAACTTTATTTTGACTTAGTATATAGCCTAGCCACACATAAGTCAAAATAATGAAAAAGCTTATTTTCAAAGGGAATCCAACGCACGAAAAATATTTCTTTCAAACGTGTCATCCATAGGATTTTCTATATCTACATCCATTGTATAGTCCAGTAGTGCGATTGCGGAATAGTGGTTTGCTTCTGGGTCGCCTATTGATCGCAGATACGCTTCGCGGGCGTCTATTGCAGCATTTAGCACTCGGCCAGTATAGTAACCATTATTTTTTAATCCGTGGTATTCGTTAGGCAAACGTAAGCCAGGAATAACCGCTTTTTTATAGCCAGAATTGAGTATTTTATTGATAGTCTGATCAAACCAGTAATTCTCGCTATAGTGTTCTCTACGGTATTCTGTTCCCCACCAATTTAATATTTGTCGTGGTGACAATGGGGTGTCTAAATCCTTTACACAGCGGCATAAAATTACTTCCACAAAATGCTTTTCCTTGCATTTTCTAAGCGTTAAACATTCTTGTGGGAGTTCTTTATATTCCCTATTCATAAGAAAAGGTATAGACACATTAAACGCTTCGGATACTTCTACATACAATTTGTCTGCAAACGGTACACTTATAAACCCCGCTTTACGAACCAATATATCTCCCAAGGTATCCTTACCAACACCTCGGCTTCCATGTACTCCAAAAATAAAAACAGAACTATCCCGCATACAAACCCCTTATCTTCATTTGATTTGACACCAACTAGACTAATAGCTTATAATACCAAATAGCAGGAGTCCAGACAAACACCATAAGGAAAACGCATAATGGAAAATAAAGAGAGTAAAAAAGAAAATACCAGTGTTGGCACGTTTAGGCCAAAAAGCTATATGCTAGGCTATATCAACTTAGATACCCTGACACCAAGTACACTAGGGCAACCAACAAAAGATTTACAGGATGTTTTTTCTGCTGCCAATAGGCTGGTTGGCCCTAATGATTTACAGTCTTTGAAAGAAGACAATCTTGGCCTAGCTATGTATCAGGGATCTTCCAAGGACGACTGTGACTTAATACACTTTTTGTTTGACTCTGGATGGGAAGCATGTGACTTGGATACATTAAAAACAAGATTGGCTGGCGGTGATGCTCCGGAGATGGCACACGTTCCAACACGTACAACTAATCCTGTCAAAGCAACAACTGATTTACGAATCAAAAACGAAGATAATACTTCTGCTTTTGACTTTAAGCAAGATGTTATTGCTTACGTGCAATACCTGAAGTTTGTATTAAGCCTTGACTGCCCAGCGGATATGGTAGACTGTATTTTACCAGATATCGAGTATGTTAAAAAGCAAGAATGGTTTACGGATATCGTTGGAAAGAATAAATGGGCTAATACCGCCGCCTTTGATATTGTCAGAAACCTCATAAAGAATAGCCACAGAGCACAGGATTACCCCTTCGCTGCCACCCTTGAATTATTACGATCCAACATGGAAACTGGACTGGCCGAAAATATCACGGGCCACTATACTGATAAAGAAAAAATCAAGTGGTACTCAGTATGCTACTACATTACCTTTCCATAGAAGGTGAAAGCGACAAAATTAGAGCCACTTTTGGTATAGGGGAGAAGGTTATAACCAGAATACACACCCATCTAATTCAGCAGGCCGTAGTCAACGCTAACGTATTTATATTACGTGCGATAGAAACTCCAGCAAACCACAAGGACGATCCGGAAAAAGTAGAGAAATCCCTAAAAAGTTTACCGCAAGACAGCCAAGTGAGCTTCTATCGTGCAGGGATTAATACCGCTATGGATAATATTGAGATTTCTATGCGTGACTTCAACTGGCGTGTCATCGCTTTAAATCCAGATCAGAAAAAAAGGTGATTCAGAATTTTTCTACATTAACGGATGACGCCAAAGTTAATTTCATATTAGGGCACGTGGATACTATTGACTTTGCTATCGATCCGGTATTTAATGACCTATTATTAGGAAATCCAAAAGATACCAGCACTAAAATGGCTGGTGCAGCAGATAAAAGGCCAAAGCCATAATGTCAGACGACATAAAAAATGATTCTAGAGGTACTGAAAAAAAGGGGCTGATAAAAAGTGCCATATCATTCTACAGCCCCACAAAGCTGGTAAAAAATGCGTATGATGGCACCGTTCAGCATACTGTAAAACCAGCTATTATTGTAGCCAGATTACCTTTTTATTACTTTAAGTACATTATTATACCTACCATATTATCTATCAACGTGCGCAACATAAAGAATGTTTTACTTAACTATAAAAAGCTAAACATTTCTTGGCATTTGCTATCTATTTATGGTAGCCTTTTTGTATTATTCACTTCTGCTGGGCTTATTTTTCACTTGCTGTGGTTTATGGATATCCCCATAGTGGCGCTTTTGTTTTTTGCGTTATATGGGGCACCAAAAAATAATATTTAAGCGGAATTAAGGCTTGATGCGTGATTGGTTTCTTTCGTGAGAATAAAGGATAGGCTCTTCTGAGACGGAATCAGCATACACCTCAATCTTCACATAATCAGGCTCTATACATTCAAACGCTGCTCTAATATTTGGAATGACATAATGCAGAAAATCTTTTTTGACGGCAGCGTCACTTATGTTTCCAACATTAGAAATACGATAATTACAACCATTAATGCCCACCGAAGGATCACCACTATTAAAGATTACAATAATGGAATCACTTGCGGATTTTGCAGTATTCTTTGCTATTTCTGGCGGGATGCCTTTCATTAGTTCTACTGTTAAGCACGCATCCTCATGATCAATATGAAATCCAGATTTTAATATGTATTCAAACGCAGATTGGAGATGAGCTTTAAATTCTTCCTGTAAATCGTTGTCGGCTTCTAACACAAAGTCCGTGATAACCCACCTTAAAGAATTATTCTTACAAGAGATAACCGCAGTATCATACTCTTCTGGTTCCTTTAAACTGTCCCATTCCTCTCGTGAAGACCCAGTAAGGATAAACTCACGGTCATCTTGACTGAGATTAGGAAACGCATTTTGGATTAAAACCCCCTTATTCTGCCAAGCATCAAACTGTTCAAAAGTACAGTCAATATCTTTGGTGCGCTCTACGCCGGTTAGCATTGATTTTCTGGTAATCTGCATCACAATCCCCTTGTTATTTTTCAGTATATGACAAAATGGTATACAACCCGTAAAAAGATGTCATTAGCTTAACAAAGAATAAATCCTATGTCAAGACCTTAAATTAAGAGTCGGTTATAGCAAACGAGCCAAGTGTTTTTCATTTCGAAGGAAGTAACTTTGCTCTGCAACACGACAAGAATAAGGATAACTCAATTTTCTGCTGTGTCAAGCTCTTTTCTGTATTTAATTGGCTGGCCATATTTAAATGCTGATCGGTAGCCAATTCTGGATTGTACAGATACTCTACGTTACCCATTTCAAAATGTCAGGCAGGGTTTATACCTTGCGGTGAGTTTATCACGTGTTCATAATGCTTAAACAGAATATTCATACTACTGTGCCCCATCCAAAGTTTCACCACAGCAGGAGCTATTCCAGCAGCTAGCTGTCTAGTTGCAAAAGTGTGTCGTAATATATGCGGACCCATTTTTGGTTTCACGATACCACATTGCATAAGCATTTTTTCTACCATACGGTAGACTCCAGACCCAGAAAATGTGGTTCCATCCCTATGACTAAAAAGGTAATCATTATATGGGATGGTATTCTGGTTAAACCATTCCAGTCGGTGCTCCAGATAGCTTGCCAATTCCGTTTTAGTATCTTGGTTGATTGGTATGACACGTTCTTTATTGCCCTTACCAATAACCTGTATGAATGGATGTTCATTTTCTAAGTGCAGCGCGGATACCATAATGGTTGCGGCTTCTTGTTGGCGAAGACCAGTATAATACATCAATCTAATAAGCATTTTTATACGCCGCAGTTGATATGCGTCGTTCTGGTTAAACTTTGTTCCACTTAACAAGAGATTGGATTCATTACTATCCAGTGCTACCGGTAAACGCTTAAAGCTGGTTTTTCGTTTGTTCTTATCCACGAAGTGCGAAGCTGGATTATCTTCCAATTCTTCAAATGAATCAAAATAGCGCACCATAGCAGCCAAAGCTACATAGGTGGTACTCTTTGACCACCCAGTATCCTTAAAATATAAGCCTATGGTTTTAGGAGTTACATTCTCATCCTTTATTTTCTTTGCTGCCAACCACTGGCTAAATTTAGAAATATGCCACGCGTAAGTAGCCTCTGTGCTATTACCCAAAATTAAACCTCTTTACCTAATACAGTCGCTGTACTAGGTGCAGTATTTTGTTTTTGTACTACACTTCTTGGCTTTGTACTGGGTGCACGAACTTTCGGAACTTCTTTTTTAACTTCCTGAGTAGAAAAGGTTTCAGGTTTTGCCACATTTTTATTTTGGCTGAAGCCAATGCACGGAACATCTGATGACTTCATCATAAATAAGCCTTTTAAGCTCCCGATGTCAATGGTGCTATTATACTGTGCCATATGGTCCAGTACAGCCATCTGGTCTTCCAGTTTAGGAAGATACGCACCACTAATACTAACGCCATTGTGCATAAGACTCTGCTGTAATAGTTCACAGCGAACCATATAGGAGTGCTCTAATTGGGTTCGTAAATGAATTATTTTGCGCTCTGCTTGTCTGGCACGCTGTTCATTATCCGCAATCTTCTCCAGTAGTGCTAATTCATTATGCGTTTGTTTGTTTTTCCCAAATAGATCAAAAAGTCTTTTTGACAGCCCTTTCTCTGGTAAGGATGTACGACTGTTCAATAAAGCTCGACGCGTATCATTGGCTGCTTGAATAAGCTTATGCACCAGTTCACGTTGCACAATAAGGTTTTCAGTGTATAATGTGATCTGTTCTGCTATATCGCTCAGCATAGCCATTCCAGCTTTACGCACCTTATCGTCTTCCACCACGGCTATAAAAGCCGCCATCTGGTCTAAACGCGCTGCATAATCATTAAAACGCAAAACATCCTGACTAGCATCAACCAGTTCACCACTATTCTTCACATTGGTCATTCTATCAATAAAACGCTGTTGTATATCCATAGCAGACTCATCTCCTGTCAGTCAATTACATATTACTGATTAGGTTATACGGAATTTAGTCTTGCTGTCAAGCATTAAAAGTGTAATTTAGGCTTTCTTTTTGCTTTGTTGGTAGGATTTAGTTCGTCGTAGGGGTTAACAGTAACACTTAACGTGGTTACACTGCTTAAATTATGTTTCTGTAAAGCGGATTCAGTGACGGTTTTTAATACCTTATTCATATCTTGCATAGCTGTATCTTTTTTAGTAATACTTATGCTGCCGTTTACCACCATTTTTACTTGGGTGCTATCCTTACTGTCTGTACCAATTTGTATCTGATTATCCGAAAAAATATAGCTGGTCTTAATTTCTGTGTCTAGAGTTTCTTTAAGTTCTCCAATAAAGTCTTTAACATTAGGCCTATCAAACATGCCAGAATCCAATTGTGCCTTAATTTTATACTCATAGGTATCAGTGGCTACAGCAAGACCCAAATCATAGGCAACCTTAGTCACCGTAGCCATAATTGTGGTATCATCGTGGCCTATTAAGGCTTTAAAATCCACACCATATTCGCGTAGAGTCTGCAACCAAGTTGTTAGCGTTTCCGGTTCAGGTTTTGCTGTAGTTATTACGCATCCACGCACGGATTCAGAACCACGCAAAGCAGCATACGCATCCTCAAGTGTTGTTATGTTCTTTAAGCTAATCAGTTTTTCAACACCATCCGGCTTTCGTAATAGAAAAATACTCATACAGTTATCCTTTAATTAGCACACAAAACGCAATACTTATGGCGGATTTTCTTATCCCATTGCCGCCTTTGATTTTCTGGTTTTTCTTGGTTTTGTGGCTATAACCGCTTCATGCCGGTCTAGTGAAGCCATTAATTCTGGTTGCACCTTACAGGCTAAGTTAGCTAAGCAATCCACTGCTTTACCAGCCTCCGCTGCGGCTTTAAATAACATATCCTTATTTTTCGGGTCTTCAAGAGATTCCATCCAGCCCTTGAGATAAGCTGCATGGTTATCCAAACTTGGCATTTCTACTCCGAACTCAACCCTAATAAATAACGATGCCATTTCGGCTACCAATTCCTCATAAGAGTAATCTTCGGTGCCACGCGATACCCTTGGCGCGGTAGCATGTCCCATCTCGTGAGCCATTGTTGAATCATATTCGGGCACACTTTCAAAACAGTTTAATTCAGGCATACGAATAGTATCCAACGCTGCATTATATGCCGCTTTATTACCTCCTATAACAAAAGATAAACCATCATTTATTAACCCTTCTTGCATGGCTAAAACAAAAGGATTATGCTGCGCAACATCATGTTCTTTTAATACACTGGAATTCTTAACCGGATAAAATTCTTCCGGAACTCCGTTCAACTCGGTTAAGTTATAAACACTATACACAACTGCAAATGGAATATTCCAACGACGCTCTGCACGTGCATGACTGAAATCTAATGAGTCCTTTGAATATGCGGCTGACTTAACCTTAAAAATAACGCTATCTTCAGCTATTTCCGTCTTATTTTTAAGAACAATGACTTTCTTTTTATAGTCGTATTTTTTTATATCCGATAATTTAAAAGAACCATCCGCAACACTTAATTCTTTCTTACCCAATTCTGTTTTCCAAAAAGGCACTGTATCCCAGACTTCAATAGGCACTGGTTTGGCGTTTTCTTTTAATTCCCATCCCTTCCCTTCTGCCTGTTTTTGAGTTACCCATCTATTTACAGAATAACCTCGGCCTATCATGCTCAACTGTAAAAATAAAGCGTTCCCACCCCTATATACGGTTGACGTAATTGGATTTTTTGCACGTTCCGAAGGGTATAATGAACTCCACGGTTTGCGCCACGGCAACGTGTTTTCCTTAATAGCTTCAATAACCTGCAAGGTTAACAATTCACGCGGGTTTTCTTTTTTTGTCTTTTCGTCCATAATAAAGCTCCTTTAATTGTTTCAAAGTATAGGCTTTACTGTCTTATAGCGCAAATCAGAGAAAAAAAGAACAGACATAAGCCTGTTCTTTGATACAGAAACATACCCACTTACGGGGGTATGCTGCAATACATCACTATCTATTATTATTGTTATATTTTGTTATTCTTGTATATCTTAGATTACACATGTTTTCGTTTTTGTCAACTCTTTTTTTTAGCCATAAGGCTACACTTTTATTACTGGCTTGATGTAGCCTGCTGTCTTAACTGATCCAGTTTAGGACTCATAGCGTTTCGCACTTGTCTGGAATACATTTGAGCCAATAAAGCGGTCTGAATTTCCGATTGCCTTAATGTCTGATACTGCATTTCTAACGAAGCAGCCTTTATATATAAGGACGTTGGGTAATAATATGCCGCACTACCACCTTTGCTTTGCACCGTAGTATACCAGTTCCCGTTTAAAAAATAGGAAGCCGCAGTTGAATCTAAAAACTGATTAATACTAGGTTCTTGCGTAATTCCGGTTAAATTAGTTAAGGTGTTTACCGCATTCTCTAACGAACCCAAAAATGAAGACGAGTTTTTTGTAAAAATAACGTTGCCCACTTTCGCACTTGGTAAGTTGAGACCACCTACAGCAGATAAAGCGGCTGTTGATATACTTAAGTCCGCTGCTTCTTCACGTAAGGAAGCCAAATACATTTTTCCATTCACCGTGTTTTGCACTTGTGTGGATAACTGTGGGGACGGAGCAGCATTGGTAGTAACGCCGATATACTTCATCATGTTTGCTGCGTCAATAGTCCTTGTTGCACCAGGATTTGTAAATTGTAGCAACGAACTTGTGGCGGATAATTG
>AOMQ01000011.1_pt1 | contig 12062 bp, 15 predicted proteins | sample 537778 | NCBI WGS metagenome assembly AOMQ01 (sample SAMN02954330, study PRJNA184676) | mine drainage metagenome | biome: terrestrial; feature: Kristineberg Mine; material: mine stream; isolation source: low temperature acidic, metal-polluted mine stream | place: Sweden: Kristineberg Mine
CCTAATGCCAAGAGGCGAAGCCTCCGTAACCCATTTAGGCATCAAATGGCAGGGATTATATTACACCAGCGAGATCGCTGTTCGCGAACAGTGGTTCATACGTGCAAGGGCGACGCGCACATGGAAGGTTTCGGTGGCGTATGATCCAAGAAATATTGAGATGATCTATATTATTCAGCCCAAAGGCGGTATTGAAGCTTGCCATCTACTGGAGAAGAATCAGGACTTCGCGGGGTATATGGTTGAGGAAGTGCAGGACTACGTGGCGGATCGCAAGCTCCGAAAAGCGGAGATCAAAACGGATATTCTGCAAGAACGGGCTGAGTTTATGGCCCAAGTAGATGCGGTTGTGACAGCGCAGGAAAATCTGACTGAGGGTGCTGTGTCCACTGACCAGAGCAAGCACAAGCGTGTAAAGGATATTCGTCAGAATCGACGGGAAGAACGAGAACGTGTCCGGAAGGCGGAAGCATGGGAACTGGCGGAACAGCCTGGTACACCAAGGAAAATCGGCGGCGGTTCGCAGTCAAATGCAAGCGCTTCTTCGAGTACGGTTGCGTCGCGCAAAAGAGGGTTTTTAAATATTCTGAAGCAAACGCGGAAGATCGATGAACCTGACAACCCAACCAGTTAAGGTGTGGCGGCATACATTCGCCTTGGGGATCGGGAGAATATAAGGCAAAATTCTTGGCCTGGTTAACATTTGTGGGGTATCCAGCTAAATACGGTAATGTCAAAATTATTCAGCGGAATCAGATGGATCACTCAACAAGACTTTTGCCAAGCGTACATCGCTCGTTATGCACTGATATATTAGTACTTTTTCGCCATCGGAGAAGCCAATCACCGTATTTAGCTGGATACCCCACTAACATTTAACCATTCTCAGGTGCCCACCTGACAGGGTGGTCATGTTTTCTTATTAGTCTGGCAGGACGTAGGGTGGAGTTATGTTTGCGTGCCTGCGACGGTATACGTGACCATTTCGCGAAAAGCATACATTATAATCACCAGCCGGTTGATGTTCTACAGCGGGTCGGTCGGCATCCCTGTTCCCGCGTTGCTGAGCTGGCACAGTGACTCTGGAAAGAACACTTCGCGGCTACTCCCTTGCGCGCGGATCTGTATAATATATCCAGCTCCAGTTTAGACATGGAATTATGCCTATGCGGCCGTATCACCCCAAGACGGACGTATAGATTCCCTGATTCTACCAGAAGTCAGCGGCAGGTGCATGCAGGTTTTCCTCGACGAGGTTGCCCAGCGTTACCTCGACGAAAACATCGTCATGATTGTCGATGGTGCCGGTTGGCACAAAAGTAACGATTTCAGATTCCCCGACAACCTGCACCTGCTCTTTTTACCGCCCTATTCGCCGGAACTGAATCCCCAAGAGCACCTCTGGGACGAGTTACGCGAAAAGTATTTTCACAACCGGGCCTTTGACAGCCTGGGGGCGTTGGAAGACCAGTTGGTCGCCGGCCTTCGTGCCCTTGAGGCGGACCATGCGCGGGTGAAATCCATCGCCGGATGGGGGTATATAATTAACTCTATTTCTACTGCGAGTTAGAATTATACATCACTTCAACGCAAAGAAAACTCCGACAGCCTGTTAGTCGACCTGAATCTTGACACTATCTACACCATGATATAGATTTTATCCGTGTCATTCAAAGCAAAGGAGAAATCGCCATGAGCACCGTGATCGACCTGATGATTCACGTCAATGATTCAGCCGTGAAGCCGCTTATGGAAGCGAGGCTCGCCAGTATACCGGGTGTCATAGAGGCTCGCTTGAAAACGCCCAAACCCCACCTACTCTTCGTCAGTTACGACCCCGAACGCTTCAATATCGGGAGTGTCCCGGAAATTGCCCGAGGGCTCGGCTCCCAAGCACAGGTGGTAGAACTCTGAGCCGTGAAGATCGGTGAGGTGGCCGAACGTGTCGGCGTATCTGTTTCGACGCTGCGATTGTATGAGCGGAGGGGATTGATCCGACCAGGGCGCTCGAAAGGCGGTACACGACATTACCACGAAGAAGATGTAGCGCGTTTTTTCACTATCGCTGGCATGATCCGCGCGGAAACATCCATCGAAACACTGGCTCAACTCGCGAGCATCCGTGCCGCCAGTGATTCCGGAAACGATGCCGCCCATCGCGTTGAGGACACTCTGGCGATTTTGGAAGTAGAAATCAACGACCACCTGCAACGACTCAAATCGGTGCTGGTAGACATTCAATTGGCACGACAGCAACTTGTGGGCTGCCATGGCTGTGAAATGCCACCGACTCGACAACACTGTGATGGTTGCCCTATATCCACCGATTTGATGCGCTGCAAGGTGATGCATATTGTTTGGGATCAAGTGCCAGACGATGTTTGAACCGTCGGTGACCGTCCCGATCTCCTACTGCGCCGAGTGGATGGATGGCTACGGTGCGCGCGGATGGAAAATCGATATGGCGGTGGATGATCCAGAGATTATCGCGTCCACCAGTGAGACGGGTCTGCATATTCCCACCTCGGTACTCATCCATGACATTCTCGATCATCACTTGTGTGGTCTTCCTCCGAGTGGTCACCGTAACGAGGCCATCGCCCTCCATCAATTGGCCCTGCGCACTGGTGCGGACCCGTTGCCCGACTTGGTCCAGATGGTGGACGAAGATCTGATCCATGGCCATGTGTTGGGGGAAACGATGCACACATTCCTTCCGGAAAACCTGCGACGGCAGTTACCGGAAGAGTTGGCCGAGGGTCAAGCCATCGCACATTATCTCCTATCCGTTTTTGGTCAAGAAGCATTTCAGGAACTCCTGATCAAGCGCCTGGTAGAACTCGGGCAAGACGGTGCTGCCCAAGCCCGAGCGCACTATCAGTCAAGCGGTCTTCAATATAATCAACGCGGCTCATTGGGGCTCGTCATGCAATCCTTGCTGGTGAAGCTGGATGTTATGACCCTCAGGTCTGAATGGCAGAAAGCGCATGCTGCGTTTCTTCTAGGCAACGGCCAATGCGCTCTGTGCATCGACCTGCCGATATCCGTCCGCTTCGAATCCGTTTATCCCACATAACACCACAGATCAGTCTATACAACCACCTGTTCGTTATGGTGTTTTTCTATGGAGATCTAGTGTGATCTCCTTTGGTGTGACCGTCTGACCAAAAGTTTTGCCGTGAGTCTGTAAGAATTTCGGCCAAGCCACGACTAATAGGTTGAGGACGAACATCTTAATCTATAGGAGAGCACCCATGAAGCCCATACACAGGAAACACCATCTGTCTCAGCGCGTGATTCTGGGCAGCATGTTGGTGATGGTTGGAACCGTTGGATCTGCCGCTTCGGCCTTTGCCAGCACCGCACCATGGGTTCAATGCTACGGCATTGCCAGAGCCCACATGAATGATTGCGCGGCCACCACCCATTCCTGTGCGGGCCAGTCCATCCACAATGGCGGTAAATATTCGTTTCTGCTGATTCCCAAGGGGCTCTGCCAAAAAATAGTCGGCGGCAGCCTGACTCTTCCTGGTAAATAGGAACGCCATCATGAATACTCAATGTAATACATTAGGAAAAGGCATGATAGCGGGCTTTGTCGCTACTATTGCCCTGTCTTTGCTGATGATAGCTAAAAGCGTCATGGGTCTCATGCCAGACCTCAACGTCATCGCGATGCTCACTTCCATGGCCCATACCTATATGGGATTACCCCAGATCATGCTGATCGGATGGATGCTGCATTTTGCCATTGGCACCATCGCGTGGGGAATATTGTTCGTACTACTTGCCCCGCACCTGCCTGGAACGAACCCAATCGTCAAAGGACTGATATTTGGCACCATCGCCTGGCTCGCGATGATGATTATCGTCATGCCTATGGCCGGCGCCGGGGTCTTCGGTTGGAAATTCGGGATGATGGCGCTCGTGGCTACCTGGATGCTGCATTTGGTTTATGGCGCGGTACTGGGCTATGTGTACGGAAAGCTTACTGTGCGTTCATGCAGTCTCACTGCGGAATCTGCCTAGCAAGCAAGTTGACCCCTAAAAACATATTCTAACCCGGGAGGGAATTCACATGACAACCTGCTCTGTGGCATTCAACAGAATGGAAAAAGGGTATGACCGGATCGTGCAATGGTTAAGTTATCTCGCCCCCTTCGCCGATTTGGCGGTACGACTCTGGGTGGCGCGGATATTCTGGTTGGCTGGCATGGCAAAGCTGCAAAGCATGACGGCCACGGTGGCTCTGTTCAGATACATGTATCACGTACCGTTGCTCCCTCCAGTATGGGCCGCCTATATCGGGACGGGCGTTGAAATTGTTTTCCCCATACTTTTGGCGTTTGGTCTCGCGGGTCGCTTCGCTGCGGGATTTTTATTCATATACAACATTATCACGGTCATTTCTTATCCGCAGATGGGTTTTTCCGGAATGATGGATCAGGTGCCCTGGGGTATTTTCCTGCTGGTCACGATTGTCTATGGCCCCGGCGTATTCTCTTTGGATTATGGGTTGAATCGTATCTGGAAACGTATGTCACATGCTGTTCAAAAAACCGTCTAATCATGCATTGTCACGCCCCATTGGGGGGTGAGGCATATTTCCCTTCGGGGAAAACCACGTGGTAGTTACTGAAAAGGAGTCAATATCCATGAGTAATGTAACAGTAAATCGCAAGCACACTTTCCAGCGCGTTGCCTTTGCCGGGGTCGTGGCCATGGCCGGAGTAGGTTTTGCCAGCACCGCCTGGGCGGGAATGATGCCATCGGGCTATGTAAAGTGCTACGGCATCGCCCGTGCTCACATGAACCAGTGCATGTCCATGGGTGGTATCACCCGGGGTTCAGCCAAAACGAATGGTGATCCGGATGCCTGGCTGGGGGTACCTAAAGGGGTCTGCCTGAAAATCGTAGGAGGCAGTCTGACTCCAGGGAAGTAAACCCCGGTGCCGGGACAGAATATGCCCCGGCACGTTCACAGAATGCTGAAAAAAGCCCATTTTTTGAGCAGCTCTGGCAATAATGAGGATATCCCGATGATCCAGAATACGATGGAAAAACCGAATGCCAAACTCTCCAACGAAGTTATTCCTGCGGCTGCAGGGATTGGCCTGCGTTCAAGCCATTATCGTGATTTTCAGACCGGAAAACCTGAAACTGCCTGGATTGAAGCGCACAGCGAGAATCTTTTTGCCGCCGGTGGTCTGGCCCATCGGGTGATGGGCCAGATTCGGAGTGATTATCCCTTGAGTCTCCATGGCGTCGGCTTATCCTTGGGCAGTGCCGATCCGTTGAATACGGAACACCTGCGCCAACTGCAGCGACTGGTAACCCGCTACGAACCCGGCCTCGTTTCCGAGCATCTTTGCTGGGTGTCATCCGGGGGACGCTATCTCCACGATCTATTACCCATGCCTTATACCGATGGCATGCTCCAGCATGTCAGTGATCGTATTGATCAGGTCCAGAGTGTTCTGCAGCGACAAATCCTGATCGAGAACGTCTCGGCCTATCTGCATTTTACCGAGGACCAGATGCCGGAATGGGCTTTTCTGAACGAACTGGTGCGGCGCACTGGATGCGGACTATTGCTGGACATCAACAACCTCTACGTCAGTAGCCGGAATCTCGGTATCGATCGGGACGAATATCTGGCCAACCTTAACTCCTATGCGGTTCAGGAGATGCACCTGGCCGGATTTACGGTGGAAACAGCATTGGGACAAGAAGTGCTGATTGACACCCACAGTCAGGCCGTCTGGCCCGAAGTCTGGTCTCTGTATGGCCGCGCCTTGCGGGTTCTCGGACGCCGGGTGCCCACGTTGATTGAATGGGATGCGAATATTCCGCCGCTCAGTATGCTACTGGACGAGGCGCAGAAAGCACAACATCTCCTGGAGATGATCCATGAATGACGCACTGACTTGGCAAAAATCGTTTGCAAGCGCCGTGTTTTCGCAAGAAGACGACATCGTCATTCCCGGTCTCGGCGGACCGATTTCTGCTGCCGTCGCTACGGCGATCTACCGTAATAATGTGCTGGAGGGATTTAGCGAAGGCCTCAAGAACATCTACGGCGCGATCTTCCTGCTCATCGGGGAGGACTGTTTTCGGGAAATCGCCTATGCCTACGGTCGTGCCATCCCTTCTTTGTCCGGAGACCGCAATGCCTACGGCGACCGCCTGCCCGCCTTTCTCGCCCGTCATCCATTGACCCGATCGTTGGCCTATTTGCCCGATATGGCGCGGCTGGAATGGGCCAGCCATGAAGCCTATCTGGCAGCAGACCATGCCGTCGATAACGGGTTGCATGCTTCTGTGCGGCTGGTGGAATCGGACTATCCGCTCATGGCGCTCTGGCAACTGTGCCGGCATCCCGATACGGAGGAAATCCTGGATCTGGATACGCTTGGCGGTGACCGCGTGCTGGTTGCGCGTCCTCAAGAGGACGTGCTGATGCGCAGCGTGTCCGTAGGAGAGGCATCCTGGTACCGGGCATTGCTCGACAAGCAGTCACCCGACCAGGCGGCAGCCGCAGCCCGAAGGGCCGAACACGGCTGTGATCCCATGCTCTATTGGGAGGCTGCCGTCCATACAGGACTTTTAGTGCAACGGCACTGAGAGGTAACCGGACGTTTGCCTGTGCAGAGCGTCCATTTTGTTCATGTAACCCTTGAATAAGGAGTATCACCATGTCTGAATCCACCGCAGCGGACCTTGTCATTATTTTGATTACCGGGACCGAGAATCCCAAACGATTACCTTCGGCTTTTTTCCTGGCGGCCACTGCCGCCGCAGCGGAACAAAGCGTCATCATGTATTTCACGGGACCCGCTACGGAACTGCTGAAAAAAGGCGTCTCCGAAGCGCTTTTTCCGCTGCCGGGTGGCAAAAGTGTAGCCGATTTCATGAAATTAGCGGAAGACAACGGGGTGCGTATTATCGGTTGTGCACAGTCTCTCGATCTCAATGGCATGACCGAGGCGGATCTCGCTCAGTCATTACCGTTATTGACCCCCAGTCAGGCCCTCCCGGCGCTGGGAGCAGCTGGGCGCGTCTTGACCTGGTAGACGAGCTGCTGCACGGATTGGTCCAACCCTTTCAGGTGGAAACGCCCAGCCCGCCATGGGATAACTTACCCCTGATGAATAGATACCTTTTAAGGAGTACAAAATGAAGAAGAATCTCATAGCACTGGCCGTCGCGGCGGCCTTCATCGTTCCCACCAGCGCATTCGCTGCAGATAACAGTAGCAATGACAACACCGGCCCTGTTGTTTATGGTTATGCCCAGATTACTGGCAGCACGCAGTTTGGTACGGGTCCTGCTAGTGTCGTTCACAGCAATGGTAGCAGCTCAAATGGTCTTATTTTTGGCGCCAACCGCGTTCGTTTGGGTTTCAAAGGTGAAGCTACCAAAGGCGTGACTTACAACATCATGGGCGCTTGGGACAATATTGGTTTCGGCGGTAATAGCGGTAATTTAGGCTACGGTAATGGCCTAAATAATGGTCTTGATACCAACTGGAATGGCAGCTCTGCCGGTAATGCCCAGCTGCTGGATGCGTGGATCAACTTTGCGCCCATCCCTCTCGCACAGTTGGAAGTGGGTAAATTCAAGACGCCGGAAGGCTTGGAATATAATGCTGTCAAAGGTAATGAACTGCCCTTTATCTTCCGCAACATGGGTCAGTCCTTGTTGCCTGGACGTACGGCGGGTGCCATGCTCCACGCCGATGATGTGATGGGTACCGGTGTGAGCTACGCAGTAGGTATTTTTGATAATGCCGCACTGGATGGTGGCACTGTATTCAGTGGCGGCAATACCTTCGGAGGCGGCCAGAGCGGTTTTTTGAACGGCAATGGCAAGTACATTACTTCCGGCATGCTCAGCTACAGCATGAGCCCGCTGTTGATTGCTGAAGTGAGTGGCAGCATGGGTACTGTTTCGAATGGTCTAACTAATACCAGCGACAACGACGTCAGCTGGAATGTGGGTGTGCGTGGTGGTCTGATGGGAATCACCTACGCAGCTGGCTATACCCGCGTTAATGGCGGATTGAACAATGGTTACCTGAATTTGCCGGGAAACACCCCGTTTAAAGGAGACAATACAGGCTCTGGGACAATCAATGCTAGTGACTGGCATGTAGATCTTGGCGCTAACCTTTATAAGATGGGTTTATTGCCCTTGGACGTCGAGCCTGTTGTACGCTATGACCAGTATTCAGTAAACGATATCACCGGACATCCTCGTGGTTTCGGGAATCTGGCAAATACCACAATTGGTGTGAACTACTATGTGAATCCCAACAATGCGCATGCTGCTGAGATTCAGTTGAACTATATCATCCCTTCGCATCGCGGGGGTGCATTTGGCAACGGATACGGCAATGCCGGTTATCGTGGCTTTACGGGCTACGATGCTCCCATGAATGGTCTTGCCTACGACACACTGATGCTACAGTTCCAGGCTGGCTTCTAATTCGCACCGGCGAGTCCGGTGGCGCGGCCGTCAGCACAAACCCTGAGACGATAGCGGAAGCAAGGGAAAATACGGTGGTACTCATCAAGCTGATGTCAGATCACGGTACGAAAGTGATTGCCACACCTACCTTGTGGTATCCGCAGGGCCACTGGATCAAGACGGGGGTTCCCCCCTCTCTGGCCATATTGCTCGCAGCACTGAAGCACCCGCCAGGATCCGGAGACGACCGGGATTTATCGTAAAAAAATCACTATGGATCAGGAGATCAGAGATTATGAGACGGTACCTGTATACGATTGGACTGACAGCGCTCTGGATCAGCCCGATGGCCTCGGCTAATCCGCAATCGCTGACACGTATTCCGAGTCACTATAGCGTGTCTATCACCGCAAACCGCTTAAAACAGGCCATTGTGGCCAAAGGCGCCACCATCTTTGCGGACATCAATTTTGCACATGGCGCCAAATTGGTGGGAATGCCTTTGCGGCCCACGCAACTCCTTATTTTTGGCAATCCTCGTTTGGGTACCCAGCTTCTTGAATCGCGCCAGACAGCCGGACTGTATCTACCACCGATGAAAATACTGGTATGGAGGGATGCTCATGGTCAGGTATGGGTGGGGTATCGCGATCCTCAAAAGATGGTTCAGGAGAGCGGTATCGTCGGCCATGTCCGGTTAATCCGCAAAATGCAGCATCTGCTGGGAGTGTTCAGCCAACAGGCCGTCGGACAACCATGAGCATGCATACTATTCCTGCCTGGATTAACCCATATGGCGGGTAATCCAGGCGATACGAAGCATAAAATGCCGCCATCTCTGAATGATCAGGTGCATGCCTGCCAGCCCGAACAATGGCTGGACCGATATGGCGATGGACTCTACCGGCAAGCCCTTTTCCGGACAAGCAATACGGCGGTTGCGGAGGACCTTGTACAGGAAACGTTGCTGGCGGCGTGGCGGGGGCACGCGGGATTTTCAGGGGAAGCACAAGAGCGCACCTGGCTGTATGGCATTCTGGAACACAAAATCCAGGACCATTATCGCCAAAATGCGCGTGCGCCCCAGATAAGTGATCTGGAAGTGGATGACCTGGACCCGGATATCGAGGAGTCTGTTTTCCAACGTAATGGCGCCTGGGCTGCCCGGCCTGGCGCGTGGGGCCGTGACCCGCAAGAAGCCGCTGAACGGAAGGATTTTTTGCGTATGGTCAGAGGCTGTTTAGGAGAGCTTCCCGAACAGCAGCGCTCGGCATTTCTGTTGCGTGAGTGGTACGGTGAAGAGATTGCGTTGTGTGCAATAGCCCTGGCGGTCACCGTCAATCATCTCTCCGTTTTACTCCACCGCGCGCGTCTGCAGATCAGTCGCTGCCTGGGATTCAAATTTGCAGAAGGAGAGAGTCGATGATGAAGCGCCTCATGCTGACCTGTCGGGACACCTCGAGACTCCTGTCAAAAGGCCAGGAGCAGTCACTCCGCTTCCGGGAACAGTGGGCGCTTAAGATGCATCTATTCTTCTGTGTCTCCTGCCGCCGCTATGCCCGACAGTTACGCTGGATGGACCAGGCCTTTCATCTGATCGCCGGAAAGTGGGGCGCTTATCACATGAGCGCCGAGGCCAGAGAGCGTATCCGTGCCACGTTAAAAAAAGCCGATCCAGTATCGAATTGCGATCATTATAAAACAGAAAGCCATATGAACGAAACGACCTCTCCGCCTGTATCTCTGGCGGCACAATTACGCCAAACCAAAGTGGATTTTCTCTCGACGGTACCGGTGAACGTTCAGGAGGCGCTAGCGGCTGCAAGCGCCCCGCTGGCGCAGGCGCATCTGGAGCAATACGCATTGAGCGTTGGCGCCCTAGCCCCCGATTTTTGTCTGCCTAACGTGGATGGCAAATCTGTTTGTCTGCACGATATCCTCGCAAAGGGGCCCGTAGTCCTCAGTTTTTATCGGGGTGGTTGGTGCCCTTATTGCAACCTTGAACTGCATGCCCTTCAGCAGAGTTATCCAGAAATGTCCGCGCTAGGTGCGACGTTACTGGCTATTTCTCCGCAACTTCCGGATCGCTCCCGTGCTTCTGCAGAGGCGCATCAGCTTTCATTCGAAGTTTTATCGGATGTGGGTGATGTGGTCGCCCGGAAGTTTGGATTGGTCTTCACCGTTCCCGAGTCGATACGTCCCATCTACCAGCAGTGGGGCATTGATCTGCCTGCCTGGAATGGCGATGACGCATGGGAGTTGCCGATGCCTGCGACTTTTGTTTTGGGCCACGCGGGCACGGTGCGGGGGGCTTTCGTCCAAATGGATTACACTCAGCGTATGGAACCTGCGGATATTGTCGCCATATTGCGCGCATTGTGAAATGGCTATGACTGGCATTTTTAAGGCGTCTCATAGGGATCGGCAAATGCGTAGCGTCCTACAACAATGGTTTATTCTGAGCATTGGTATAGGGTCATTGCTCATGCTATCCATGGCCTGGGGCAGCAACCAATTCCTGTCTCCGGGTAAAGCATTTGGGTTCACCGCAAAGGTCACCTCATCCCACACGCTGGTCGCGCAATGGACGGCCGCTCCCGGATACCACATTTACAGGAGTCGAATACGTTTACGGGTTGCCCCTCACAATGTGCAGATGGGTCCTTACACGCTCCCACCGGGCAAATGGATGAATATTCCTGGAATAGGGCGCATGCGTGTCTATGAGGGAACGACACCGTTGCGCATACCATTGCAATACAGCGGCATCCCGCCCAAGACAATCACGGTGACCAGCAGCTATCAGGGTTGCAATACCAGTGTTTGCTATCCCCAGGCCACTACTACATTGCGATTGCCGTTTACCGCAATGGCGCGGTCGGCGCTGTCCGTCCCGTCACCCTCCGTTTCCCCGGCGACCGCATCCGCTGTCCTCCCCTCCGCCATGCGGCCCACCGCCGTCCCGATGGCCGCAGCAGCTGGTGTGGAAGCCCAATTTGCCAAGGGACTGCAGGGTGGGCAAGTCCCCTTGGTTCTTCTACTCTTCTTTTTGGCTGGTCTGGGCCTGGCCTTCACGCCCTGCATCTTCCCCATGATTCCTATTCTTTCGTCCCTGGTGGTCGGCCACGGGGACGCACAAATGACGGTAAAGCAGTCCAGAAGGCATGCGTTCTGGATATCTCTGGCCTATGTGCTGGGCATGTCTCTGACCTATACCATTGCCGGCATCCTCGCGGCAATCACAGGATCTTATCTGCAGGCCGCATTTCAAAACCCCTGGGTGCTGAGCGGATTCAGCGTCCTGTTTGTAGTGCTGGCACTCTCTATGTTTGGCTTTTACGAGTTGCAGATGCCAAGTGCCATACAATCACGTCTCGCCCGTTATGGTAAGGGTGGGCACTTTTTCAGCGCCTTTGTGATGGGCATACTTTCCGCCCTTATCGTCGGACCCTGTGTTGCGGCACCCTTGGCTGGGGCCCTGCTGTTCATTGCCCATTCCGGTAACGTGGTTCTCGGGGGGCTGGCACTGTTCCTTCTGGGACTGGGCATGGGCGTGCCGTTACTGATTATCGGCATTTCTGCCGGACACTTTT
>AOMQ01000012.1_pt1 | contig 11998 bp, 16 predicted proteins | sample 537778 | NCBI WGS metagenome assembly AOMQ01 (sample SAMN02954330, study PRJNA184676) | mine drainage metagenome | biome: terrestrial; feature: Kristineberg Mine; material: mine stream; isolation source: low temperature acidic, metal-polluted mine stream | place: Sweden: Kristineberg Mine
GGTCTTCTGTATGTGCATCTGGTAGCTGTTTTGATGTCTGGTTGCGTTGTAGCGATTTCATTGTCTTTATGTATTCGTGTTTCATGGTTAGTTTGTGTTTGGTTTCGTATGCAGCCGTCAAAACACAAACTAGCATAGATATACGACACCAAAAACAATGCAAACTGACTATCATCAATATAGATATTTTTTATTTATAAATAAATAAAACTAATGATAACAAAAAAGACACCAGAACAGATACAAACTGACACGAGAAGTGCAATGAAGACGTTGAACAGGAGAAACGACATAGACTGACCACCACTTTGTACACATAACAGCAACGAAACATGCATGCACGCATGTTGTCACGATTTTGACCATCAAACTGACCATGAAAAACGTCTCGGAACCCATATGATGGCCCGATGATCGCTCCCGGCTTATGTTCGGCCGTGCACAAATCAGTTTTAAATTGACAATAGGGTGTTTATGCTTTATGTTTTATGAACTTTTGGCATAAAAAGGTTGCTTTGATAATGATAAGATCGTTAAACCTCGCACTGGTCATTGCTTCAGTGTTCAATACGGGTCCGGCTACATATCATGAAAAAAATCAACAATAACAATACGTGCGCGACAAACCGTTGTTTCAGGAAGTGAGCATGATCATTGGTTGAAACACCCGCAAACAGAGGGTCAGCCACAAGCTTTGCCATCAAAGCAGTTGAAAAACGCTGTTTTTTTGAAATCTGATGTCAAGGCTGATGCTGCCATGGGTAATCCAACAGATCATGCAAAAACCCGTATGTGGCAAGATGTCGTTCCGGTCTGTTTTCAGTGGGATGTGTTAGCCGCTGCTCGTCGCTACCATCTTCCAGCACCTTTGCTGGCGGCCGTTTTACACATGGAAACAGGGCATCAGCCTAACCCGGCAACTGCGGTGTCTGCCGCAGGCGCTATAGGCCCTATGCAACTGATGCCAAATACGGCCTGGGATCAGCTACGCGTTAACCCTTGGCGACCGGCTGAAAATATTTTTGGCGGTGCCAGATATCTGGCGCAATTGATTCGTGAATTCCACGGTTTGAGGTCTGCACTAATGGCTTACAATGCTGGGCCAACGGCTGTTTACGAGCACAAGGTTCCAGAACAGGCGGTATATTATGCAAGGCACGTCATTCATCAATCCAGAATGCTTTCCACATATTGAACTAGTGTTAGAGAGATCGTTGAAAACACAAAAGCGACCAAAGAAGGTCGCTTTTGTTGTGTAAAAATATAAGAAAAATGATTATGACATGATGGGCTCAAAGCCTGTTTCTTCTGTTTCAGGATTCTCGTTGCTTTCCACATGGGACGCTGGCATATTTTGATCTATCCGTACCCCTTGATTTTTCGGCGCAGAAAATCCGGCCGGGGCAGACAAATCATTTTGCTGATGTGCACGAGCATCACGGATTCGATGGTAATTATCCATAAATGGTGTCCAGGCATTGTTTATCGAGTAATCCACTGTCGTATCATGTAGCATTTTTGTACTGTCAACGATGTGTTGCATCTTTTCCAGATCTTTCGCCATATTTTCCATGGAAGACGGACATCCATTAGCTTCCATTGCGGATAAATATTGGTCAGCCATGTCGATCATAGCCCCGATTCCGTCCATCATGTCTGCATGCAACCGACGAATCATATGACTATTTCGGAACAGGTGCGAATAAAAATTCTGCGGCACTATGGGCGGTATATCCATGGAATCAACCACCATACGCAATCGCCTGGTAGCCAGGTCGGCTGTTTTTATGGTAACGCGCAAACCAAATGCACCGGAAGTAGACGGTAGCACACCATGATTAATGCTTAATGACGTTTGTTTCGACATAAATACCTCACGGTAAAATCAATAAAATAGTAAACCGGATCATCAACCTGCCAGTCTACCGCCCCATCATGGGTCCGGTGTCCTGTTCATCCATGTTTCTTGACGCATCTTGGCCAATGACCTTGCTTCGAGATTCTGACAACCGTTTGTTATAGGCGTCACCGGCTGTAGACGCCGCACGACCAAGCAATGATCCACCTAGCTTGATCAATGTGACCCCCATTTTAAAGCCGGCCTTTCCAGTTTCTGTGGCGGTATCCATGGCAATGCCACCAACGGTCATGATATGCGGTGTCGCTGTGTGATGAATAACCATACCCATGTGTACAGCATGGTCACGTCCAGCACGTAGATGATCAACAGCTATCGCATTGCGGGCATGATACCTGTCCTGGCTTTTGGACCAATCATCTTTAACGCCGTCAGCGGCCATGGAGAGATAGCGCGCACCGGTACTGTAAATTTTCGATCCAACACCGGATAACCAGGATCCGAAGTTTTTTGTTTTCTGTACGGTGCTGGCTTGAAATGCGCGTCCGTGGTGCACAAAACTGGAAGCCGCCTGATTACCACGATCCTTGGCATTCGTGTATCTTTGCGTGACAACATCCCTGGTCTCCAGCCACGTATCCATAATACGTCGCTTGGATGCGTCCTTGTAATGCTCGGATAGTTGTCCAATAGACCCCATAAGCTGACCCAGCGCCTCGCCAACACCCAGGGCACTATTCTCCCCAGGAAGCGGTGCGGTCAATGCGGCACGGCTGAGTTGCAGATGCTTCGTATGCTGTTCCAGATCAGCCAATGTTTTGGCTAGATCTGGCGGCAGATCAACTGTCTCGCGAACAGCACGGGAAAGTTGATCAAGATGCGTTATGATATCCCCCAAATCGCCATCACGATGATTTGAACGATTAAAATAAGGCTCTTGCCGGACGCTTGCTGACTGAGTGCCGGAATGGATCATTTTTTGCGCGGGAACCTCGGATTCAACCGGGGAGGGATAGCATGACGGCCGTTGACCGCCCCAATCCCGCATCTCCTTGTATTAAAAGCTACCTTCGTTAAACGAATAGGTTTTGCCGCGCAAGCTGCAAGCCTTGCAGGCTGCAAGCCCTGCAGGCTGCAAGCCCTGTTGATGTTGTTTGAATTTTCTCTAATATACCATAAAACAGACTTCGAGGTCAACAGATTGGCTACCATAATAATTAAAAATTGCCAAAACCATCAGTATCACGTATGGTATATGGAGGTTGCAGACAATAGTTCTGCAGCGATACATCATATTAGTGATTTTTGTGGTTACAATATTTTGATAGCATAAAGGAACTTTTCTTCATGACTGAAACCGGAGTAACGCTGGATCGCAATACACTGTTGACCTGGATGCAAATTGTGAAAAACTTTACCAAAGGCTCCGTAATCCAGGAGTGGAGTAATGTTCTGTTTTTTAACGGACGCATGTATGCCCAAGGGGCCGATCTCGCTGTATCCAGACTAATGCCGATCACACATGGTGATCCGCATCAAGATATATCCTTGCTTTATCCTGCAGAAGAACTTTACAAATTTGTAAAGTCATGCAAATCCGATCTAACGTTTGGTGACTCCGGGAATGTTATTTCTGGTCGCTCAAAAGTTAAATTTCCACAATTAAAAACACAACCTGAATTACGCTTCGGGATTAGTGATGACTCTGTATGGGAGACAAATATCGGCGAGCCGTTGAGCGTAAGCTTGTTCTTGCGTGCGTTGACAGCCGTTGAGAAATTTGCATCGCAAAATGATGCACGCATATTTTTCAATGGCGCGCACTGGACGAGCCGCTTTATCGAATGTTGTGATGGCAGCGGTATTTGCAGGGTTTTTGGCGATTTCAAGATTCCCGATATCGTGTTGTCATCCAATCATTTCGACACTGTAAAGCTTGCGTTGAAGGCGCACGAAGAAGAGGGTTCTTTTTTTGTAAGTGTTGAAAATAATAAAATTACGATGCGGTTCCACAAGTCAAAAGCAGTCTATATTTTCAGTAGTGTAGATACAAAATACCCAGATACGGACAAGGTATTCCCGAATATGAGCAATCCAGATTGTCAAGTTTCAGTCAACCTAAAACAACTGGAAGGACTGGTTGATCAATCGCTTATATTTTTCAATAAAATAATCTCAATAAAAGCTTCTGAATCGATATCTGAACTATCCATTACCACTCCTGACCTGTCTGGTCAATCCGGCTTCCAGGGGAACGTTGATGCAATTGTACGTGGTAATGTCAACGCATCCTACAATCCTATTCTGATCAAGGACGCGCTCGATTCGTTTGCAAAACTGGACAGCAGGGAAACCGTTGACATCCTGTTTTCTGGTGTCAATACGCCGTTTTGCATAGAAAAAAAGGATGATTACGCCATCGTTATTATGCCATTTAGAACGTAATCAAAACCCAAAGCATTGAAAAATATCTTTGTATGTTAATCACACAAAAGGATGCAATATGAACGCTGTATCGAATTACCTTGAGAAAAAGTATATTGAATCCGTAGAGAGTCTATATCGCGTAAGAATATTAAAAATTATGCTTGGTTTGGCCTGCATGGATCTTCTTGCGCCGGAAGCATTTAATGATTTGGAGCCACCTGTTCATGACAAAACAGGTCGCGTAGTGTGGCGTAGACGCAAAGATGCTGCAGATGAATCCATGGCTGCATATCGTGACGCGCAGGCATTCATACGTCCGGATAACGTGCTTTTTAAATTTATTTGCAAATACATTTACGATGACATGAACCCGCGGGAATTCTCTGAAAAATTACGAATTGATCCACAATTGGCGGGCGCGACGATATTGTATGATATGCAGTATGAGGGGTACACAGGTGCCAGGGGTCGTCATCGCGCAGAGATCAAGGAACGGTTACCGGTTGCGCACAGACATTTGGGTTGTGAAGAAGATCTGATAGAATATAACGTATCAAACACGTGTCACGCATCAGATGAATTTCATGCGAGACGCACAGAAGAAGCGTCTGATCATGAAACCTGGGTGGGGTCCCGCGGATATGGATGGGCATCCATTTTCACGGTGGATGCAAAGACGAGCGACAGGTTCGGCAATAATAATGACGATGATGACGATGATGATGGTGTAGACACGGATCTTCAACCGGCCAGTGAATATGCATTGCGTACGTATGGATAATATGCATACACAAGCTATTAAATAAGGGGTTTATATATGTCAACACGTCAAGCCACAAGTGATCATTTGTTACGTTATTTGTCTCAACATTTTATGCCGGCATTTAATGCCGTTGTCGGTGAAAAAGACATAGATAATATGCGTTTTATTGATTTTTTCATGGATAGTGATTTACAACCTGTGTTGAAAATGATTTACCAGCCGGAATGGAATCTTGTAGCCGGACAATGTGATGCATCCATGTTACGACTGTCAACAGGATCCATCCCATTCCGCCAACAATTTGATATCTTGAAATGGTCAACCACGTTACCAAAGGATGTATTTAGCTTGCGGTTATTGCACGCTATCGGCATTACATTACACCACTGGTTGTTTGTTGGTATGCCGATAACTGGAGACAAAGAATTTGACCGAATAAAAAAGGCGGTGCCAATTACCGAAAACGTAGTGAATACGGCTGTTCAATATGCCTTGCAGGCATGGTTCACGACAGAAAGCATCGAGGCATTTCCCATTTTTGTTCAAAAACACAAAGAACGTCCACAGCATCAAGTGTGTGGATTGAACGCGGTGGCTTGGATCTATTTATCCGCAGAAAGCATGCATGATCTTGGCTTTCGTGATGATACATGGAAGGGCGTTGAGGAAGAGCGACACGCTTGTTCCCTGATTATGGAATTAACGATATTGATTCAACGTTTTGTATTGGCAATCACTACACTTTCTACATCGCAATACGTATCCACTGAGGATGAGGATACACAGGCCATTGCTGCAAGTTTAACACAAAGTGCAGAAGAATCTGATGATTACCCGGATGGCGGTGGAGAAACGTACGTTGGTGATGTAGGAGTTTCTGGCCATGTTCAATTCAAAGATTAAGATGATTGGCATACTATATTATGGTTGAAAAAATACAAAAAAAACAAAAAGATGCAGGATATTATTTGCGCATTGCAAATCGTATTGGTGATGTTCAATATGGTGTTTCAGATTTATTGTCTATACTGGATATACACTGGTCATCGTCGTTATCAGAATTAAAGTACGCATGGAGATCTTTCGCCAGCGTAATGCATCCGGACAGACATGGTAACGATGCAAAAAAAACAGAGGTATTCAGGCGATTTTTGTTTGTTTACAATCAGATAAAAACAGAATCAGATTTATATTGTGCCGGATCTGAAGCTCCAGTTTACGATATTGAAAAAAATGCTGAAGAACTCATCCATATATATGTTGAAAGGATAAAAAATAGTCATGAATAAAATTAACCACAACATAGAAATGTATTATTCATACAAAAATAATATAAACGCTATTTTAGTTTCTATAATAAAGCAGAATGAAGTTGATTCGGCGGTGGTCCTGGAACAATTATTCCTAAAAAAATGCGAAGCAATCGGAACGCAGCTTGCTGCAGCCTTGGTTTCCATGGATGAGGCTGCATTCATGGACAATATGGCACCATTTTCATTGTTTTTCTATGATGCGTTCATCAACCCGGACAGTGGTGTACAGCTACTACCGAATCGTGAATTACAATCTGCTCATATTCGTCGCGCATTAACCGAAGCGGGTACACCATATTTGCAACGATACGAAACATTAACAGGTTACGCCAGGACCATGTCGTCATTCGTAAAAAAAGAAACGTGGAACCCATTTCAACAAATAATCACAAAATCTTACATGGAAGACGACGATGACGACGATGGATCTTTTTGGGAACATATGATCAGCGGTGATTTGGAGTGATTTTTTAATACACAAGTAATACTGTTAACATAGATAATAACGAGGAAACAAAATGGGTAACGCATTATCAAATGAAGTTATTGAAACCATGAAAAACGCATTAAGGATAAACCCAGAAAGTGCAGAATCAGCATTAATGGATGCGGCCGCGTCCATGACGGACACAGAACTTGCTGTGGTGGCGAAAAGCATAATAAAAGAGGCTGCTCCATTGGTACTACATGCGGACATCAGTAGGCCAACATTGTTATATGGATTACTTCCTGATGACGATCTAGCTGAAATAATTTTCAAAGCATATATTGACACACAAAAAAAAGCTCAAGATATTGTTCGCGGGGAACAATCAAAACACAAAAGAAAAGACATAAAAGAAAGTGGCATAGAAGCATACATGCAAGTATGGAATGTTTTTTACGCATCAGTAAACGGGTATCTGTTTAATGATGTAAAAAATAGTGCCAGGACACCAAAAAAAGCAATTAACGCGTTGCTCAACAGAGATGGGCAGGGGGTACAGGAAGGTAAAGCCAGGATTGGTGAACAAATCATAGCCACACTCATGTTACATGCTTATCCAACATTCAGAATGCAATGTGCAGAATTGTTTTGTAATATGGAATCAGACGGGTGTCTTATTCAACCAATTCAATCCGGCACGCCAAGCTCCATGCGCACAAAACCCGTTATTTATGATGAGGAATACAGTGTTGATGCGCCGGATCACGATGAAGACTTGCATGATCACGATGAAGATTCAGCCATTGAAACAGATACACAATGGGCACTAGGACAGATTGCTGATGGGTCTATGAATGGGTTGGATTATAGTTATTTTATAGAGTCATTTGATCAACGTATGATGGCTGGAAAAGTATTTTTTATGTCCGGTCCGGAAGAAGCGTTTATAGCCGTGCTCACTCTATGGGCTGATAGCTTGAATTCTTCAGATTTATCAGATCAAGGTCCAATATCCATTTGGTTATTGCTATATAACAGTTTTTCAGATCGGTTACACGATCTTCTGCCCTGGTTGACATCTATAGAAAAACGTCGGTTGACTGATCTTAAAGCTTTAAATGATCGTGATATGGAGCGTTAATAGTGCATAAATCAATAACGCACGATATCCATGCAAACAAAACATTTGAGGAAATTTGTTTGCATCACTTTGGCCAATCGATAATAAATAACAATAATACAGATAAAGGCAAACAATCTGTCAGGGAAAACATGGAGAAATATATAAAATACGGCGTGATGACGCTGTCTGGCAAGCTATTAAGTGGCTACACTACAATGGCGGATGTTCATTACATTGTAAAGCTGGTGGCATCCACTATCGGCGCACGCTTGTGGCTGAACAAAAAATTAGCTTACACATGAAGATACATTTTCCGAATACCTTTACAATAACATGTCAGGGTCGATGACCAACGAGGATTTTCTGTCCATATTTAACGAATATACAGATACCGGTAAACGTATTTTTATAAAATGGTTGTTCTCAGGAATTTTTATTATCGATGCGTCACTATTTAACAATCGATATGAAAATATCATTGATCCAGATTTTATCCTTGCAAACCATGAACATGCTTTTGATAGTGTCGATTTCATCATGAATCATGTAAACATAGCATCATTGATGCGTGCAAAAGCAAAAAGTTCGCTCGCAGAAAAAATTGATAATGAAAAAAGAGATTTAATTTTTGATAACATGAGAACAAGTTATCTTAAAAATTCTATATTCACTGCACTGATGTTTCACGGAGAAAACAAAAAAGATGTATTTTCTATTTATAGTGATACCGATGCATACGTTTCATATCTTTTAGATATCGTCGCTTTCAGATTCTCGGCGTTACCGGCAGGCAGTGTGAGTAGCGAAGAAACAAAAGGAATAAAAAATGTAAAAGAAGCAAAAAAAATAAAGTGTATGTCTCCAATATATGCTTATAAAAAACAATTAAAGCATTTCCATGTCATTATGGCGAAGCAGTGGATACGTTTAACCGATCAACATTTCGGTTGCAGTTTCCAGAGTTTAAAAGCTTCATGTATGAAGATGTTTTCCGTGACCTGAAAACCATATCTTCTGGCGATTATCGCAAAAAAGATGGGGCGTCAAGTGATCCAGAAGGTTATGGATGGATTTTTGCCGGTACACCAGAGATTGACGCTAAGGTTCTTTTTTCTTATGAAGCGTCATTACGTAGTTTGCGTTCATCGGTAAAAAATATATTTGATTGTGATACGTATGCTGACTGCAATGCAATTAATTTTGATACCGTCTTATGGAGGAAAACAATATACGATAATTATTTTATATCAGCGATTGAAAACAAACATCTTAAAACATATGTATTGAGAATTGTTTGTGACGATGATTTACAAGGTTTGTTCAATGATCTGTACCACGAAACAATACCCGACAAGATATTAAAAAAGGTAATATTAAAAATAGATGTTGCAAAATGGAATAGACATGTTGAATTATTTTGCGATATGATTGACCATGTTTACGGGTTAACAGAAAAAGAAAAATCAATGATGGAAAAATGGGGTAGAAGAACCATAATTTCAACCCTGAATAAAATTTGTTTTTGCTCTGGTACAGCAGCGGAGAAACGAACCACGGCAATTGAGCAGTGGTTGTTGACGCCTGAACCACGTTAAAACCAAAACACCAATAACAAGCCAATGCGGCCAAAAAAATGGCCCGCTTCAGCAGGCCACCCTATTGGGTTTCATGGCAAAATCAAGCCGACATGCCTTGAGCCCATTGTGAAGGATCGTCCATATATGCGTCCACATCTTCATCATCCACTTCGGCAGTCGCAACAGGATGATGCGTGGCCGCGCTGGTTGCTCCAAGGTGTCCGGAGTGGAAGCGTGATTTCAGGCTTTCAGACTGAATAGTCTGCTGCAGTGACTGCGAAGGGGTACGCCCGTCGGCAATGTCGAAAAGGATCTTTGCAGATATCTCTGGATAGGCATTGAATGCCTCGATCAGTCGTTCCGATCGATTTCCGTGACCAATCATGTCCAGCAGGTCGGTAACCATGAATTCACGACCAATCTTGTTCTTCCACACGTAATAACTGCCATCCATGCAACCGCGAGCAGAAATATAATCTCTCTGCTTGTTCGCATGCTGTAACAAGGACGCGTTATAACTTTGCAAGGCTTCCTTCTGATCCAACGGAGGTTTTTCGCGTGCAAATTCTTTTACTGGTCGCAGATTGTCCACGATGCCGGCCAGTATGCGCACCAGGAAACGAATATATTTATCATGGCCGCCACCGGGCAGCCCGCCGCTAATGCGTGTCTGAACATCCATATCCTCATCGGACATCGCTACCGGTGGTTTCCCGAAGCTGTTAAACAAATCAAGCATGTTGGTACTCATAATATTCTCCTTTTTTACAATGTTATAGATTTATTGTGTTTGTTGGTTGTTTGTTCATCCATTAAAATGTGTTTGTTTCAACGTATTTGCCATGGTTATGCATGATCGACAGCTACCGGATGCCTCATTTTCTTGAAGGTATCATCCAGTATTTTTTTATCAGACGCAGTCAGTGAGTCAGATTCGACACGACATAATAATGACGCAGAAATGCTGTCGTCATTAATCACATCGGCCAACACTAACTTCAAATCAACGAACCCATCGCAAATTTCAGATTCAGTCATGTTAAACACCTCAAATCATGATTTCAACGTAAAAAGATAATAATTGATTATCGCATATTTACTCATGTTTTTCAATGGTTTTCTTTTTTATCTTGTTATGCGTCATCTTAATTTGTCATAACCATGAATTCGTCTCCATCTTCAACAGGTTTTTCATCAGTCTTTTCAGACTGAATTGCGCTCGATACTGGAGATTGATACAAATTATTCGTTACCTCTGGATCACACAAATGATTAACTTGTGCGTACGCAACAGGGTCCAATCCACGGTGGTGCAGACTCGTGCCGCTTTCCAGGTATTTTTTATAGGTTGCGGCATCGGGTTTATATCGATTATCAAGACAGGCGAACCCCCACCCTTGTGCATGTCGCTTCAATGCGTGCGCGAACATTGGTTCAAGAACTTTGTAGCCCAAATCTATATCTTCGGGCTGCCAGGGTTGACCATCTTCAATCGCCTTGCAACGCAGCGCCATGGCCAGGAATGGATCACTATGAAGGTGATCGTCATGCACCTCTTTTGTTGGCAAATAAAGCCAGTCTGCAGACTCCATACCGTCAGCCAATGATTCACGGTTTGCAAAAGACAATTCCGCCAATTCAAAAAATCTTGATTCAATAAATATTTTACGTTCTTTTCCCGGTATATGTTGAATATTTTTTTATTTATTAACAACGGTATGCTTTTGTCACCTACACTGTTATAGCTGGTGACAAAGAATATTGCGTCCAAAGCTTCGCGCAGCCAGCCAGGATCAGTTTTTGCCAAACCACTTGTATGTATCAGGTCGGATAAAATGCAGCGGTGTATCTCATATCCTGTTTTGATTATTTTAAGCTGTGCATCACCAGAAGCGGGCTCCGCGACAGTATGAAAATGTGTGCCTGGATTGGCTTTCTGCGCATCCACCATTGCTACGTTACGCTGTACCCTGTTTTTTTCTTGTTTTTCGCCTTCAAGCATGCGCTTTTGCTCACAAAACCCCTGGTCATGCACCATAAGTATGGCGCGCCGCATGCCGGCATCAACTTCCTCCGGGGATCGTGTTTTATACCCATGCTCAAAGCAGGATTGTACAATCACATTATACTCAATAATAAGACGCTCCTGAAAAGTAAAAAATTCTTTCCATTGTCCGGATGTCTTCTTTTCACCGCTATTATCCTTAAAGCGAGACCCTATACCATGTGTTGACCAATACCCTTTTAAGTAAAAGCTTCCATAACGGCCTTTTTCATCCTTTTCGGGGGTGGTTTGCGGCATACTGACAAGAGCCATAACGGTAACCTCGATCACGTGATATAAAGTGTTGACAGCGAATCCTGATTGTTGCATGATAGCCCTGTTTCCGATCTTTGTCGCGAGTATAAAGCCGGCTTCGAACTGTCATTTACTGATTGAAAGTGTATCACATTACAGCATGAAAATCCAGCTTTTTGATGGCTGCATGAATGCTTTAACCATATTGGCA
>AOMQ01000014.1_pt1 | contig 11548 bp, 10 predicted proteins | sample 537778 | NCBI WGS metagenome assembly AOMQ01 (sample SAMN02954330, study PRJNA184676) | mine drainage metagenome | biome: terrestrial; feature: Kristineberg Mine; material: mine stream; isolation source: low temperature acidic, metal-polluted mine stream | place: Sweden: Kristineberg Mine
TCTCAAAAACGGTCGGTTTTGAGAGTCTGTCACAGTGACAAGTTGAACGGGCAGGGTTTACCGGACGTAGAAAGATAGACGGGTTTGTGGACACTTCACCCCGCCGACTCGGGGCCGAAAGTGTCCACAAACCGAAGTGTCACAAAACCTTGGGTTTTCGCACGCCAGCTGAAGTAATATCGCAGAAGATCGGGGACTTAGACAGCAGTGTTGCACTTCAAAATTGAAACCGCCATCTTATTCAATGCTCATAACACCCATCTTGCCTAAGTGAGTTGCACTATGTTGGCAGGCAAATTCGCCTTACCGGGGTTTTCCGTTCTATTGTTCCCTAAATCCCATTTTCAGGTGTTGGCTGATGGGAGTTTTCCGTCCTCTATCTCCTTGAGCAATCGGTCCAAGGTGTCGCGCATTCTGTCCTCGTTCAGCAAGGCCTGTTGTACTTCCTGTGTGCTCCCGCGGCTGCCATGAGACACTTGGTTGCGCAGGTTCTTCAGTAGCTTATAACTTGCTTTTTCCTGCTCACTTTTAGGGCGCGTTTCGTAAGCTTTTTGAGCCTGCTCGCGCTTCTCAAATTCCTGCACAGGCACATTTTCATGTTGACAGAGCTTCGTTATTACCGTCTCGTAGGCATAAAGAATGGCTCGCAGGTAGTCATGCCGATCCAAAGCACTACGAGCGAGTTTTGTCAGCTTCTGAAACTGTCTGCCTTCCTCAAACCAGGCGAGGCGATCACGAATGACCGGTAGCAAAAACTCTGTCTCCGGCTGCAACGGTGTAATACCGAGTCCCTCACGCGCGCAGCGGAGCTGGCCGGTAGACTCCCCAACATTGAGGATGTTTTCGTAGTAAGCGGCTTTTTGCAGCGCTGTAACTGTTTCGGTAGGCAAACCTGCCTGCTGCAGTATCGGGATAAAGACCCCATAATCCCCGTCCTTATCAAAACTCGATAACGCTTGCAGACCATCGGCAATACGCAGTAAACCCGAAAGGTCGAGTACGGGCGCTTGTTGCGTATCTGGATCATAGGCTGCATACCAGATTTTTTCGATGTGAGCCTTGCGGGCTATACGCAGGTAGAGCGCGGCCAGCAAGCTCAACATGGGTAGATGGCGGAAGCCGTGGGTGACATCCAAATGCACCGTTTCCTCTTGAGGGACGTGGGTGGCGATGCGGCGCAATAGTTCGACCTGCTCTACTTCGTCACGAGCGTAGGGGATGAGTGCCAGCTTCACTTCGCAACCGATCCTGGCTTCCAGGTGCGGAGTGAGTCGGTCGAGTTGCTCCTGTGTGACCTGCTTTTTCTCGGTAGCTTCTATGAGTGCGAGCCGTTCTTCTGGATTATCCTGCTCGAGGTCGATATCGCCCTCAAAAAGATGATCCCACATACTGCCATCGGTACCGAGTACTACCATGCGTTGGGGGTGAATCTGCTGCTGTAGCGCCCAACCAAAAAAAGCCAGAGGCTCGGTTCGTGACTGATCAGAAAAAGTATATCGCGTGGGGCGATAACCGTTCGCATCTTTAGGGGTGCGACCGAGAATGGTGATCAGGGTAGTGCTCATGATGGAAGCTCCTTTGGGTGGATCTGGGTATACGTTCAGGCGACGGCATCGGCTCTATCCGTGCCGAGAAGCTGTAGCCAGCCGAGTTCGTGGGGTGTTGCGACCAGCTCTTCCGTGTCGAGCACGCGGCCTTCAGGCAGGCGCGGGATCAAACGCAGAACGAGGGCGCTGTCTCCCACCTGCAGTTGGCTGCTGATACGGTTGAGGGATACGGGTTGCCCCAGAATCGTGCTGAACAACTCAGCGGATGCTTCATGGCCGATGGCCGACATGAATTCCTGACCACTCAGCATGCTTCGGGCCTGTGCCTGGGTCAGGGGTCCTGTGAAGCGCCACAAACCGTAGGTGGTAAGGATAGGTGCATTGAGCAGATAGATCACGATGCAGGAGGATTATCGAGAAGCTGCGAAATTTTCAGCTTTTTCCGCTCGTTTTTCATATCCACCTGCACGACTTTGGGCAGCCATTCCAAAATCGCTTCAGCAGCAGATCGTTTGTCCTCGGCACTCCAATCCGTGGATGTGAGCGCCTTCTGACTTAATTTGCTCGTCTCCTGATATTCCGCACCAACCCTGGTCGGCTTGCCTTGCAATGCTTCATGACGTTTTTCCATGTAAGCAACATAGTCGGTAATACAGCGTTGCGCTTCGGTCATTTGTTCTCGTGCAGCATCGGCTTTGGCCTTTTCTTCTGCCTCTTTTTGCACCTTCAGGGCTTTCTGATCGATCTGCATTGCTCCATAGCCCACCGCCGTCTTGGCCCCAAATCCAAGCCACTCGAAAGCGTGCGCAAAAGCGGTTTGCAGCAGGTTTTTCCAGCATTCGTCATCCACCAGTTGCGGTGCATGGCGAGCAAGCAGCGCGGTATCGCAGGTGATGAAGAAGATGAAACCAGATTCCGGCGGTACGGTGAGAAAGCTGATGGGATTGGGGCTGCCAGAATCGTGGGGGCTAGTGCTGTCACCCGACTTCATCTCTCGTTTTTGCTGATAGTAGTGAGATTGATGTGGGGTCATGATTTCTACCGCGAGGTGGTCGCCCTTGATCTGTGGAATCACGTCCCAAAAAGTGAGGGCACCGCGCAGGTGCTCTTTTTCTCCGTCTTTGGATTCCAGGCCGAACAGGACGTCGATGATGGAAATCTGGACATGTTTTTTCTCGATGGTGATTTCGATGGTTTTTCCCGCCGACCAGTCGTGCGTGTCGCCCCATTCGCCAGAGGCCAGTTCACGCGCGGCCTGGCGCAGCACGCCCTTGATGCCGGAACCGGACAGGTAAGGCAGGCCGTAGGGGTTGAGGAAGGCAAAGCCGTTTTCCAGCGGGTGTTCGTTGCCCAGGCCTGTGGTGAAGGGGGCGATAGATTGAGCGGAAAGTTGCAGGCTTGCGTGTGGCAGGGCGGTTGCGACGAAGGCTGCTTGCTGGCGATCAAGCACGGCTTTCATACGCAGCCGGTCTGCTGTGGTGAGCATTTGCGCATCTTTGAGAGCGTTAACTTTGTTTTCTTTCTTCTTAAATTCGCGCTCTTCCTTGTCTTTTCCCGCCACCGGGTAGTTGATGTCGTGGGTTGTCCACAACGCTTCGTTGCTGCGGTTATTCATGCCCCAAAGTTTGAGATACATGCCGAAACGCATGCCCGGTGAGGCTTCTTTGAAATCTTGCCCAAGATACCTTGGTACGGCAGCGATCGGCATGATTAATTACCCTCCATTCCGCGCGGAAGCCATTTGGCGCAACCACTTGAGCCAGGCGAAGGCTTCGGTGGTGATAGCCTGGAACTCCCGCGAACCGGCATTCATCAGATACTGCATGAATGCGTCAAATTTCGTGGGTGTTTTGCACTGTTCATGCAGCCAGTCGCGTAGGTGTTCGGCTATGGTTTCGTGTCGCCCTCCCTTGCCATGCAGGTAGGCCATGACCTGCATCAGGCCAGAGTTCATGATGAGTGCGGGTAGGCTCTTGGCGACATTGAGGTAGTCCTTGTTATGGTTGTGCAGACCTTCCTCTGCTTTTTTCCAGGCGTGCTCAGCACGTTTTTGCTCCAGCGTTTGCTTGCTCATTATTTACCCTCCACGATCCTGGCCACGACCAAACCGCGCCCGGTGGTGGCATTGCCGCCGATTTGCAGCAGTTTGTTGTCGATCAGCGCCTGGATTTTGAACATCACCTCTTCGGCTTCGAGTTTTTCATCGGGGTTGCCCGAACGGGTCTGGCTCGTCATCAACGGGGCGATCAGCAGGGATTCAGGCGGCAGATTTTCGGTGTAGAACAGACCACCATCGGCTGCCGTGCCCGTGTCCGGATCAATGCGTACATGGGGTTCGACCAACATGGCGTTCTCGGCAAAATAGGCAAAATCCGTATCGGAGAGAACCACCAGATCGGTTTTGAGCTTGTCGCGGAAAAAACCATAGGCCGACTCTGTGGGCATGGCCATGTCGGCCAGACCTGACGCGATGGTAGTGAGCGCGTCGAATGCCGTGGCGGTGTATTCAAAAGCTTCCAGATGCAGCTTGTTCTCGTCGGAAAGCAGGACCGTGTTGGCGATCAGGCAATCTCCTTCCTTGACTTCGGGCAGCACAGGCCAATCAACGTTGATGTCCATCAGTCCGAGCAGGCGCTGAGCGCGGGAGAGTGCTTGCGGGCAGGTGGCATACACATAACCGCCGCGCAATGAACGGATGGGAAGAGTGACGGTTTGGGCATCGCCAAAGCTCACGGCACCAGAGTACAAATCACCGCTGTCAGAGTCCGGACCCAGAATGCGGTTGATGAATGCTTTTTCGCCACCCAATGCCTTCCAGCCGTGTCGCACGGCACCCTTGATGCCGGAGCCCGCAAAGCAGGGATGGCCGGTATGGCGTTCGCGCTGGATGGGGTTGTCAATGACACCGATGGCCTGGCCTGCGCCCATGTGGACAGGGCTGACCGCGTAGAGGAAAACAGCAGCTTTTTTTTCAAACATGGTCTAGAATCCTTGAGAGTTGGTCAGATATGAGGTCCAGTAATGATGGAAGTGGTAAATATTCATGTAGTGAAAGCCCAGCTATCCGTGTACCTCAGCAAGGTAGAGCAAGGCGAGACGGTGATTATTGCCCGCCGTAACAAGGCGATTGCCGAGTTGCGGCCGATTTCGGCAACCATCCCGGCCAAGAAAAGTCGGCCCATGGGCTTGGCAAAAGGTAAAATACATTGGGTCGAGGACGCCTTTGCCCCCCTGTCTGATGCGGATCTGGCCGATTGGTACGACACCCATCGGGATGATCCGCTGCACATCGGGGCAACACCGGGCAAAATCTGATGCTGCTGCTGGATACATGCACCCTGATCTGGTGGTTGGCACAGGAAGAAAAGATTCCCCCTACCGCGCGCAGCCATATCGCCGAGGACCTGGAGGTTTGTGTCAGCGTGGTCACCATTTGGGAAATTCTGGTCAAGCACACGAGCGGCAAGCTGGTCATTGAGAGCGGATCCGAATCGGTTTTTGACTATGTGCTCCACCAAATCGACGCATCGGACTTTCGGCGCATAGCGCTGTCCGATACCGACCTTCGTCACCTTCCGCAACTGCCGCCGATTCATCGGGATCCTTTCGACCGCATGCTGATTTGCCAGGCCATCGAACGAGGACTGACATTGGTCACCCCTGATCCGGCCATCGGGCAGTATCCCATTCGAACGCTTTGGCTTTGATGCGCTGCTCATGCGTTATCTCCACACGGCCAGCGCCAAGCGATTAAAGCCTTCGGCACGGCGCGCGTCATCTTCGCAGGTTTCCGACCAAAGCCCCTGGCGGGAAAGCCGTTCCAGGGCTTCTGGGGTCGCGTCCAATTCGTCCAGCCAGTAGACGCTGCCGGTAAGAGCGACCCGCTGTGCGGGCTTGGGAGACCAGGTGGCCAGATCCCAACCTGAGATGGTCTCGGCACGCGGCACGGCGGCGCCCACCAGACGCCCACGCACACCGCATAAGTTGAACTGGTCACCGTTTCCTTCCTGGCCGATACCATTAGGTAACCAGCCTTGGGTAAACAGGCCGGGGGTACTCAAGATCAGGCGACAACGCCGGGATTCGCTGATAGCAACGTAGTCTGGTCTCGGTACGTTATATTCTATGCTGTGAATGGCAGCGCCACGCCCATCGCCGCCCAAGCGCAACAGTCCGTCTGCAGGAGGCATTGCACCATGCACGCTTGCCAGAAATCCCACCCCCGGCAGAAACGCGATGGCCTGGGTGGAAAAGAGTTTGCCCTCCTCTGCACTGCGGGTCGTGGCCGCAAGTCCTACGCCTATCCGCTCGTCGATGCGCCAAAGATCGCTGGATTTTACCAGATCGTGCGCCGTTGGTAGCTCGCCATGCAGGTAAAGCGCCCAGCCGGGCTCCGTCAACCAGTAGCCACTGGTGGCTTTGGCGCGGGTGGTTTCGGCCAGCACCGCATGCAGAGGCAACGAGGCGGAGCTGGCCAGCCCCGCTGCAAGACGCAAGGCCTCAGCACGGCGGGCGACAGGCTTGCCCGCATGATTCTCGACGATGGACAGATCAGCGGGCGGAGCCATGAGTCGCTCAAGGCTGCCATCGGCCATGCGTCGCGCCAGATGAAAACCCGCGAGGGTGAAGCCGCCGGGGTTAGCAGGCGTGCCCAGGGTGGGATGCTGCACCTGCCCACGGGCGAAGGCGTTGAGGTCGACCTGGTCATCGGCCAGCATTCGCGAACGAATCGCCCCAGCGGCCACCGAAGGCCAAGGTGGAATTACCGACTCGCCATAACTGCCGGGATCACCAAACAGTTTATTGCCACGCAGGATGAGCACGTCCAGCGGTTCGATGAATCGGGTTTCCATCTGGGTCATGCGACACCTCCGGTGCGGGTTTCGCGGGCAAGAAATTCGGCGACAGTGAGAAAGTTCTCCAACCAGTTCAGGCCGTTTTTATCCTGTTGAGCAGCCAATATTGCGAGGCGGTCGGCGAGGCTGCTTGCCTGATCTTTGGGAGCGCCTTCCGATTGGCGCGCAAGCTGGTAGGCCAGCAGGCTGCGCAACATTGCCGGAGAATCCTTGGGATTGGGCAGATCTTTGAGCCACTCCAGCGTGTGGTACACCGCGCGACGGGAGGTGTCTCCATGAGCAAGGAAATCGCGCAAAGCGGCCAGAAGATTGAGCGGCTCCCCCCATTTGGCGGTGAGCCGCAATGCCCCGCCAGAGCGTTTAATGACTGTAATGGAAAAGGCATCCCGACCCCCTTCCTCCTTGGCGCGTTTTTCCGCCGCACGCAACTCACGCATGACCGCTGAGAGCGGCGCCTGATGGTGCGCGATCACAGCGCCGGTGGAGGCCGTGGCGGTATGTCCCATCATGCGCATCAGGCGACCATTGAGGTAAGCGAAGCCGTTTTTGCAGTGGAGCTTTTGGGGATCTTGGAGTTCCTTCCAGTCACTCGCTGCATCCTCCGGTAGTGTGCCGGAATAGGCATGACGCAGGCGTTGCATGGTAGAGAGCACATCGGCCACCGGCAGCATGGCCAACACATCGTCCCCACCGGCATAGATCACCCGCCCCAGATGTTCTTCTTCGATCACATGGCGCACCACGGTTTGCGAGAAGTCATTCAACGCCCCCGAAATGGCCAGATGGCGGTTGGGTGAGATGGCCCGTTTTTGCGCGCCGTATTCCTGGATGCGCGGTTGTTTCGCTGCGTGTTCGTCAAAGCCCTTTTGCACCTGTGGGTGAAAACTGTCGCGGTAGCTGATGGTGGTGTTGGTTTTTTCGTCACCAGAAAGGATGGCGCCCATTTTGTCGCCGTCCATCATCAGCAAGGCGTAATAGGTTTCGAGTTTGACTTCGTCTTTGCCTAGCGCCGTGGCCAGGGTTTGGCGCACCAGTTTTTCAGCATGGCCAATGGCGCACGCGTCATCTATCTCATCGGCCTGTTCCAACAAGCCGGGCAGGCGTTTGGCATCGGCCAGAGCCGGGTTTTTCGCGTGTTTCCGCGTGAGTTTGCGCGGCAGGGCAACTGTATCCCCGCCATTCACCGCATCAGCAAATCCCTCGGCGGTGTGGCCGCCTTTTTCCAGCCACTGGTCGATCTGGTGTGCCAGCGCCATAGTGTGGGTGGAAACCACGAAGCGGCCAATGTGCTTCATCGAGCCGTCGTCTTTGGCAGCCAGCGCCTTGCCCGCTTCTTCCAGGAAAATGGTCGGCCACAAGCGTTTGATGGCGGGCAGGGCGGCGAGGTGTTCCCCTTTTTTCGCCCAGGAAGGTTTGGCCCGAGCAATTTTCGCCCATAAGGTGTCGGTCTGCTGGCGGTAGGATGTCCGCAGCTGGTCGCGGTCGGTGGCCAGCCACTCGGCTTCGCCCGTCAGCGAACAGCGCCATCCTGTCTCACGGGTTTGCTCAAATGTTCGGGCAGACTTGGCCGCAGCCATGACCCGCTCGGCCAGATCGTACACCGCCGGATAAAGCACGCCGGGATTGGGCGCGAAGAAAGTAGTGCCGTCGTTCCAGTCAATCTCTTTGGCGAGGATTTTCCAGGCATGGGTGTCGAGAAAACCGCAGGAGTTGCCCGGTTCCACGCCAAAGAACGGCGCCATGGCTTCGGACAGACCGCTGATGTCGAGATCGGTCTGGCGTGCCGCATTGCGTGCTTTGATCAGCGAAAACGGTACGGCCGCCCAGTGGACTTCGGGGAAGCCCTTAAGCTGCTGCTTCATCTGCTCGTAAGGCACGTTTTCAGCCTCTACATCATATCCGGCCGTTTTGAGCAGGCGGGCAACCACGTCTTCACCCAAATCTTGCAGCCAACCACGCACGGTCTGCGTCACTTTTTCCGCAATCGCCGTGGCCCGATTGGCGGGAACCACAGCCACAAAGCGGTTGGGCAGGGCGGCGGAGAACAGCGGGTTGGCGTCGGTGCTGCCTTGGTTCCATTCGCAGTCCTTGAACAACTCTTCCGGCAGTTTCATGTAATCGCGCAACCACAAATCCACTTGCGGAATGCCGCGCAGTCGCGGAAAAAGAATGGCATCCGGCCCCAGTTCCTCGCAAACCGGACGCATGGCCTCCCAGGCCAGACGCGAGAGTAGGTGCGATCCCGCCCACAAGTCCGATGTGGAACGAGCTGCGGCAATAAAACTTTGCACTGGACCGATGGACAAAGCCAGCAAGGCGGCCTCTCCCTCTGGGTCAGCGGAAAAGGCCCCGGCAAAAGCTGAGGTCAAATCCAGATGGTCCCAAATGCTGTGATCAGGAATGCGCGTATCCGCAGGCAGCAGTGGCCAGAGCTGACCGAGCTTGCCGTTGTCGGTTTCCTCCACCAGTTCCGGGCCAAAGCGCCAGAAAGCCAGCAGCGTTTTGCGTAGGTCGTGGGTGGTTTCATCGTTAGCGCCCAGTTTGACCAGTAGGGAGGAAAAGTGCTCGAAACTGCGCTGCTTGATGTCATCTATTTCGGTGTCGTTCAGGCTGTGCAAGTCGATTTTATCACCCGTGAGAGGATGGGTCAGTACCGGTTTTTTACTCCAGCGTACCTGGGCCCAGTCGGCCACAGCGAAGGTCTTTTGTGCGCCTTTTTGGGTGGTGGCGGTGATTTCTTTCATGGGCCATTGCGGACGGTCAGCTGCCGCCGCCCACCAGTCGGCGCGCTGAATGGTTTTATACACCTCCAGAGGCAGCCCTTTTTGGAAGATTACGTGGGAGAGGGCGTCGGCATTGTCCGGGTCCATGTCAGCCAGGTCTTCGGCGGTGATGTGCTGCAGGCCGAGCAGACGCATCAAGGACTTCGACGTGCCGCCTTCATGCCCCGCCGGGTCACGCAGCAATACCATGGCCTTTTCTGCCGGATCGTGCAGACGAGCAGCAAGTTTGGTTTGCCAAAGGGTGTTATTGTTCGTGTTCATGTGGTTATTCCCTTCGCTCATTGCTTCTGTTCACGCGGCTTGAATTGAGTGGATGAATCTATCGCTTGAAACACTGCCTGCCAGGCAGCCTTGGTTTCATCATCCGAGATGCGCTGCTTGCCCTCTTCGGGAATCCGGGTCGGCATGGCAAAGACGCGCACAGTAAGCTGGTCGTTTGTGGCCGGAACGACACGCCAGCGCAGGGGGCTGGGCATGCGCCCCGGCGTGGCAAAGCCCAATACCGGGCGCAGGTCTTTGCCCTTGAAAGCCTTGAGCACGACACGCGCGCTTTTGCGCTCCAAAGCAATAGTGCGCATGGCCTTGTCCCAACTCTGAAAGGTGTTTTTGCTTTCCCACAAACAAAGCCCTTTCCCGTCCTTGCACAGTGACATGGGCCAATCGTGGCGCAGGCAGTCGTCAAGGCTGCGGGCATGATGTTCCAGCAGGTTCATTTTCATGGGTTCGATACCCTCAAGGATGAAAGATCCCCAACCGCCACGGCTGCGGCTACCAAGCTGGCCGAAGGCGTGGATCAGTTGCAGTGTGGTTTGGATGTGCCCGGCGTGGTTGTCGGGAACGGCGAGCAACAGATCACGGCGGTTCTCGTTGGACTTGATGGCAATGGCATTACGATCGGGTTTGCCGCTGCCGCGATTGACGAGGCCAAACCATGCGTAACCCGTGTCCAGCCCGGTGGATAGTGGAGCAACGCCCTGTTGAGTTCCCGAACTCCACGCGTTGCCAGTTTGGCCATCGGGCATGGTGAGCCGAATGCGAATTTCACTTTTGCGTGCGGCGACCTTTTTGCCTTCTTTACTCTGGTCGTTCTCCAGCTTGGCATGACCAAACAGCATCCCTTCCTCGTCCCACATTTCTTCAATTCTCACAGCAAAATTCTTGTCCGCCGCATACGCCACCCGCCACCATTGGCGCAGCAGTGCCTTGATGGGCGGGGTACGCCACTGGGCGTTCTGCTCGGCATTACCCAGAAAAGCGGGGGTCGTGAAGCAGATGGGTAGTCTGAAGGTGCGCATCATCATTTCTGGTTTTCTCCTCAACGCCAGACAGCATGCCCTGCGGCACGGCTACAATGGCGAGCGAAAATTTGCATCATCCGGTACGGCGTGAGCCGACCAGTAACGCTGGTGAATTCCAAGGCTTGCGACGGTAAGTGCGTAGACGCCATCTCTATCGCACCACGATCTGGTCCGCTTCCAGCTCAAAACCATACAGATAATCCATGGCACGACGACCGAATTTGCGGATTTGGTAGCGTTTGGCGGCCTTCTTGCCCAAAACGGCCTCGAACTCGGCCTTGCAGCGGCTGATCCAGACGGCGAAGTACCTTGCCTGATCCCCACCACCATCACACCCCTTCAAAGCCGTTTCCACCTCTTCAAAATCGGCGGATGCAACCGCCACAACCTGGCGATAATCCTGCAGGAAAACCGCTCTGCTGTCCGTACCGCCCAGATCAACGGAGGCTTCACCCCGTAGTGCGCTTTCTGCAATCCACCAGTACAACGTGTAGTAACGGCTGCTCAGCGGAATCTCCCGACCATCGGCATAGATTTTCTGTTGCTCCCGATCGATGATAAGTTGCGGTTCGGCCAGTGCCCGATTGGTGGCAGCTACGGCGTTGGTAAAGCTGCCTTCCCCATGCAGTAGCGCCGGGGCAAGCTCCTGGCGTAATCGCACGAAGGGAATGCTGGCCATGTCCACTACGGCCTTGGCGCAATCCAGCGGGCGCTTTTGGTTGTCGGGGCCTACATAAATAATATGTTCGCGGGGCGTGGGATAGAAGAAGTCCGGACTGTTTTCGTATCCGGCACTGACCAGCACATGGGAAAGGCGGTCCTGGGCGCGGCCGTACAAAGAAAGGGCATAGCCCAGATAATACCCCATCGTCTTGCGCCCCCCGGCAATGGACACATGCAGTGCGCTGTCGTCCGCTTCGGTCAACGTGCGCACCAGGCCAGTGATGTAGTCGGCTGCAGCCTCATTATCAGCGGGACTCCGGATGTCGCTCAGAGGATCGCCCTGCGGATCGCAGATCACATGAATCTGATCGTCAGAAAAGTCGATATGCGGCAGGGCGTAA
>AOMQ01000013.1_pt1 | contig 11544 bp, 16 predicted proteins | sample 537778 | NCBI WGS metagenome assembly AOMQ01 (sample SAMN02954330, study PRJNA184676) | mine drainage metagenome | biome: terrestrial; feature: Kristineberg Mine; material: mine stream; isolation source: low temperature acidic, metal-polluted mine stream | place: Sweden: Kristineberg Mine
AGAGATACCCAACGCAGTAGCCGGAGTAGGGCCACCTAAGCTTCCGTTTACGGCATAATTAGTGAGTGCGCCTTTATTTAAAAATGAATTGGTCATCGCACCAGCAGCATTCATATGATTTCCACCGGATGTGCTACACGCGCTAGCAACCAATGGAACCATAGTAGTTCCATTTGGCAGGTTTAAAGTAGCCATAGGGTATTCAGCAGCCACCTTTTGCTGGCATGTCGCTGCATTTGCTTCCTTCGTTGTGGCGGCGAGGTTGTTATCCTGCGCGGTCAACTGTTGCCCATTAGCCGTAACATCCGCCTGCTGCTGGGCCTGTATAGCAGTGCTCGAAGCCACAACAACCTGACCAAGCCACTGTAAGTCATCGGCTAATTGTGCTGGAGACACACCCGTTGTACCAGAACCATACGTAATATAGTCAGGTGGTAAAGTTAAAGGCATGGCATCTGCGTATACTGGGCTTAATGCCAGAATAATGCCCGTTAATAGTGCTTTTCTTTTTATGTTCATGGTTATCCTCACCATTATAAAAGTCCGCCAAGACTTTGATTCGTGCTATTGGTTACAGCGCCACCAGCATTGCTAACAGTACCCTGTATAGCGTATGGTGCCTGTGTAACTGGGGAAATGGTCTGGTTTAAGCTGTTTGTTGCCCCACCCAAGGTATTACTTACAACACCGCCTGCGGTATTACTAGCTGTACCAACCACTTGCTGCCCCAATGTAGACGGTAAATTTGCCGTTTGGTTAATTGAACCTGTAACATTGTTCCATTCCATACTTGCAGAAGAACAAACCTGATTACTAAGATTAGACTCTAACGAGCTGCCCATATTGCCATGTTGGTTAGTGCGCCTATTAATCCTTGAGGACCACCGGATACCATCGATTCTAAACCGGATAGATTGGATGACATAGAACCCATTAATCCACCCAAACATGAACTACTGTTTATATTAGAAGGTGGTGTAAGTGTGGTTGCACCTATCTGGTCACATTGCTGTAATGCGGACTGAGCTAATGCAGTTTGGTCCGCTGCTACTTGTTGGCATGCATTGGTGGTTGGAGTCTGTGACATATTACCCACTAAAGAAGATAATATCCCAGCATTTTGGAATGACGCGGCAAATGTGGTTCCGCCGTATAACGTACACACTGCGGCCATACCGACCACTAAGGCTTTTAATTTTGTTGTCATGGTATTTATTCTCCGCTACCGTTGTTATCTCTACTATTCATTCTGGCCCGCCCTAATATGTGCACTAATTGGGTTACATATTTTCTTGAAAACATTTTTAATCTGGTATCCTCACTAATAGCATAAACTACACGCTCAACATGCTTCTTATATGCATCAGCAGGACCACCATGTTCTCCTAAAATATCGGTGTTTACCATAGTGGTTTCCATCATTAAGGCATCCATTATTCTTGAAGGCCAAATCATTTCAGCAGCCATAGCCAGCCTAATTGCGTCATCCCCTTTTAAGTGCCACAACACTTGGCGCACTAAATCAGGGTTTTCTATCATCACTAAGCCAATATTTTCGGCTTGTTTTAATAAATTTTCGGCATTGACTTTTGAGGTTAATGGGTCTAAAGTCCACGGTTCAGGCGGAAAATCAGGTGGTAAAGGCATCACTCTCTCTTTTGCATTGTGCTGTAATAACAGTTAGTATAAATAAGAATTAAATAATGTCAAGAGACAGAAAAATAAACTAAAAAGGGGAATACCATGTTAAAACAATCCACTCAAGTTATACAAATGCCGCAGCCACAACCACCACAACAAGACGCGCCAGAAGATAACAGCTTGGCAGAATCCGTATCCGCAGATATGTTGGGTAACTTAGTAGGTATTCCAGGATTGGGTGGCCTGTTGGATGTTATAGAATCACAAGATAATTCAAATAGCCAAGGCCAGACATCCACACAATCAAGCTATGGTGGTATAGCTGATTTACAAAAACACGCATTAGCACAGCATATGGGTAGTGTGGTGGCAACGGTGAGTGAAGATACCGCAAAAAACGCAGACCGTGCGAAAGCAAAAAAACACCCAAACTATATTGATATTGATATTGGGGCTATACTTTTCCCAAAAAAGCCAAAGCCAGTTAGTGAATAAAAATGTCCGCTATCCCACAATCGGTTAAAAAGTCCATTAATAAAGAAGACCGTGTTATGCTATTGCAAAATGCGACCGATGAGGATGCCTTACGCTTTTATAGTAAATGGACTTCTGTACTGTTGGGAACTTCTAACACTATGCCTATCAATGTCGTGGAAGGAATTAGCCAAGAACTTATTGAAGCCGCGCCGTATTGTGGTGCATTAATCAGTATCTACCAATTCAATATTGCCTTAAACTATTTGGTCAATGAGGTACACGATTTTATTGCTTTAAAGAAAGGCAATAAAATTGAAAAGTATCTGTTGAATCTGGATATGTGTTTAGGATATACTAATGAGCTTAATAGCGTACTGCAACACGGGATTGGTATTGTTAATGATTCCATACTTATTTGTGGTAATAGAAATGCGGGATTTAACAGCAGGATGAATCGATTTTTAAAAGAAAAAACACGACACCTTAAAACGGCTGGTGTGTCCATAAAACAAGGAACGGAGGTTTCCACATGAGTAATGATATTACCCTATCACCAGCAGTACCAGAGCCACCAAGGCCATTAATCGTTGCTACCCCAGTAGCACAGCCTAAGAATGCTGAGGAAGTTGTAAACAGCATATTAGGCCGACCAGATATTGCGCCTTTGGTGGCTGATTTAGCAGTAGACCCCCGTCCGGTAGGAGAACCATTAACACGTCTCAGAACCAATCAGGCTCATTTGCTTAAAGCCTTGTCGGGGTTAAAGGATGCCCATGACTTTAATATACTGGCTAGTAATCAGTCACAACATATACAGGCGGTATTAACGGCATTAACGAATAAAAAGTCGGACGAAGTCACCAAGGAAATACGGGGTGCTTTGAAAAATATTGAAGCGGATAAAGCAGGGACACAAGGTGGTAAACCGCGAATATTGCCTAGTGTGCCTAGTGTAGCCGCAATATTAAAGCGTAAGCGTAATCCAGATTTTGGAGATGCAGCGTTATACGCAGAGGAGGCCAGCACGCGTTTTTCATTGTTTAACTTAATTCGTCATGCGGCAACAAGTGGTGATCCAAAAGTAGAAAAGGAAGTGGCTAAACAAGCTAAAAATCTACAGAAAACACATGCTAAAATGATGCAGAAAAACACTGAAGGTATGCATAAACGCCTCAAACAGTCCAAGGAAGAGATTGATAAGTGGATTGAAAGCCTTACTGGGTTAGTTGCGCTAAAAGAAGCCCTTAGTGGTATCACACAGGCTATCAGTAATTTCTTTAGAAGAATGTCACCAAAAGGAAACTAAGATGTCGGATATCGTGGTTATTGAATCACCCAACAAAAAAGAAACTTTTCTTAAAAACTGGCCAGATAAGGATATTACCATATGTGCTACATTGGGTTACCTACTGGTTCCTAATGAATCTCTTGATCCATTAGAAATAGATCATCACTTTAGAGATACGAGGTATATCCGTATCGAGAAGACCATAGAGTATATGCTGTTTGAGTTAAACAGAAATAACGGGGATATCTATTTATGTACGGACGCGGATAATGAAGGCGAAGTCATAGCCCAAGATTATGCGGCATTGGCTGCGCAACATGGGTATGGGGATAGACGTGCATTTAGAGTTCTGTGTAAAGGGTTAGACAGAGATAGTATATTGGAAGCGGTAAAACTGGCGAGACAAAAAGAGCTTACCTTAAATGATATAGTAGATTGCTATCCGGCTGCGGCTGCTGGTCATGCTAGACGTATAACGGATAGGCTATTTGCTGGAACTTTTGGCTCTCCTAGTGCACCGGTTGGTCGTGTTATCGCCGGTTTTTTGGACGCGGTTAGTAAAGGTGTACAACCGGTATCTGCCAAAGCACCGCCAAATATGGGTGATATCCTTCTTGATCCATCATTACTGGACCTCAGTGTCACCGAAGTTAGTAAAGGATTACAAACCTTATATGAACGTGGGGTAATGTCCTACCCGCGAACTGCTGGAAGAACATTAAGCGAATATGAACAACGAACCTTGTCTGCGCTATCGCGGAGAGCTGGTACACAGACTCCACATTATTCAGAACAGGAAACAGATGAACCGCACCACGCTTTACACCCAGTAGGAGATACCGCTCGTATGCGAGATATTGTAGACCGAACTTTATTTCCTCCTGTGGATTTAAACGTGGTGGATAGGGTGGAAAACGCTGTGTACGCCAAACTATTAGGTATAAACCAGCACAGCCAGCGACAAACCGCCATACCAGATAAGCACTTTGTGGAACGATTTGTAATAGGTGTACTTATTGCTTCCGGCTTAGGTAAACCATCCAGCTGGCCATCTTTTGCCGAGAAAATGGCAGAATGGGATGTCGTTGACCCTACTGGTGAATTCACGCACAAAGGAACCAGAATTCACGATGCACAGCCAGATTTTATGACTAAAGATATGGCACACAAAATAGAAAAAATACTACATAAGGGTGGTGTGTTCCCAGATGAAATTATAAAAGCCATACTAAAACAGTTTCCGGATTCTGCGCTCGAAAATATTGAAACTGCACTGAATAAGACTAGCAATACACAGGCTATTGAAAAGCAAAAAGCTACGAGAAAAGAAGGTGGAGAAAGTATACCTATAGGCACAGTAGTACCAGAAGAACAAAAGCAGGAAAAAATAAAAGATAAACCAAGCGTGCGAAAAAGATTACGGCTTGAATTTTAATGTTGTAATTCAATATTTGCTGTACAGCGAATATTGGCTGTACAGCAAATATTGAATTACAAAGATTTCTTATTCTTTTAGGGTGGTCTCTTCTATCTTCAGGTAGGACAAGGACTCACAAGAATTAAACCAAGGTGGCCGCATCACATGTTTCTGCCCATCAGAAGATGTAAACTTTAAACAGTTTTGATCAAGTGGCCCATAGGCATTAAAGACGCCGTTATTCCTAGTGTTATACAAGAAATTAAGTAGCCCTTGTGCAGCATCCATATCTTTGAATATGGCTATACTATCAAGCCCCTTGTCGTTGGCAGTCCCAAAAGAATCACCAGAGGAATATGCTGCCCACAATACAAAACACGGTTCATTATTTTCAATATCTAAGACAGAGACTATATCAGGGTGCGAATACTCACGCATAACCCGCTTAAAGGTATTAATATAACTTTCTGACCAAACCCCAAAATCATCTGGGTCATCCGTATTCCGCTCATTGTAATCGTCAACAAGCTCTTGGTCAATCACAACACTGTATCCAAATAACTGTGGATAGCTGGGCATCTTAACCCCCATTATAACCGAAAATAAGCTCAGTATAGCACAAAGTGATGGCTACAACCAGCCAGTTCACTTGAGTACGTAAATGTATTGGCCTTTTCCAGAAAAACGAATAGCATCGATATGCATTAAGACATTATGTGGGTAAATGTGCTTAATAACCACGTAATAATGCGCGATACTTGGAACCCAAGCTGTATAGGTGGTGCCAACCTTTATTTTCTGTGAGTAGCACGTGGTATGCTGCCAAAGGATTTTACATCCTGCGGGGTTTTTTAGTGTAGCCAGTATCCGTTTAGCGGATGCCGTACTAACTGGATGTGTATAAGTAGCGCCTTTCAGCGTCAGATTACTGAAACGGTGTTCAAAGTTTTTAAATACCAAACGGTATTTATGTGTGGTATTGTTTCGCTCCAATGTGGCTGTTCCGTGCCGCCAGATAACCTTACTCCCAACAGCAGGAAATCCTTGACCAGAAATAATAGAACCCAGTATAAACGCACGTTTGTAATTGTGTGGGTTAAATGCATCGCTCGTAGCATTTGCGGTAGCCAACGCTGTGCCCAATAAAAGAAAAACAGATAACAAGATTTTGGTAAACATAAAACAAGCACCCCTACATGAGAATAGTGAACATCTTACATTATTTTTCTTATGCTGTCCAGTACAGAATTTACTGGCTGGTAGTAGCCCGTGCGCGTAATGCCGCCAGCTTACCATTGAAATGCTGCTGTACCTGCAATGCGCTCATCTGGGCCATTAATGCCGTTTTATACTGATTAACACGGTTTTGTAAATAGGACATCTCTTGAGCAAAGCCGCCCATATAAGCAGAAGTCTTATTATAGAATGACGTGTTTCCAGCATTTTTAACGACTTGCGCATACCATTTAGGACTTAAAAAATAACCTTCTGCATAAGCGGCTAACAGCGTGTTTACACTGGCATACCCAGCTACACCTTCATTTTGTGAAATGGCTAGCAAATACTTTATAAAATCAGGCGAACTTGGGTCCACAGTTAAATCTGGCTGGGAAGCACCTTGTCCAGCTGCTGGCCAATCCTGTCCTCCAGCAGCGTCTATCACAGCAGCTGCTATGGTAGACGGACCATATCCAAAAAGGCTATACTCTGGTACAAGCGCATATGGACAATGATAAAATGACGTTAGATAGACCATAAACGCTGCAATCCAAGACGGGGTTGTTGAACTGGTTAAGTAACTTGCGAGACTAGATGCATGCATACCTGCTATTGAATAACCGTACCCAATAGCTAATTCTGCTGGATTACCAGCACCCTCGGCTTGTAAAATCTGGATATTTGCAGCCGCTATATTGGCCTGTTGTTGAACTGGAATTTGGTCAGTTTGACCATTACTTCCTTGGTTATAAGCCCAACCACTAGACCAATTTCCTGGCTGTATAAGGTGCATAGTATTCATAACGCCACCACACACAGACGAATTGGATGGGTAAGTAGCATTGTAATGTGATGAGCAGATATTAGCCACGAAGGTAGCACGCTCACCGAAACCACCACACGCACCACCATTACACGCAGCATCACTTCCACTCCCCTCATGCATATTGATGGCGGCTAACATTCGTCGTGAAACACCAGGAAATAAGCTATGTGCTGCCGCTATTGCATTTGCGTCAGCTAGGCTGATATGACTTTGTGTTCCTGCTCCTGTATTCCACGATGACCCACACGATGCCCCTTGTGATGGTGAAGAACTGGTGGCTGCCGTAACAGCCGCACTACCGTTATTTGCGGTAACCGCTGCTGCGCCTGAAGAAGTTTCTGCTACCATCATATTCTTAATGGCGGCAATGGATATGGTAGGAACGTCATTATCCGCAACAAAAAACAGAGCGGCATTGGCTAAACTCATATCCGCACCATAAATACGTTTATTGGCAAGATATACCTTACCAGCCACAGTATTCTGAACTTGCGTAGATAACTGTGGCGGCGGTGTAGGGTCGTTAACAATAGTTATGTAATTACCGGCATTCTCATCCGCCAGAATACCAGTGGTATTGGGTTCAAGAATATTTGAAAGTGCTGACAATGAACTTTCGCCGTCCTTATTAGCCAGTATGTTGATCGCAGCAGATTTTGTGACGTTGTGGTCGCCATTATCCCAATTATGTAAAGAGGATACATTTGCTGCTGTTAAGGCTGACTGATCCAAAAAGCTACTTGCGGCCACAGCTACAGCAGCAACAGTTGTCCCAGTCTGATTAGCTACACTTGGGCTGGATGTAGACGCACAAACATTGGCGATATTCGGCGTCATTACGGTGCCATTAGGAAGCTGAAGAGTAGCATTTGGGTATTCTACAGCAATCCTTTGCTGACACGTCGCGGCATTCTGCTCTTTTCTGGTGGCTACAATATTATTATCCTGCGCGGTCATTTGTTGACCTTGTGCGGTGACATTAGCCTGTTGCTGGGCCTGAATCGCTGTACTGGATGCTACGAGTACCTGCCCTAACCATTGTAGATCATCCGCCCACTGTATGTTTGACGCAGAAAATGTGCCACCCATAGCACAATAATAGCCATAAGCAGTCCACCCACAGAAACCAGAAGTTGTGGTTGGGGGTAGTGTTAATGGTGATCCCACAGCAGATGTACTTCCAATTAAAGAAGCTGCTACAGCTAGGGCTAATACTATCTTTTTAAACTGCATTGCATACCTCGTGATACACTTATCAAAACAGTATATCCGTTTATTTCATAATGTCAAGATTAAGAAAAACGTCTAACTTGACAGTTGTTGAAAAGCCGCTTATCCTTTATTAAAAATGGTCTGTATTGGATACTCTTTGCCAAATAAGTCCACAATAATAAGAATAAAGGAGTTAATATGTCAGCTGGTATGGTCACTATTTTACAAAACGCAGCATCTGTTTTCCCAGATATGCAAACTATGATGCAAGATATAGTTGCAATGATGGGTGTATATTTTGGTATCTTTGGCTTGGTTAAAATGAAGAATTACACCCGCAATCCAGAGGACGGAAAGATGGGTATCAAAATGGTTGCGTTAGGTGGGTTCTTTGTAGACGCGTCCTTTTACGTACAGGCTGCTTCTGATACTTTATTCAGTAATGTCACCCCATTAAGCGCCACAGCATACGGAAGTCCGAGCGGTGCAGCGCCTATGGTTATGGGCGAAGTCGCGCTTGGTATTATCATTTTGTTAGGATGGTGGTCCTGTTATAGAGGTATTCACTACTTAATGCTATCGAGTAGAAACCAGCCCACAGTAAGTAGGGGTATTACCCATTTAGTAGGTGGATCTATCGCGGTTAACTGGATAGTGTTCGTGACCACAGTGTTCTCGTGGCTCGGAATGAATAGTGCGTTACTAACACAGTTGGGATGGACTTAAACGCCTTCAGGTTATATAGTCGGCTTACTGACTACTGGTTGACTACTGGTGCGTTTAGGTTTAGCCAAGTTTGCAGTTCTGCACGATGAAAACCCGAAGGCAACAAGGGAATCAACTCACGGACCACATCTGGCCCATCTTTCATCGCTTTTTCTGCAATGGGGTCAAGTAATTTATCCTGCTCTATCCATAATGCATTGACTGTGGATTCTATTTCTTTAGCACGCGCTATACCTTCTAGCGCTTCAGTATTAAATAATTTGTTCATAACGAAATTTTTTCCTTCTTTAGTTTTTGTGGCATAATATCAAGATTAAATGGTTCTTGTCTAAATGTATTACCTGCCTCGTGCTTAGGGTGGCCATACGGATTACAAATAATACGGGTAGATCCTAAAACAGTATCCACTGGAAGATGTAAATGCCCATGTAGCCATATATCCGGCTTATGATCAAGAATAAAGTCTTCCATATGCGATCCATAAGCAAATGCACAGTCATCCTGCTTATAGTCGTCTGGCATCAGATTAAACACAGGACAATGATGTGTCAATACAATAGTGTGTATTCCCAGTGACTGGGCTAATTCATTTGCAATATATTGAGTACTCATATTGTGTACTGCTGATAAATCATGCAGTCTTATTTTGTGGTATTGTGGCCCTACCCGTATTTTTTTGAAATCCGCCATTTTATCTCGAATGGCCAGCTTGTCATGAGGTTGCGCACCTGCATAGGATACCCATAAGGTTGCGCCTATGAATTTAACGTCATCGATAAGCACGCTCGAATTTTCCAACAAATAGGTGTTCTGTATATTGGCATCCGCTATGGCTTTACGATACTTATCGTGAACGGTATCTAAACGCTGCTTCCAGAAGTCGTGATTTCCTAATACAAATACCGTAGCATAAAAGTCATCTGCGGTATCCTTTAGAAATTTTAAGGCTGTACCAAATGGACCGATATCACCTAAAATCAACCGAATAGAATCTCTATCCGTAGCATACGGTATGCTACGGAATTTTTTGTTGCTGTCTAGATGTATATCGGATAGTATCCGAAGATTGCGCATGTCTTAGTTTTACTTACAAGAAACAAAACCATGTGCTATGGTTCGTTGTGGTGTCACACCATGAGGAAACTGGAGATACGTTACCCCGTCAACGCAAACCTTTGTCCATCCAGTCACGTTCGCTTCTTGCCTGCGAACATAGCCACACCCATTAAGTGTTAGTGTAGCAAGAACCAACGATACGGTCACCGTAGTCATTAGTAGTTTCTTTACCGTTTTATTCATGTTCCGCCTCCCAATGTGTGCCTTGCACGTGACTTAGCCCATTCGACAAAATGATCTGGTGATGCCATCTCGTCCCATTCTTTCCAGTTTGCGTTGGCAATTCCGCGCAATGTCACTCGCATTCTTTCGTTTTCCGCAAGCAGGTCTGCTACCTTTGCTTCCAGTTTAAGGACATCGTCGGCATCGCACCACTCTCCAGAATCTGTTTTTGGCCAGTCAAAAGACTCGTAGATATTATAACGATTTAATTTTAATACATCGATGCTTGTTTTTCTATCATATGATCTATCATCCAAACAATACCTCGTTGCTGTATCTCTTGTAAGGTAGAAGTATACCATTAATGTGCTAAGTTGTCCAGCCTAGTATGGCTTCAACTGTATTTTTGGCTCAAGATAAGCACGCCATTGCTCTGCAAAATTACAATTAGCAGGGGAACCACAAAAAAGTCTGGCTATATCAGCATCAGAATACCCAGCCAATCCACATCCTATTCGAGTGACAAAAAATAGTTTATTCTGGTTTTCATCTGCATATAACTTAAACGCGACAACGTATTCCTGTATAGTCCTAATGGGTAGTATACCAAATTTGGATTTGCGGTTGTTTGGCTCCAAAGGATATTTTGTGGGAATGGCATACGCGTTACCCATTAATCCAGCATACTTTCCATAAATGGCACCAAACATATCCACAGCAACCTTAGCCGCGCCAAGACCGTGACGACCTTGCAAGTTTGACCCGAAAACGAAAATTTCGTCATTTTTGGGTAAACTGGCATCCTTATGATACCCGTAAACCATTTCTCACCTGCGTTAATTTTCCAATTTCTTTTCGTATATAGCTATTTACACCGTCAAACAAAGTTTGAGTGTCTATTTCGGTATACTTATCCGCTTTTAAATCGGTTATACTACGCACGTCTTTTTCGGAAAGTTTTTTGTAAGCAAGTGGTTTGTTCTGGCAGTATTCTCTAAGAATATTGTCAGCAATACAGTATTCACTTTCTTTTCTAAGACTCTTAGCCTTAATTAAGGCGTCTAAAGCATACTTAAAAGCCGCGCCTTGCGTTTTAACTAGCTCATGGATATTTACTGGAATGAATGTAGGTTTTTGGGCATCCAATATCCAGTCACACGATAAATAGCTACGCAAAGCGTAAAGCATTTTCTTTGGGTTTACAAAATCTGCTGGGCGAACAATGTCATCTTCTGCATTGAGTATATATGCAGATAACATAACACCACTTGCCTGATCAGCTAAGGCTAAATGATGCCGAAACAGAGAAAATGGATTGATAAATCTGGATATCCTAGAAAGTTCGGTTTCAAGATCGCTGTTCTCGATATATTTTATTTCCGAAGCCGCCCATTCAAGAGGTGTTATGTTGCCTTTCAGTAACAACGCCATCGCTTTACGAATATCCCACCCAACAATATC
>AOMQ01000016.1_pt1 | contig 11242 bp, 10 predicted proteins | sample 537778 | NCBI WGS metagenome assembly AOMQ01 (sample SAMN02954330, study PRJNA184676) | mine drainage metagenome | biome: terrestrial; feature: Kristineberg Mine; material: mine stream; isolation source: low temperature acidic, metal-polluted mine stream | place: Sweden: Kristineberg Mine
GGTGCTGACCCGACAGGCGCTGCCCACGCTCGATCGCAGCCGTTATGCCGAGGCGGATGGTTTACGCCGTGGTGCCTATGTGTTGAGCGATGCTCCGACCGGCAGGCCGGATCTGATTCTCATTGCCAGCGGTTCTGAAGTCGCACTGGTCGTGGCTGCGCAGCAGAAATTGCTGGGGGACAAAATCCAGGTGCGCATCGTCTCGATGCCAAGCTGGGAACTGTTCGATGCTCAGCCTCTCGAATACCGTAACGCGGTACTGCCGCCGGCGGTTGGCGCCAGGCTCGCGGTCGAAGCCGGCGTGTCGCAGGGCTGGCATCGTTATGTCGGCAGTCACGGCGATGTGCTCGCCGTAGATCGTTTTGGCGCATCGGCTCCTGGCGAGCTTGTGATGCGCGAGTATGGCTTCACCGTCGACAAGGTTTGCGTGCGAGCAAAGGCCCTGCTGGTCGGCTGATGCGCTGTCTGCGTTGCTCTACAGCTGGATCGCAACACACGCTTTTTCGAATTATGTACACGATCGCACAGACGAATGTGCTGAGTGCAGGGACAATCTGCCTGATATAAGCAGCGTGCACTTTTCCGATGTTCAATGCTGGCGCCTATGCAGTCGATTTTGGTTGCCCACCATATGGAATGAACGGTGCGATCACGACATTTTTTGTTATCGGTGGTAGCTGAAGAAACGCAGCAAGCGCGATCGGGATCACCCACCTCAAATAAGGAAACCCAAAGATGCAGATCGGAATGATAGGCCTGGGACGTATGGGCAGCAATATGGTGCGACGGCTGATGCGGGGAGGACACCAATGCGTGGTGTACAACCGTCATCCCGGAGCCGTCAAGGCGCTCCGCAGCGAAGGTGCCGTTGGCACGAACTCGCTTGACGATTTTGTCGCCCGTCTGACCAAACCACGCGCGATCTGGATGATGGTGCCGGCGACGGTTGTGGATGAGGTGCTGGCGCAGCTAGTACCGCTGCTTGAAGCGGGCGATATCGTCATTGATGGTGGAATTCCTACTACCGCGACGATATTCGGCGCGCTGCTGAATTGCAGCAACATGGGCTCCATTATGTGGATGCGGGTACCAGCGGCGGAGTCGCGGGTTTAGAACGCGGCTATTGCCTGATGATGGGCGGTGAGAAAGACATCGTCCAGCACCTTGATCCGATCTTCGCCGCGCTTGCCCCCGGCGTGGGCACGGCAATTCCAACCCCGGGCCGGGACAAGCCCGCAGCCACCGCAGATCAGGGCTATCTGCACTGCGGTCAGCACGGTGCTGGGCATTTCGTCAAGATGGTTCACAACGGGATCGAATATGGCCTGATGGCGGCGTATGCCGAGGGCCTGAATATTCTGCACAATGCCAATGCCGGCAAGCGCTCGCACGATAGCGATGCCGAAACCGCGCCGATGCGCAACCCGGAATTTTATCAGTATGACCTGGATCTGCCCGAGATCGCGGAAGTCTGGCGACGTGGCAGCGTGGTGGCGTCATGGCTGCTTGATCTGACTGCAGCTGCGCTGGTTGAGGATGCTGATCTCACCGGGTTCTCGGGCGGGTGTCAGATTCGGGTGAGGGCCGCTGGACGGCACTGGCCGCTATTGATGAGGGCGTGCCGACACCGGTTATCAACGCGGCGCTCTTTGAGCGTTTTGCTTCGCGCGGCGATGCTGATTATGCCAACCGGATTCTGTCCGCGATGAGAAAGCAGTTTGGTGGGCATGACGAGAAAAAAGGCGAGCGCTGAGATGGAGCATACCGCAAACCGCATGATGCCGGCGGATGCGCTGGTGATCTTTGGCGTAACTGGCGATCTTGTCCACAAAATGATTTTTCCTGCGCTCTATGCGATGGCCAAGCACGGTGTACTCAACGTGCCGGTGGTAGGTGTTGCCGGTTCGAAGTTGAGCCTGGCGCAACTGCGCAAACGGGCGAAGGATAGCATCAAGCAAGCCGGCAAGATCGATGACCGGGATGCTCTCGAACACCTCCTTTCCCTACTCCAGTATGTGGGCGGCGATTACAACGACCTGGAGACGTTCAAAGCCCTGAAACAGACCCTGGGCGATGCACAGCGTCCTGCGCATTACCTTGCCATTCCCCCCGCACTGTTCGCGAAGGTGATCAAAGGGCTGGGTTCTTCTGGTCTGGCAGATCAGGCGCGCGTCATCGTCGAAAAGCCGTTCGGACGCGATCTGGCCTCGGCGCGGGAGCTCAACCGTATTGCGCTATCGGTGTTTAAAGAAGATTCGATTTTCCGCATTGACCACTATCTCGGGAAAGAGGCGATCATGAATATCCTTTATTTCCGATTCGCCAATTCGTTTCTCGAACCGATCTGGAACCGTAACCACGTGGCCAGCGTGCAGATCACCCTGGCCGAGGATTTCGGTGTAAAGGGTCGCGGAAAGTTTTACGAAAGCGCCGGTTGCCTGCGCGACGTCATCCAGAACCACATGTTCCAGGTTGCCGCGCTGCTGGCCATGGAGCCGCCGGCCTGTCAGGGCTATGGCGCCGTGCACAGCGAGAAAGCCAAAGTGTTTCAAGCCATGCGCCCCGTGCAGCCGGACGACGTGGTGCGCGGCCAGTACGCGGGCTACCGCAAAGAGCCGGGGGTGGCGAAGGGATCGGACATCGAGACATTCTGCGCCCTGCGGTTGTTCATCGACTCGTGGCGCTGGCAGGGGGTGCCGTGGTACCTGCGTTCCGGCAAATGCCTGGCGGCAACAGCAGCCGAGGTGCTGGTAGAGTTGAAAGCACCGCCACAAAGGCTGTTCGACGATTCCGCACCGGCAGATGGGCGCGCCAATTACCTGCGCTTTCGGCTCTCTCCCAACGCTGCAGTCGCCCTCGCCGTGCGCGTCAAGCGTGCTGGCAAAGAGTTCGTCGGCGACCAGCGCGAGCTCTACCTGCTGGATGAACAGCCGAACGAAGAAACACCCTACGAACGACTGCTGGGTGATGCCATGGCCGGCGATGGCGCGCTCTTCACCCGTGAGGATGCGGTGGAGGCTGCCTGGGCGGTGGTCGACCCGGTCCTTGAAACGCACCACCCGGCGCACTCCTATAAGCCGGGCAGCTGGGGACCGAAACAGGCTGACGCGCTGATTGCGGCAGACGGAATCTGGCACAACCCGAGGTTTTCTGATGCCACTTCCGATTGAAGACTATGCCCTGATTGGCGACTGCCATACGGCAGCGCTGGTCGGCAGCGATGGATCTATCGACTGGCTGTGCTTTCCGAGATTTGATTCGGGTGCTTGTTTTGCTGCACTGTTGGGCGAGCCTGAACACGGACGCTGGTTAATCGCGCCAGTCGCAGAAGTGCGTAATATCCGGCGCAAATATCGCCCCGGCACACTGATTCTGGAAACCGATTTCGAGACCGGCGCAGGCGCTGTGCGGATCATCGACTTCATGTCGCTCTCGGAAGAGCGTTGGGATGTCCTGCGTATCGTTGAAGGTTTGCGTGGGCGAGTGGCCATGCGCATGGAGCTCATCATCCGCTTCGATTATGGTTCCATCATGCCTTGGGTGCAGCGGTCGGGCGATACGCTGCTGGCGACCGCCGGGCCGGACCGGCTGGAATTGCGCAGCGAAGTCGCCGTCCACGGAGAAAACATGAAAACCATGGCCGAGTTCCACGTGAGCAAGGGCGAGCGGATAAACTTTGCGCTCAATTATCGTCCTTCTTATGAAGCAGCTCAATCAACCATCGATCCGGAACAGGAACTGGTGGCAACCGAGAACGCGTGGTGTAAATGGTCCGAACGCTGCACCTACCAGGGACGCTGGCGCGACGCCGTCTTGCGCTCCCTGATTACTCTAAAGGCGCTGACTTATGCGCCCACCGGAGGAATTATTGCAGCGCCCACAACTTCGTTGCCGGAGCAGCATGGTGGCGTGCGTAACTGGGACTACCGTTACTGCTGGCTGCGTGATGCCACGTTCACGTTGAACGCGCTGCTGCTTGCCGGTTACCACGAAGAGGCCGTGGCCTGGCGCGAGTGGTTACTGCGCGCCATAGCGGGTAGCCCCGAAAGTCTGCAAACACTCTACAGCGTGACGGGGGAGCGGCGTCTGGAAGAATACGTGGTGGACTGGTTGCCCGGCTATGGGCGCGCGGCACCTGTGCGGCTGGGCAACGCGGCATCTAAGCAGTTCCAGCTTGATGTCTACGGCGAAGTCATGGACACATTGCATCTGGCGCGAACCGTCGGCCTGAACCCGGAGCCGGCCGCCTGGCGGGTACAAGTCGCCATACTCCACTTCCTGGAGTCGAACTGGCAGCAGCCGGATGACGGCATCTGGGAAATGCGCGGGCCGCAGCGCCATTACACCTACTCCAAAGTGATGGCATGGGTGGCTTTCGATCGGGCGGTCAAGGATGTCGAGGCCTTCGAGCTTGACGGCCCGGTTGAGCGTTGGCGGCAGGTGCGCGATGCGATTCACGCGCAGGTTTGTTCGGAGAGTTACGATGCGCAGCGCAACACATTCGTGCAGTTCTACGGCGCGCCGCATCTTGATGCAAGCCTGCTGTTAATTCCGCAGGTGGGCTTTCTGCCATCGGACGATCCGCGCGTGCTGGGTACGATAGAGGCCATCAAGCGCGGCCTCGTGGTCGATGGATTGGTGTTGCGTTATGAGACCGATGCCGACATAGATGCACTGCCGTCTGGAGAGGGCGCGTTTTTGCCTTGTTCATACTGGCTGGCCGGCAGTCTTGCGTTGATTGGACGGCGCGAAGAAGCTGAAGCCTTGTTCGAGCGCCTGCTTGGCTTGAGTAACGATGTTGGATTGCTGGCGGAAGAATACGATACACGCGGGCGCTGCATGCTGGGTAATTTTCCGCAGGCGCTGACGCACACGGCACTGATCAATACGGCCTATCTGCTGTCGATTCCAGAGGAACAGGCCAAACGCGCCAGCGAGGCAGGCGAACGGCCAGCCGCTGTGGTCCAAACGTCATGAAGCTGCGATTGGGGAAGAATATGAAGATACTTGTTGTCGACGTCGGCGGCTCGCACGTCAAGTGTATCGCCAGCGGGCAAACGAATCCCGTCAAATTCAAATCCGGGCCGAAGCTGACCCCGCACCAGATGGTGCGAAAAGTTCTGAAGATCACCAAGGATTGGCAATTCGACGCGGTTTCGATTGGTTATCCCGGCGTGGTTCGCTACGGCAAGATTGTCCGTGAACCGCACAATCTGGGTTCGGGCTGGATTGGCTTCGATTTTCAGGCGGCCTTCGGGCGCCCGGTAAAGGCCATCAACGATGGGGCAATGCAGGCACTCGGCGGCTACGAAGGCGGAAAGATGCTATTTCTTGGTCTGGGAACAGGGCTGGGATCGGCACTCATCGTCGATGGTGCAATTGCGGCGATGGAACTTGGGCATCTGCATTACTCGGAGGGGTGCAACTACGAAGACTATCTGGGCAAACAGGGGCGCAAGCGGCTGGGAAACAAGAAATGGCGTGGCAAAGTAATGGATGCCGTGGAGGGTTTCCGCAAGGCACTGTTGCCCGATTACATCGTGCTGGGCGGAGGCAATGCCGCAAAGCTGAAGCGAATGCCGCCGCAGACCCGTCGTGGCGACAACGCCGATGCGCTTCTTGGCGGTTTCCGTTTGTGGGAACGGCAAAGCCGGAATGCTGCAGGGTCAGGTGGAAGTGCATGGACCTTGCCTATCTGGTTTGTTGCCAATCATGCTATCGAGTGAATCCGTTGAGCGCTGCGGTGCATTTCTGCAGATGGCGCAAACAAGCACATCCTGCTTCCGCATCCGTCGCGTCTTCGATTATCTGCGCATGACGAATACTCGGCGCCCGCAACGCCCGGAGGTAGCTGAGAACAAATTTACCGCAACCTATTTACTGATGCAGGAAGCTATGGTATGAGTTGTAACTCTTCAGTGGTTTTCTATTATGGGGGGGTAGCTTTCGTATGACCCAGCTCAGCGTCGCTGTGCCTCCAATACTTTGGCCCCTAGTCGTCTATTTTTTTGTTGTGATTGCTCTCGTTGTCACGATCCTCGCTGTCTCTTCGATACTCGGCGAACGCACGATCGGCCGAGCAAGCAACGACATATTCGAGTCCGGCATTGTCACGGTCGGCAATGCCCGCTTTCGCGTACCGGCAAAATTTTATCTTATCGCCATGTTCTTTGTGATATTTGATCTAGAGACGGTATATCTCTTTGCATGGTCCGTCGTTGTGCGCACGGTCGGTTGGCCCGGCTATTTTGAGGCGCTCGCATTTATCATGATGCTCGTGGCGGCATTGGCATACCTGTGGCGAACAGGGGCACTTGAGTGGGCGCCAACCGGACGTCGGCCACTGGCGGTCACCGCAGAACGACGAGGGGAAACGAAGCAATGAAGTGGCAATTAACTGGAACATCTAACAATCCCCCTGAATCAATCGATACAGGGACGATCGACGACAACGTCCGGCGCAACGTGCTGCTAACGCGCCTTGAAGATCTTGTTTCCTGGGGTCGCAAAAACTCTGTCTGGCCTTTTAACTTTGGGCTTTCTTGTTGCTATGTGGAAATGGCAACAAGTTTCACCAGCAAATACGACATTGCACGGTTTGGTTCGGAAATCATTAGAGGCAGCCCACGACAAGCGGACTTGATGGTCGTGTCAGGGACTGTGTTCATGAAGATGGCGCCCGTACTGAAGCGCTTATATGAACAGATGATGGCCCCGCGTTGGGTGATATCCATGGGCTCCTGCGCTAATTCTGGGGGGATGTACGATATTTATAGTGTCGTACAAGGGGTCGACAAGATTATACCCGTCGATGTGTATGTGCCAGGTTGTCCGCCTCGGCCGGATGCCCTGTTGCAGGGCCTCATTTTGCTTCAAGAATCAATAGGAAAAGAACGGCGTCCTTTGAGTTGGACTTTAGGGTCCCAGACCACAGAGCGGCCTGCGAAACCAAGCCAACGCGACTTATATAACGCTGAAAGAATCAAAGTTACAAGTCTTAGGCATATGGATAAGGTTTAGGGGACGTCGAAAAACAAAAAACCTGCAATTTGAAGCGGAAGTGATCCCCATCCATCGCTATTATCAGGCGATTTTCGCCTATTTCCTGCCCTATTCTTTGTCGATTTTCAGTATTTTTAGCCGTTTTCGTGGATTCAGGACGGATCAATTCCTGCTTGGGCATCGATTGCTGCATCAAGCAGGCAAATCGCCGCCGAGGTGTAATATAAATCAGCGATGCCATCATTCCAACCATACGACGTCGTGTCTAATCTTTCAGGCGATTTCAAGCAAGTTAACATACGCGCAGTCAACATTTGGCTGAGACATATAGCCACCTCATGGTAGATGGAAAAGGTTACGAGAAATAGGGCGCATACTGCTTGCGCTGCAGATTGCCAGTGTTTGCACAAGAGCTGATGTTGAGCACGTGAATTTACCGGATACTGATGCAAAGCGTTGACGCAATGTTAACTGGCGCACGGACACAAGACAGACTCTGCCTGCAGACTGTTGTGTAAAATGGCATGTGTTAGGAGAGATGCTGGATCTCGGGGAGTTCACGCGGAACTGCATACGGTACGCCGCCCCTCGTCCTTAAAACATTCTTGGTGGCTCATGCCACCCGCAGAACGTCAGGAGCCACAATGGGCAGTTCGGATGCCGCCATCTGCGATTTACACCGTATATTCGGGCAAGATCATTTCGTCTCGCAACCTGCATGCGATGCAGACATTCCCATGATTTGGGTGGCGAAAGATACATTTCATGCCGCGCTTCGCTACCTAAAATCGAGCATCGACAGGCCGTACCGGATGCTATACGACATGACCGCCATCGACGAACGGGTACGCAATCATCGTGAAGGCCAGCCGCCAAGCGATTTTACGGTTGTCTATCACCTCCTATCTTTTGAGCGCAATGCCAGTCTGCGAATAAAAGTGGCCCTGCTCGGTGAGTATCCGTCGCTTCCAACCATCACCGATACGTGGCCTGCGGCAAATTGGTACGAGCGTGAAGTTTGGGACATGTTTGGCATCACGTTTGATGGGCACCTACACATGACACGCCTCCTGCTCCCGCCAACATGGGACGGGCACCCACTGCGCAAAGAGCATCCCGCACGCGCAACCGAGATGGGCGAGTATAGGCTCCCCGACGACAAACAGGATCGGGAACAAGAGGCTTTGCGGTTCAAGCCTGAAGACTGGGGCATGAAAAGCGGCGACGGCAATACCGACTTTATGTTTCTTAATCTTGGACCCAACCACCCCGGCGTACACGGCGTATTCCGCATTATCTTGCAATTGGATGGTGAGGAGATCGTCGACGCCGTGCCTGATATCGGGTATCACCACCGTGGTGCCGAAAAAATGGCGGAGCGCCAGTCTTGGCATAGCTATATCCCCTATACCGACCGCATCGATTATTTGGGCGGCGTGATGAATAACTTGCCCTATGTTTTAGCAGTCGAGAAATTGGCGGGGATCGTGGTACCCGATCGCGTCAAGGTAATTAGGGTCATGATGGCTGAGTTTTTTCGAATTGCGAGTCACCTCGTTTTTTACGGTACGTTTGTCCAAGACATCGGTGCCCTGTCGCCGGTGTTTTATATGTTTTCTGACCGCGAGCGTGTTTTTGACATTGTCGAAGCGATTTGCGGTGGCCGCATGCACCCGAGCTGGTTTCGCATTGGCGGGGTCGCGCATGACTTACCGGAGGGCTGGGATCGTTTGGTGGCGGATTTTTTGACCTACTTCAAGCCGCGCATGGATCACTACGATCGCATGCTTATGGGCAATAAGATTTTGAAAAAACGCACCCAAGGGGTCGGTCAGTATACCGTGGATGAAGCTATCGAGTGGGGTGTCACGGGTGCCGGCCTGCGGGCTTGCGGTTTGGAGTGGGACTTTCGAAAGAAACAACCGTATTCCGGGTACGATCAATTCGAGTTCGACATTCCTATAGCCACGCATGGCGACGCTTATGACCGGTGTTGGGTCCGCGTCCAGGAGCTCCGTCAGAGCGTGCGCATAATAGAGCAGTGCCTTGCCCATATGCCAGCAGGCGAATATAAGGCCCGTCACCACCTTACGACACCGCCGCTCAAAGACCACACCATGCACGATATAGAAACGCTGATTAACCACTTTTTAGGCGTCAGTTGGGGCCCAGTTATGCCTCCCGGCGAGGCATTCCAGAATATTGAGGCCACCAAGGGGGCGAATGGCTATTACTTGGTAAGCGATGGAAGCACGATGTCCTACCGCACGCGCATTCGCACACCATCTTTCCCCCACCTGCAAATGATTCCTTTGATTTCGCGCGGATTCATGATTCCCGATCTGATCGCCACACTCGGCAGTATAGATTTTGTTATGGCCGACGTTGACCGCTGAGGATGCCCATGCTGACTATCGACGAACAACAGGAAATAGAGGCCCAATACCCCCGTTACGCCACCAAACAAGGGGCGAGTGTTGAGGCATTAAAAATTGTCCAACGCCGCTGTGGCTGGGTGTCCGACGAAGATGTCAAAGAGGTGGCTGCGTTTTTAGATATGCCTTACGAGGAATTGGAGGGTGTGGCGACTTTCTATAACTTGGTGTTTAGGCGGCCCGTCGGAAGACACACCATTCTTATCTGCGACAACGTCAGTTGCTGGATTACAGGTTATCGGGCCATACGCGATGCCCTCATTACCCGTCTGGGCGCTGAACTCGGCGAAACAACCGCCGACAAGCGATTTACTCTCTTGCCGATACCGTGTTTGGGGGCCTGCGACCATGCACCGGCTATGATGGTCGGACAGGATCTACACGGCGATCTTCAGGTGGAGCAGATCGATGTAATTTTACAGAAATATGAATAAAAACATGATGTCATGCGACAAACCCCTTACGGCCAACATCGATCCCGGTCGTGAACCTCTTAACCTGCGGGAATATGAACAAGCGGGGGGTTATCGGGCTCTGCGTACCGCACTTCTCAGTCTGGAGCCCGCCCATATTACGAACTTGGTACTCGATGCCGGCTTACGCGGTTGCGGCGGCGCCGGCTTTCCTACGGGAAAGAAATGGAACCATATGGCGCTCGGCAAGGACGCGCGGCACCCGAAGTATTTGGTCGTCAATGCGGATGAAATGGAACCGGGAACATTTAAAGATCGCTTCCTTTTAGAGGGGGACCCGCATCAGATGATTGAGGCGACCATCGTGAGTGGTTATGCCATTCAAGCTGATGTTGCCTATATATTTTTGCGCTGGGCCTACAATCGTGCCGCGCAGCGGCTCACGAAGGCCATAGCCGAAGCCTACGACAAGGGCTACCTCGGAAAAAATATCCTGGGTTCCGGATATAGCTTGGATATCTATCTGCACACCAGTGCAGGTCGCTACATATGCGGAGAATCGAGCGCCATGTTAAACGCCATTGAAGGGAAGCGCGCCCTGCCGCGCAAAGATAGCCATGCCACAGCAAGTGGCTTGTGGGGCAAACCGACGGTTGTTAACAACGTTGAAACCCTTTGCAATGTGCCGCACATCGTGAATAACGGGGTCGCCTGGTACAAGGGCCTCAGTATCACTAAAGCCGGCGGCACGAAGATCTATGGTGTGAGCGGCAAGGTGCGGCATCCGGGCGCGTGGGAACTGCCGATGGGCACTTCCATGCGTGAAATTCTTGAAGAACATGCCGGCGGAATGCGCGCGGGACTGAAGTTTCGGGCGCTGTTACCGGGCGGCGCGTCGACCGCGTTTGTCCTTGAAGAAGGGTTAGACGTCAGCATGGATTTTGATTCACTGCAGGCGTTGGGGAGTCGTATGGGCACCGGCACGATGATTATCCTCGATGATAAGACCTGTCCGGTGGATATGTTGGTGAGCCTGCAGCGCTTCTTTGCGCAAGAATCTTGTGGCTGGTGTACCCCCTGCCGCGAAGGGCTCCCATGGATCGCGAAAATGCTGGTTGCGATTGATGAAGGCGCAGGCAAAACAGAGGATTTAGACGAACTGGCGGTTCATGCGAAATTTTTGGGTTCCGGATATACCTACTGCGCACTGGCTCCAGGCGCAACCGCATCCCTCGAAAGCGGCCTAAAGTATTTTAAAGCCGATTTTGAACGTCATGTGCACGACAAACATTGTCCTTGGAGAACGTAAATGGCGACAATCTTCATTGACAACCAGCCTTACGAGGTCTGTTCGGGCCAGAGCCTGCTTCAGCAGTGCCTAACGTTGGGTAT
>AOMQ01000017.1_pt1 | contig 11011 bp, 5 predicted proteins | sample 537778 | NCBI WGS metagenome assembly AOMQ01 (sample SAMN02954330, study PRJNA184676) | mine drainage metagenome | biome: terrestrial; feature: Kristineberg Mine; material: mine stream; isolation source: low temperature acidic, metal-polluted mine stream | place: Sweden: Kristineberg Mine
ATAATCATGCGGTCTTGATTCTGCAACGCATCCAGCACTGCGGGGAGTCTCTGGCGCAGATCGGCGGATCCAGCGGCAAGATCAGTAATCAGCAGATCCGCCAGGACATCGTCAGTCGCCTTGAGACCGATGTCCATGCTCGTTTCCGCCGGAAGTTTGTTGATAAGATAAATCAGTTTCAGGAGCCTTGCCTTGAGCGGACTGTCCCCCTCCCCTACCGAAAATCGCTGAATATTTTCAAAAATCTCTTTGGGAAGTTGCGCCGTAGACAGCAGATTGGCGGCGATCTGGTCGTAGAGAAAATCACCGGCCACCACCTGGCCCAACGGTTCGCCAGCCGTAGCCAGAACGGCTTCGTGTACCACCCGTAACTGGCTGCGGAGCTGGGAGACGGTGCCGGTCGTATCTATGCTCCGTAAAACCCGCTCCCAAAAACGGCGGCGCACCGGCAGGAGGGGGTAATCGGCGGTCATCACCACCTCATCCTCCGTGATATGCTCCAGCTTGGTGCCACGTAGATGGCGAGAAATCTCGCCCAGATTATCGCGCCAAACTTGCTCGACCATGGGTTGGGCGCTGGGCTTCTTGGCCAGAATAATTTGGCGGGTGACGTTCTCCACGTCCCAATCCCCAAGCATAATCTGCACCGGGAAACGACCAATGAGCTTGGTCAGCGTAGGGGTGCTCGTGAGCGCCGATTGCCCAGTGGCCACGAACAGCAGTTTACCGCTGAAATGCTTGGAGAGGGTTTCCGTTACTTCCTGTATCTGGAAGGCCTTGACCGCATCATTCCCGATATACTGCTGAACCTCGTCCAGCACCACCAAAGTCAACGGGAATTTGCCTTCCATGGTGAGTGCAGCCTCGATGACACTCACCATTTGCTCGCTGGTCACATCCGTGACCTGGGGAAATTGCGCCTTCAGGAGTTGCCGCAACTCCGGTTCACTGGTGCCAAGGTCGGGACGCTGCTTGAGTAATGCCTTCGCCAGCGGGTTGGACACGAACAGATGCGGCAATTCCTGGGCCAGGGAGCGTCCTGCTATCTGGAGATCCTCTTCAATTCCGGCCAGGAGTCCTTCGCGCTGCAACCACAGGACAAATTGCGCTTGATTGTACTGTTCCGGCAATCCTTTGGACTTGAAAAGAATGCCAAGAAGCGCCAGCCGCACCTGATCGCCCGCCCCGGCTCCCAACTTTCCGGCTGCCGCGTGCAGCCCCCCATAACGCCGACCTTGGGTGGAGAGTTCCTTGATCTGCGCGTAAATACCGGCGGGCAAATGCGCCAGACTTCGTGCTGTAGCCCCATCGGCAAAGGTGTAATCCGTCCAGAGGGTGCGTAGCATTTTGGCCAGATGCGATTTACCGCTGCCATAGAAACCGGAAATCCACACCCCAGGTTGCTCGGCCTGGGCGTCAACATGGCGCAAGAATTGTTGAAAGATGGTCTCCAGTCCAGTTTCGTACTGGCCGTCACAGACAAAGTTTTCCAACTCATACCGGAGAATAACCTGGGCGGCTGATGAGTGATCCTCGGACACCTCCGCGACCCCATTATTGATCAGTGGGTTTTCCTGCGGGGGTTTGCGATAGATTTCGCGGTTCAGCATAATGATCCTTTCTTATAGAGGTTTTGTGGGCGTCAATCCTGCGCCAGGAGTGGGACGGCCAGATAGTTCCAGCCGTCGCGGGCGTCCAGCAGACGATAGCTGTGGGTCTCAGGGCAATATTCCCCCGGAAAGAAGATCAACAGACGGCCTGACGCTGCATCTTTGATTCCCTCAACCAATGTCGAAACCCGGGCCAACCCAAAGAGCGCTCCGACGCCCAGGAGGGCCACCACCGTATCCACGGTCGCTTCCGCTTGAATGTGGCGGTGAACCCGCTGGATAAGTGCAGCGGTAAACTCGCTGATCTCACCACTTTGGTACCCCGCCAGATCTTCCGGGCATTCAAAATAGGCTTCACGATATTCCTGGGAAGCCATCCATTCAGGGAAAGCGTTGGTAATATCCAGCAGCAGCCAATGCTTTCCCGCTTCGTGGGTGATCAACTCGAATTCTTCGATATGGGCCCGTAAGCGGAGTTCATCTGTCTTGTCGTAAACGGCAAAAATGACGCGTTGAATCGCGGCCAGGGGGCCTTGCCAGGGGGCGGTAATGTGCTGCCGAAAAGTCGCTGCCAACTTGTCGAGTTTAGAGGACACGGGCAACCTCTCCGCGCAGGTGCGATTCTTCCGGCCGAAGGTATCCGGGAAAGCCCATTTCCTGTACCTCGCCAGCATGCCGATACAACAGCAAATCGCGTTCTGACGCCCTTTGGACGAGGAGTTCCTGAGTACCTATCGGCACGTCCAGCGCCTGCATCCAAGGTGATGAGAAAATACGTTGCCCGCTACGCCCTTCCAAATAGCCCATAAATGCACACAGCGTTATATTCTCTGGATAAATACTGGGGGAGATGCGGCTCTTGTGGACACGTCCCGACAATAAACCCGCGGCCAACCAAGTTCCCGCCACATTCTGTGCAAAGGATCGCCGCGAAGCCGCACTGAAACGATCAGGATGCAGCGCACCTAACTGGGCTTCTACCCCTTCCCGTGACACGATGGTCCCCACTGGCTGTTGTAAAATAAAAGCATGCATCGAACGCAATAACGGATCACGGGCTAAGGCCACACAGAGTGCCAGGAGTGGCTGGGCCAATGGATTAAGTGGCCAGAGACGGCGCAGTGCCCGATACAATGGAATATCGGGGTCCAATGCGTAAAGCACCGTCAAATGCCGGAAGGCGAGCTCTCGTGACTTCCTGGTGGGCTTACCCAGCACATTGTCAGCCACAATGGCATCCGCAAAATCAGCACGCGCGGATTCGGCAGGAACGTGTGCCAGCAAAACCCGCAGGTCCGCCAACATCATGGTACGGGCAGCATGAGGACCGCTGATACCAAATCGAAAGCCGAGCGGGCGGAGTATCCGCTCCCGGTCCTGCGTCACCGCCGTATCGGCAAGAACCTGAGGCCTGCCGACGCGGCTTGCCGTGTGTCTGCGCTCTCGTTTCAGGGGCAGCAAATGTGTCTCTTGGTCAGACAAATCCAGCGCCATCTTCGGTCCAGCCCATTTAACGCGTGTCATGGCCATCCTGTAGAGCAGCGTGAAAATCCATCCATCATAGTACAGGACGTGCGAATTTTGCGACTTTCGCCGCAGTCAAAAGGGCCAACCTACAGGTAATGCACGATGACCCCGTCACCCAGTGTGTTCTGGGCCAAATCGATCAGGTGGCGATGATGGGTAAAAAGCAGGACCTGACCACCATCAGCAAACCTTGCCAGCGCCTGCAAAGCCTGGGCGGCGCGCTGATCGTCGGAGGTCATCAGAACGTCATCGAGAATGAGCGGAAGATCGGGATGCGCGGCGCGGCGCAGTTCGAGTGCGGCCAGCCGTAGTGCGAGATAGAGTTGGTCGGCGGTCCCTTCACTCATGGCTGCTACGGAGATCCGCTGACCATCCGCCCTTTCCGCCTGTAATATCGGTTGATCGTCGACAGTGTCGGCCACCAGGCGTGCATAACGTTCGCCTGTCATCAGCACGAAATACGCCGAAGCCGCAGCAACCATCGGTGCCTGAGCGCGCTCGCGGAACCGATTCAGAGCCTCTTGCAGGAGGGCGTGGGCGAGCTTCAGTTGTGCCCAGGGTCGGACACCGGAGCGATAGCGTGCAGCAGCCGACTCCATAGCCTCCCGTTCTTGGGCAGCTAGGTCGGAACTGTCTATGCTCTCCAAGGCGCGGCGCGTTGTTTCCTCCTGCTGACGCGCTTGCCGTTCGTCTTGCTCCAGACGAACAATTCCTTCCTGACAGCGCTGTAGGGCACTATCCAGCGTCAAAGTATCCTGATCGGCCAACTGCTGACGCAACTCAGCCTCAGAGTGGCGGGATGCTTGTACCAATTGTGCCTTTTGCTCCGCTAACTGCCGCTGCAACGCCCTTTTTTGGGCAACCTTCTCTTCCAGATGGGGTAGTTCATCAGCGGTGGTGACGCCTGCCGCCGCGCAAAGTGCGGCCAATTGTTGAGAGTGTTTCGCTATTTCCGCAGCGGCCCGCCGCTGCGTCTCCGCGAGTCGTTGCTGGTCACGATTCAAGTCCACACGCTGCTGTTGTTCTTGCCGGGCATGAGACAGGCGATTTTTGAGGCGCAGCATCCAATCTTCGGGCCATTGCGGCGCAGACTCGCCCAATGCCTCGGCCAAGTGACCCGCCTGACTGGCAAAATCATCCAGCAGGGCCCGGATTTGCCCTTGCTGGCGCTCGACGGCAGCCAATGCCTCAGATTGCCGGTTCAACCTATCCCACTCCGCGAGGCGCGCCTTGACGGTCTCCGAGGTGCTCCCGATGGCCAGGAAAAGGCGGCTGTGCCAGGCTTGAATGGATTGCTGGTGTTGTTGCCATTGGCTTTGCAACCGAGTGCTCTGCTGCTGAAGTTCTTCCCGCTCCTGCTGACGCGTCTGTCGAGCCTGATCACGTGCGCGTTGATCGGCCACGGCCAGGATGGTCGCCTGCTCCCAGCTTTGGGCTTGTTCGATAAGGGTCGCCAGATGCGTTGTTTGCGGTGACTCACCCACTTTCTTAAGCACACCAACCAGCGTTTCCGTCGCTTGGTCCAGTTGGGTCTGGTAGCGATCACTCTGGGTGTGGGTCTGGGCAAGCCGCTCCGCGATATCGAGGATTTGCAGGCGCGCGGCTTGCCACTGACTGAGCGACTCGGGATCCAGCATAGGCAATTGGGCAGCCGCCAGTTGCCGGTCCCAGAGGCTACGCCAATGTTGCAGATCGGAATCGCATGTGGTGCGTTCGAGCGCAATCTCGCTACAACGTTTGGTCATGTGCACTATCCGCGTTTGGCATTCCGCATACATCACCCCCCGCTGGGCATCAGCGCGCAGCAGGTCGGCCTGTCGGTCAGCCGCGCCTTGTGCCGCTTCAAAAGCCTCTGGTAGTGAGCGGGGTTCCGCATAGCGCGTAATAGCTTCTGCAGACGGCGGGGTCTGGGTCAGGTAGAACGGACGCAGTAGTGCCCAACCGGCATCACGGTGTTCCCGTGCGTCGCGCAAGGTGCCTGCGGTAACCACTTCTCCCTCAGCGGCCAGATCATCCTGTCGTCGCTGCTGCATTTCCAGATCGCCGATCAGTCGCTGTTCCTCGTCGCGCAGACGCCCCTGTGCCGTGTCAATTTCCGTAAGGCTCTGCCGACCCGCTTGGATTTGCGCGTCCAGAAGTGGCCGCGCGCTCTGCAAAACGGCAAGATCAGCAATATCCCGGTCTGCCAGTGCTTGTTGGAGTTGTCGCTCCAGCGTCACGATGTCCATCTGCATTTCTTCCAGTCGTTCGGGCAGATCTCCGAACGGCTGTGTAGTTCGAATCGCACTGGCCATTGCCTGCCGCAATCCAGAATCTGGGAAACCACCAGGCAAACACGGATCACGAGCATCCTGTCTGTCCAACGCCGTGATTTGCTTGCCTTGACTTTCCATCTGCAGGGCCAGATGGGCCTCAGTGTCAAGGTCTTGCTGGATGGCGACGTGATCGTACTCGGAGGGCATGGCCGCGAACAAAGTGGCGACGCCTTGGCCCGGCACCATACGTTCCGCCGTAGCCGCCAATGCCGTACGATCGGCTACCAAGCGGACGTCCAATTGCCCTAACTCGACCCGGTTGCGCTCCACCATTTCCAGTCGCGCCGCCAGACGATCAATGGCATCCCCATGTATCAGAAGCGGTTCTTCGATAATCAGCGTACCAAGGATTTTGAGGCCACGCGTCGCCTCTTCCTGGGCTTCCTGCAGGTCCTGCTCGGCGCGGGCCAGAGTCTGTTGCGCAGCGAGGCGCGTGTCCCGGGCGTTTTCAGGGAGATCAGGCAGATCAAGGAGGGGCTGGAGCGTGGTATCTATCTGATCCTGATGGCGCAACAAAGGGACGACGGTCCGCAGCTCGATCAGTCGTTTTTCCTGGCGCCGCGCGTTTTCCAGCGCACGCTCTACATCGTCGAGCTGGGTAATGGCGCCCTGTTGGGCACGGTCCAGAGCCTGCCATTCTGCAGGACGAATCTGCGCCTGTCGCCATTGCTGTTTGTGGGTAGCGAAATCTTTAGAAGCTGCGTTAATACGCGCGTTTTGGCTACGCCCATGGGGATTGAACAACTCTTTGGCGTCGGTTTCCAACTGCGTCAGGATAGCCGCAACACCCTGCGTCCCGGCGCTCGCTTCGAACAAGGCCGCGCCCAACTCGCCTTTCCCCTGCAGAAGCAACTCTCCGCCGCTACGTAAGCGAGCATGATTCAATCCAAACATGGCCTCAAATTCTTCTCTGCCCAATCCGCCAGTGAGGGCAGACTCGATCGCCTGATCTACGTCCGTGGCCTGCCCAGTCACGGCGTCAAAACGGGACAAGGTGACCCCTCGCCCCTTACGCCGGAGCAGCCCCACCACCTCACCGGATTGATCAAGGAACTCCCCCGCAATGCGCAGCGCGCTCGACGCATGCACAAAATCATCTTGACTACGCAGGGGGATTCCAAATCGCAGATCAGTCATGGCGCGCAGGGCTGAAGATTTGCCCGCTTCATTCGGACCATAGATGAGATGCAGATTGCGGGCAGGCTCAGCCTCGGTTCCAGTAAAATCCAGCGTGGTGTCCGTAAAAGGCCCATAGGCATGAAGCAGCAGACGGACGAGCTTCATACGTCTCCCGCTCCGACCAAGCGCGCCAACACGGTGGCTTCCGCATCCCGTAATAATTCCCGGAGTGCCTCCATATCCGTAATCTGCAACGTCTCGTCGTCACTTATCTCTGCCGGCAGATTCCGCAGCAGGGCTGCCAATGCTGATTCCCCCAGATCCTGGAGCAGTTGTTCGTCTTCTGTGATTGCGTCTACTAACCGCACCAACTCACCCACGGCATCCTCCCGTTGCGAGACTTCACCCCGCTCTATGGGATTTGCAAGGTGCGGTCGCACTTGTTCGATCCAGACCTCCATATCACCAAAGTCCTGAGCTGCCGCCCGCAAGGCGGCGTCCAACGTGCCTGGATGCTGGGCTTCCACCGCAAAAAGCGGGGTCGCACCGGTCAGGGTCACACGTACCGCATGCAAACGATCCGCAGCCTCCAGACAGCCAGGCAATAAGGCGCGGCGGAAAGTTTCACCCACTGCCGACAAATGGTCGACACCCTGCAATGATAGCTCTACATGGTGCCAACGCACGACGTCCAGAGGAATGAACTCAGTGGTCAATCGGCCACCGTCCACGTTGACCCATTCGCAGCCCTTAGGGCCCGTTTCGCGGGCGTGGCGCCCCTGCAAGTTACCGGGAAAGACGATACGGGGGCTTTCGCATATCACTTCCCGCGCATGAATGTGGCCCAAGGCCCAATAGTCGTAGCCCTTGTCAATCAGGGTGTATTTGTCGGTCGGCGCATAAGTGTCATGTCGCGGATTCCCGTTCAGACTGGTGTGGAGCAGGCCAATATTGAAATAGCCAGGAACAGGTTCAGGGTAGGACGGCACCCAGTCCTCGATCACCGCACGATCGGGAAAACTGCGGCCATGGATAGCCACTCCGAAATCATCAAGACGCTCCGTTTCTGGCGTCCGGCTGGAAAACACCTTCACATTGGCTGGCAACACTAATGCCTTGGAAATCACGCCTTGAGCGTCATGATTTCCCTGTATCAAAAAGACCCGTATGCCTCCCCGATCCAATCGCACCATTTGCGCACGAAAAAAAAGACCAGTGTGGAAATCCTGCCAGTCGCGGTCATAAATATCACCGGATAGAAGGATAAAATCCACAGCGTCGGCAAGGGCTCTGTCCACCAATCGTTCCAATGCGCTTCGTGTTGCCGAGCGCAACCGATCCACTGGCGCCCCGTCATATCGGTCCAGTCCCCGCAATGGACTATCAATGTGTAAATCAGCTGCATGAAGAAAGCGCATGAATCAATGATCTCAGTAGAGGATTATCAACCCCATTGTTGGATGCTTCTTAAGCCTTCTGTGAGCCGTGGCACCGTAGTGCAGTCTCAATAATGTTATGAGCTGCGGCCCCCTTGCGCGGACATGCCTGATCAATAGGGCGGCCAGGAGGGCATCGTCACAGCGACTAGCCGGTTGTCTATGTAAACAAACTTACTCTCTATGAGCAAGCACATCACATCCGCACCGACTCCAGACCCAGAGGAATTTCTGTAACTGTCAGACCTGGAACACCCATTATTGCAATGTGCGGCACCCCAAGCCATCAAAAAGGGGCTATCTGCCCAAGGGTTGGGTGAGAAATCCGCGCGCAATCGGCTCCATCAAGATGCTACCCGAGCAGCCGTACTCATCTGCGTTGATAAACGGCGCGCCGAAACCATCAACTCGACCAATTCCGACGATTTGCAGGCCGTGGGGCGGTTGTTGAACGATGAGATCGACGTGCAGCTGATTTCTATAATATAATTGGAATCCAACAAGCCCGTCCTTCTAAGCCAGTCCTTCTCGGCAACTGGCTGTTATCCTGAAATAGGCTTCGTGAGACACCTGTGCCTCTATTTTTTAGCACACCACCTCGCCACCGTTTGCCAAGGAACATCAACTTCTTGCTGCACGGCAATCATGCGGATACTCATTCCCTGCCCTCTGAGCAGGCGTGCTGCGGACACCTTCTCCTCCCTGGATGCTCTGCGAGCCGCTCCGCTGGCCTTGCCACCTTTTGCGCCTCTGCGGGCTTGTATTTCTGACCGATGTGTGTGGTCCACCCATACCTGCCAGGCTTCAACCGGCAGCAAGCCAAGGCCGCGCCTCTTTCCGGATTGCACGTAGCCGCTGATGGATTTGGCGATACTGAGACACTCACGCAAACTCAATAGGGGCTGGTTGTTGGTCGCGTTGTAGTCCTCCACCAAGCCGAGAACAACCTCCAGGGTGGCCCCTTTACCCAAGGCATAGGCTGGCCACCTGCAGCACTCCCAGGTCTTGCAATTGCGCCCCAGTTCGGCGTAGCCCTGCGCCCATTTGCCGGGGTTGGCGCGCGGATGGTTGGCGGGCATGCGGCGGACAATTTTGAGGGCATCACGAAAATCGCTGAGTTCATAAGGTGCCTGGTGGTGGATCTCGACCTGCCAATCCGGATGTAAAAAATTGTGGCAGAGGGTGCCCTGATAATTGGGGTCTGCCTCCCAAATTCGTCGGACGGCCGCGGCTGTGTCTTGGTAGAGTTGCCGCGCTTTGCGGCTGCTCTCGGGACCGACGAGGATGGGCGACTGCCAAACGATTGCAGCGTGGCGGTGACCATTCACAGGATTGGTGACCGTAATGTTTGGGACGGGGATGTCACGTGACAGCGTCCTCTCGTGATCTAAATCGTACACGGTGCATTGCCGCAACCACGGCAGGTTGAGTTGTATCTCCCGATGCTGGAGTGCTGTCTTTTTTTCCCTGATCTTCACTCCCTCTTTCTCAAAATCATTGGAACAATAGGGCTTTTTCGGCATCCGGTTAATGACCAGATGAAGGAGAGGAGATGCAGTATCAATGCGCACCTCTTCTGCTGTTTTTTCTGTTTTGGAACGGGGACTGGCAACGTAACACGCTTTCTGCTCGACCTTTTTACGTTCAAGAGCCTCTTTGTGGGCCGCCTGCACCGCTTTGGCAGTGTCCCGCACTGCATCCTTGGCAGTTGCCAGCAGCGCTGCATATTCGCCTTGTTCCACAATATCCAAGTCGTGCATCGACGCCCTGGTATCCAGCGGCGGCATATCAGCATTGAACAACCGCATATGCTCGATGCGCCGCTGTTCCAGACCATCGCTACAAGCCGCGCCGCCATCAAAACTGAGGCGTTCTGGCTGCCACACAACACGATCAATCGGCGCCCGAAGATTCATCGAGCCAGACTGGCTGATCTCAATACGGCCGTATCCTTTCAGCCACAACCGTTGAAACAAAGCCGCGCCGGCTCGCGGAATGTCGGCCGCATGCGCGACCATCACAAAAACATGCCAGCCCCGGATGCCAATCAGTTCCTCATCGCCCCGCCAGATACAGCCACCTACCGATGGAATCGCCACAAAAGGCGTCTTATCCGGCAATGCGATGACGCTCAGCAAATCCTGCAATGACATAGGCGGTTGGCCAGGAGCGGGGTCGTAGTCGAGGAGCATGACGCCATGTCCATCCGGCCACGCAAAAAATTCCCGCGTTCTTGCAATCGCGCCAGGCCACTTCTGAGCGCGGCCAGACGACAGCACTAAGGCTCGTGAATCCATCGTGACACCGAAGGCCAAGGCTTGCGCAGAACCAAGATTATGGGCAATCAGGTCGGCAAGACCGCGAGCACCTTCTACTGAAAATTGCTCTGCGATGCCTCGAAGCATGTTACCTCCACTCTCCTTAATCAAAGAGCCATCGGAGGCAAGGGAAAACCGTTTGGAAAGCCGCGTCGGATTCTCAGACGTGAGGCGGGTCAGTTTAATTGGCATGCGCCACCCCAGCGACTGGTGGCACCCTGTGTGCTTGCCCCATCTTCAGGGGGAAATGTGTGTCGCGCGTACCCCGCGTCTCCCCACGACACGATTTGTCTTGACCCGCGCAATCAGTTTTTGCAACACACCACATGGTCTCCTCCACAGCCCATAGGGGGCTTCATTTCCAATATGGAAATGGTGGAAACCAAACGATGACCCTCACATAACGCTTCGCTGTGAACCCGCACACTCTGGACGAGGTTGTCACAGCGATTTACTGGATCGTTTAAAAAACTTGTACTTATTGCGTTCCAATCACAGCCTTGTGGCGGGGAAGCACATCTACTGATTACGATTCAATATCAAGCGCTCAAAGGGATACTTGGAGGAGCGGTAAAGATGGCCACATGCAGCGGTGGAAACGAAAGTGTTGAGGCATGGTGGCGTCAAACGAACCAGAGAGGCTACGGGCGTGGGGTGGGGGCCAGGACGCGGTCAGTGACGACAGA
>AOMQ01000018.1_pt1 | contig 10989 bp, 13 predicted proteins | sample 537778 | NCBI WGS metagenome assembly AOMQ01 (sample SAMN02954330, study PRJNA184676) | mine drainage metagenome | biome: terrestrial; feature: Kristineberg Mine; material: mine stream; isolation source: low temperature acidic, metal-polluted mine stream | place: Sweden: Kristineberg Mine
CCCTGCCGACGGTTCTGGCACGGTGGCGTGCTCACGCACCAAATACCCCCCTGTGTTTGGTACTGGATCAATGCATCGACGACAGCTCCCAACTTACAGATGGCTTCTTTGAGCAACACCAGGGTTTGCCATTACAGGTGATCTGCACGGTCCCGCACCACAACGGCAAAACCGGCGCGATCCTCCAAGGAGCCTGGGCACTGCTACAACGCGGTTACCCTCATGACACTCCGATCGTTTTGTGGGATGCGGACGGCGAATATGACCTGGCCGCCCTGCCGGAAATCCTCTCTACTTTGTCTGCCTTGACGTCCACTCAATATCTGCTCTCGGGTATTCGTACCGGATCTCGGTTAAAGCGGTCCATTCTGGCGAATTCACTGGTACGCCAGGTCCTTCGATATCGCTTTTCCGAAACCCCAGACGATATCCTCACTGGCGTCCACGCCATGCCCCTTATTGCCCTGCTATTAGGCCTGCAAGGGGCCTCCAGATTCACAATGGAAACGGCACTGGTCCGTCATGCTTTACGCAACCAGATTCAGCAAGTAACGGTCCCGGTGCCCTATCACCCACGCCTTGAAGGTAAAAAAATCTCCGCCTGGGACTTGCCCGGTATTCTATGGGTAGCCGCCCGTTGACCGTTTTGGAGACATCCCCATGCGACGTTGCCATAAGGCCTCATCCCATCGTAAGATGAACGCCTCACCGCTTGCTCTCGCATCGATAGCAAAAACGTCCTCTGGCAAAGGACTCTCTTCAACAAGGACAAGGCTATGAGCACACGTTTACGTGCTTCAAGCCTTCCGGATATTCTTGATTGTCCATCTCGATGGGCTGCAAAACAGATCGAAGGTCGTCAATTCGCTTTTTCATCAAGAGCGGCTCTTGGTAACGCGATCCACACCGCCACCGCCGCTTTCGATACCCAGTTTTCTATTGAAGGTTCACCGTTTGAGCCATCCATGGAAAATGCTCTCAGCGTTTTTCATCAGCAATTCGCCAACATTCGTCAGAACTGGAAAAACGATAGCAACAACATTGATTTTCCATTTTCCGTCGCATCAAAAACTGGCGATGTGCTGGTAAAACGTTATTGCCTGGAAATTGGTTGCAAGATCAAGTATCGGTATGTTGAGATTACGCTGAAAAACCTCGATATTGATGTGAACGGCGTTCTCATTACGCTCACAGGCGCCACCGATCGTATTCAAGAATGTAAGGAAGGTCTCGGCGTTGTTGATCTCAAGTCCGGGGTCAACCGCGTCACCAACGAGGGCATTGTCAAAGTCGGCGCTGACAAGCCACAACTAGGCGTTTACGAACTCCTGGCCGCGGCATCTGTTGGCGAACCTATGACCGCCCCCGCCCTTATCGCTGGACTCGATACCAACCACAGCACGGTTGGACTTTCCGAGCCGGTTCATGGTGCCCGCGAATTACTGGTGGGCACCCCTGACCAGCCGGGATTACTTCATGCTGCGGCACTGTATATCAAGTCAGGCATTTTTCCACCCAACCCCAAAAGTCAGTTGTGTTCGGAGCAGTACTGCCCGAAATATCATGACTGCAACGCCCACGGATAGGAGATCCTTATGGCCACGAACGTAGCAGAACTGCAATGCAGAACGACGAACTGAAGCAGAAAAAAATGTCATTCCTGGCGGCACTCGATCGCAACAAGCACACTTTCCTGGAAAACATGCCCAAGGGCCTGAAAAACCCGGAACGGTTGCTGTCGGTCGCCCGTGCCGCCGTAATCACCAATCCAAAGGTGTTACGGACGGACCCATTAACCCTGATCCTGGCTATCAACCAGGCATGTCAGTTGGGTCTGGAAATCAATAGTCCAGTACAGCAGTGTTACGTTATCCCGCGCTGGAATACAAAACAAAAGATCAGCGAAGCACAGTTGATGATCGGTTACCGTGGATACATCACCCTCGCTCGCCGGTCTGAGCGCGTCATCGATATCGAGGCGCGTCTAGTCAACGAAAACGATAAATTTTCATTGACCTACTCGGAGAGCGGCACGTTACTGCAACACACCCCATCCCTGGACAAGCCTGGCAAGATGAAAGGCGCTTACGCTATCGCTGTACTCCCCGGAGTCGACGGCCATCGTTATTCACATGTCGAATACATGCGTTTAGACGAAATCATGGCCATCAAAAAAGGGGCCAATGAAAACAGCCCATGGTACACCAATGAAGGCGAAATGGCGCGTAAAAGCCCTATTCGACGACTGGCAAAATATCTGGATTTATCTCCAGATTTCGACGCCGCCGCGTCCATGGATGACGTCGTTATTCGCCCAGCGGATGGTGCCGACATAGATGCCGCATTGCGCGGACAAGTGTATATCTGTGCAGCCGGTGACGAAGAAGATGAGCAAACTTCCGCTGGCGACTCTGCAACTTCCTCTCAGCAGGCCACCACATCACCCGCGCAATCTCGCGCAGAAGAAATTCGGTCTTCGACCGGCGATCCTCATCACTCTGGGAATTCTCAGGCAGGGCAATCCGCCGCACCAGCGGCACTTCCAGTGGTTCCGGTCAAACAATAAGCACCACGAGACCAACGGCGGGCTCTTCAGCGCCAGACACGACAGCAAATCCAGCATCGTCGGCTCAAACCTCAACTGTTGTGGATGACGACGATCCATTCGCGTTCGAGTAAGTAACCCGACTTTATGCGCCGACAGTATCCTGTTCGGCGCGTCTTTGAAAAAGGAGGTATCCATTATGAGGCTGCAAAAGTGCATACTCACCAATTACCTGACACATCACCACCTCAACCTGACTTTTGGTACGGTTTCGTTGATCTCCGGTTTGAACGGCGCCGGCAAGACCAGTGTACTCGAAGCGATACGCATGGTGCTCACCGGTGCCGATGCGCGAGTTGATCATAAGAAGGATTACCCGTTACTCCTCACCGACGGTGCCAAAAAAGGTGTAATTCGGCTGACATGGGAAGACCAGGACGGCTCGCACGACAGCCAGATCGACCTCCCCAGTGGGAAACGTTCCGGCACAGGAGCGGACGCTACTTTTCTGGAATATGCGCTGGGCACTAAAAACATCGCAGACCTCAAAGAAAAGGATATGAAGGCCCTGGTCTATCGGCTTTCTCATGTGCAGATCACCACGCAACGGGTCACTGAGTTGCTGGCGGAATCAGAGGTTGGTCCAGCATTGACCAAACTCCTTCTCCCCTCCATCCGTGCCGGTGGATTTGCGGCCGGAGAAAAGGAGGCAAAAGAAATGCTGCGCGTCCGCAAAGCGGTCTGGGAAGAAATCACTGGCGAAGATTACGGTAAAGTCAAAGCCGAGGATTGGCGTCCAGATCGTTCCAGTCCCGTACCTGTAGCCCCGACCGCGGCTGTTATTTCCGCGGCTGAAAACGCCATGACCAGCGCACGCACCGCTCTGGAAAAGGCTATCGAAAACATGGGCAAAGCCAAAGGCCATTCTTTACCATCCGCAGCCAGACTTGCTGAACTCTCCGATAAGGCGGCCACCCTACCGACCCTGCAAGGCGTTCTGTCGACGCTGGAGGCCGGTATCACGGTCCTTGAAACCGATGTATCTCTCCTGCAGCAAGACATCGCTGCAGTACAAAATGGCCATCACGTGACTTGCCCGCATTGTCAGGCGGCACTGGTGTACGAGGATGGCGAGTTATTGCCAAATGCTCTGGCGGCCGATCATCTGGTGGACGTTTCCGACCGGCAGCAACGACTCGACACTGCTACCGCGAAACTGGTGGCGTTACGTAACGAGTCACGTGACACCGTAAAATCGATAGCCATCGCGGAACAGGCGGTATCGATACTCAGCCAAACCACTACCGCTTCTGGAGACATGGTCGATTTGACCGTGCTCCAGGAGAACGTGGCAAGACGACGTACCGACGTGGTGGTGACGGAGCAAGCGCTTGCAGATTTGCAGAAGCAACTCCAGACCGCCAATCAGTCTTCTTCCCAGGAGGAGCGCGCCAAGAAGATCCTTGGGCAGATCCAGCAACTGGAACATGCCGTCACGGTCCTCGCTCCAGATGGCATTCCCGCCCGCTTCCTGTCCGCGGCGTTGGAACCGTTCAACACGCGGCTTGCAAACGCGTCCACGGCAGCCCATTGGCCACTGATTCAGCTTACCCCGGAAATGCGGGTTACCTGGAGAGGACGGCCCTATGCGCTGTGCTCTGAATCTGAAAAGTGGCGCGTAAATGCGGTACTGGCTGTGGTGTTGGCAGAGATGAGCGAGATTGGTTTTGTTTTACTGGATCGCTTTGACGTGCTCGAACCCAAGGGCCGCTCGAATGCGCTGCGCTGGCTGACTCAGTGTTCCCAGCAGGTCATCTTGGCCGGGACCGCAAAAGAGAAACCCAAATTACCAAATTCCGTACAGGTAATCTGGCTGGATAACCCCGTCGCCAATTCCGTGGCGGCTTAACTTAAAATAGGAGTCGTAATAACATGGCTGGAGTGAACAAAGTAATCATCCTGGGACATCTTGGTCAGGATCCGGAAATGCGGTACTTACCTAACGGTGACGCCATAGCAAACTTTAGCATGGCCACTTCTGAAACATTCAAGGACAAGGATGGAAACAAGCAGGAGCGCACCGAATGGCACCGGATAGTGCTTTTTCGGCGCATCGCGGAAGTCGCCGGCGAATATCTGCGCAAAGGCACCATGGCGTATATCGAAGGTCGCCTGCAGACGCGCAAATGGACTGATAAGGAAGGGGTGGAGAAATACTCCACCGAGATTGTCGGCGACAAACTGCAACTCGTTGGCGGCAAACGCGGTGAAGAAGCTGGTGGCCAGGAACACGCATCCCGTCCTGCCGCGCGCCAGAACAACGGCGGGCAGCAAAACACACACCAGAGCAGTTCTTCTCAGTCTCGCGGAGGAAGTGGTCCTACGCAGACGTATAACGATGACGGCTTTGGAGATGACATACCGTTTTTTGATTGTAACCCAATGAATAATGTTGATGTTCCTGCTTATGGCCTGCGCCGTAATCGGGTTCGTTTTTAATTCATAGTAATCGATAACGGCAATCACACGGCCCCCTCTCGGGCTTTGTGGTTGCCGTTTTTTTGTGGGCGGTGGACAGGTCGTATAGCGTTTCTATCGCGCCTTAATATCCTTTACAAGCTGCCAAGCCCATCATAAGATGACCTTCTCCATGCCAGTCTTTTACTGACGAAACGCTCCTTGGCAAGAGCTCTCTTCAACCCAGATACCGCAAAGCGCTCGCTCGCCTTGCGGTTTTTTTGTGCCCCAAAAAGGAGTTACAGTTACCATGTTCCAACGCGAAATACAGAATATTCCTGTAAAAAACATCCTGCCGGGAAAAAACCCGCGGGTCTTTTTTGATGCAGCTGAAACAAAAGAGCTGGAAGATTCCGTGAAGCAATTTGGCGTCATCCAGCCTATCGCCGTCCTTGCCGTTGGTGATCACTTCACCATCGCCGCGGGAGAACGTCGTCTCCGTGCCGCAGTGACCGTCGGTCTGGAAACTATCCCGGCCGTCATCCTCGGCATAGACGAAGACTCGGACGCCATTGCCTTGATCGAAAACACGCTCAGGGCCAACATGTCTCCGGCTGAGGAGTCTATCGCAGCCACTCAACTCGTCAAAAAGCACAAATCACGTGACGAGGCGCTTCGCATACTCGGCTGGTCAGCCTCACATCTCGTCCGCCGTCTGGCCCTCCAGATGTGTCACGTCGATGTTCTGCAAGCACTGACCGAGCGCAAGATCCTTCTGGGCCATGCCGAGTTGCTGGCGGCTGCACCCAAGGATAAGCAGGCACAGGTGCTTCCCAAAATACTGGAGCGCAACATGACTGTTGCCGACCTTAAAAAGGCCATGGCAACCTACATCCAGGACCTTGGTTCTGCGCCATTTCCCAAGGATCAGTGCGCGGTTGTCCACATAATACCGGCAATCACGCGCAGCTGTTCTCGGAGCTGATGGAGCATGGCCGCTGCACCAACCCGCCGTGCTTCGAAAACAAAGTTTCCGAGTTTATCGAAGCCGTGCGTGCGGAACAGGCCGATACGTACCCGCGTGTCGAGATTATCCAGATTGGCGAGGAAAACTATTCGTCCCTCTCTGCCGAACAGGTAGGCCAGAATCAGTTCGATTCCGGTTGCAAGACCTGCAGTAATTTCGGGTGTGCTATTCATACGGCACCCGGGCACCAGGGAGAAGTAGAAGCGCCCGTCTGTTTTGACAGTGTCTGCAAAGTTGCCAAAATCGCTCTTTTCAAGACGCCACCCAGGACAGAAAAAGTTACCCAGCCAGAGCAACACCAGATACTACCACTTCTGGTACCCCTGCAGATGCAGATCCACCGGCGGACACCAACACCCATGAAAGCCACAAACCAGCGTTCTCTTCACTGCGGACGCCCGTCTCGGACTATCGCCGGAAGGTGTGGAACAAGTGCCTATTGAAGTTCTTTCAGGATAGCACCCCTGAGATAGCCACTCGGGCGTTGGTCTCCATGCTGATGTCGCACCACAACCCGGACCGAGATCATCTGGGCAAAGTTTCCGCCAAGATCCTGGGCTCTGCGCCTGGCAGTATTGCAGCAGCTCTTGCCGCCACCCGCGAGGCACCAACGGCCACCCTGATTCTGGGTGCGCTCGCTTCGTGTATCCAGGGGGCATCTCCAACAGACGTGGAAGCGATGCTGCTGTTCAACAGTGTCGATATCTCCAAGTACTGGAAAATCGATTCTGCCTTCCTCGCCGTTCTGACCAAGTCAGAAATAGAAGCGGTGCTGGATGATGTTGGATATACCGCAATCAAGCGCGATGAGGATCTGAAAAAAATCCTCTCCGGAAAAAAAGCGGAAATTATTGCCACCGTTCTGGCCGATACCGCTTTCCTGTGGAGCAACGTACCAGCCGTCATGCAGTACCAAAAGGCTTAGCGCCTAAACCACCCTACCCCGCCGCTCACTACTTTTATTGAGCGGCTCATTAACCAAAGGAATTGTTATGTTAAAAGAGATTGCTGAATCCCTTCAGGATGGTCAATGCGTCAGCCTGGCCATCACCAAAACATCCACTGGTATCAGTATCCTGTTGATCCCCGTTGGCAAACAGATTGGGGATAAATGTACGCCCCCCCTCCTTTTAACCGGAGACCCAGACGAGATCGAGGAGGCGTTGGCAGACCAGGTGCTTCGTCACCGTACTGCCGAGCACGCAATGATCTCGACGATCGATGCTTCCGAAAAGGCTATGGAAGCGGCTAAACAGGAAGCCGCCCAAAAGGCTACAGTCAAAAAGTCCGGCAAACCGGATAAAAAATCGTTGCCCGCCCCGTCTTCCGATGACGATGACACCGACCCTGGCTGCCATTCCGATAATGACGGTGGTTGTACTACACCGCCATGCGCAGCAAGCGATGACATGTCCGATATTTTCGCCTAAATTAGGATTGATGATCATGGAAATTCAAAAACTCACTCGCATCTTCGAGTATGGTGGTATGGCGCTTATCGACCCGGATCCCGCTATGTCGGCCCTGGAAGTGGTGGGCGTATATGCCGCTGCCTACCCGGAACTGGTCAACGCGGATATCGGCACTCCCGAGCCCCGCGGCGCTCAGTTGATCTACAAGATCACCCGCGCCGCTGGACGCAAAGGGGCGCAGGTGATCCCCTCTTCCCGGTTTCCTGAGCGGACATGGCGTCTGCGCCAGGCCCTGATCCGCTTCGCCCAAGAAGCCACACCCTTTACCAATGCCGTTGTGCCGACAAAGCAGGAAGAACCGGCACCTATCGCGGCAATCCCCATGATGTAGTGACGCCCACCGATTCCAACGCCAACTCCGCAAGGACTTGGCGTTTTTTATTCATCAAGGAGGTCCTTATGGAATTGGGACAGATCCCCATTCTCCCTACAAATGTGCCACTACGTATCCATAGTCAGGAGGAACAGTTTGATTTGTCGGCGTTCCTGCAGGAGTTTTCCATCGACGTGAATGATTATCCGTTTTTGTTGGGTCATATCACCCTCAGCGGTACTGGTCCTATCACGATGGCCGAATACCTGGATTCTCTTGACGACCAGTATGATCGTGAACCTTTGGAGTTAAAAAACAAAGGAGGTTTCATTATGGATTCAGTCGTGAGCGCTGCGTTTGACGAAGTGCTCACCGTAGATTTTCGGGCGTTGATCAAGCGACTTCCTGAAGCACAGATCATCACCACCGTTCTCAACGCGGTTTCGCCACACATCGATGCTATTACTCCATCATTCTGCAGGGACAACATCGAAATGTACCTGGAAGGCTTTGAAGACTTTGAAAATGAAGATGGTGAGTCAGATGCGCCGCTGAATGTCAAGCGGGTCATACTGGAAGCGCCACTATGGTGTTTTTCAGGCAATCTGGCGAAATTACCGCGCTGGTTTCCTGAGTGTTTCCCGCCTCACCTGAACCCTAAAAAATTACTTGCTGAGCGCAAACATCTCCATTCTAAGTCTGGTTCGGCGTGTTTTAAAGGCCAAACCTTTTCGGCGGTTGTCACCCCATTTGATAGTTCGCTGATCAATGAGATCGCTATTGACGATACGGTCAACAGTATAGTTGAAAGTAGCGGCTTTTACCCGATGCTCATCTGCGCGGTTACCGATGACAATAGGGCATTCATTGCCGCCTACGTCAAAAATTTTCTCAATCTTATGGCGCTTTTTAATTATTGCGTCACCACCATTTTGGAGGCATTGGATGATCACCGTTACACCGAACCTCAGCAGTGACAAAACCTACCACCTGAAGCATGCCGTTCTCTTGTACCAGGACGACACGCCACACCAGCACATGGTGGCTATTGCCCATCGCGTCCGGGAGGACGGTGTCTATATGCCCGGGAAGGTGGTCACCAGGACGTTTACGGAAGAGATTTTCAATCATCTGTCCCATTCTTCCTTGCAGTTCATGCCGGAACGTGTGCTGGCTTTTTCAGCAAATCCCAGATCCATGATCTGGTGGTTGCCGTCGCATGAACGCACGGTCTGGGTCATGCTCAATAAGGACCTGGCTTCAGCTTCACAGGAACAAGCGACGACTGTTCGGGTAAAACACCCACCGCTGATATTTATGCGACGGGCAAATAATAAGTTTTCCGTGTTCGCCATGAAGGAAAACGTCAGGCCAACACCAACCACCATGCTGTACCGCCCACCGTACTTCAACATGTCCAATACTGGTGAACTTTGTGTCGGGTCAACTCCATTTCCGGATGTAGTTTCGCCCGATACTGCCACAGCCTTTGAAGACGCGTTTTTCGGATCCATTTTCACGCACCCCAATACTCAGACCACCACCTACCCCGGCGGCGATTATGCCTTATGGAACTGGCTGGCGAAGCACCCCGGTTCAGCAATCCCTGCAAAACGATTCATCGAAGTAAATCCATTCAGTTCTCTTTTTCCACTAGGAGTCCCTTTATGCTACCTATTCCTGTTGTGGGTGTACCGCTGATTGGCGCACTCGAACCCCTGGAGTTTACCGCTGGCACCCTTATGGGTGTCCGCTACCTGTTGGCCAACAATGGCCTTTGGCGGGAAATCCGTACCCCATGGCTGCATGCAACGGTTCACGATCTCCCTTCTCCGCCAAAGAAGCCGCTGCCTTTCGGTGCATTGCCGCCAATTTTTTCCTTGCAGCTGCCCAGGGAAGCCATCCAGACAGCCATCGCGTCGTTCGTCCGCCTGGCGCGTCAGGATTCAGCCTGTGAATCCCGCCAGGATTTTCGCCTGTCGTCGCCAGACACTCTGGAACCAGGGCGATTTGAGGGCAGCAGTTCGCAGGCCACCGTGACGCATGCTTACGACGACTGGAAAAGAGGAGAGTGGTTATTGGATATCCACTCCCACGGGCATGACCGTGCTTTTTTTTCTTCAACGGACAACAAAGACGACCACCATGATATTAAATTGGCCGTGGTCGTTGGTCGCGTTCAGCAAGTCGCGCCAGAGATTGTTGCACGCCTCTGTCTCGGCCAAGGACGGTACCTAGAGGTTGATGCGTCTCGTTGGTGGACATCATGAACCAGCACGTTTTTCAACTGGCCCGCACAGATCAGCGGGTTTCCATGGTTGTGATCGGTGCTGGAGGCACGGGCTCCCATGTGCTCAATGGACTGGCCCGACTGCATCTCGCACTGCGCGCCTTTGGTCACCCTGGGTTGCAGGTCACCGCAATAGATCCTGACACCGTGTCCGAATCGAATGTTGTGCGCCAGCTCTTTATGCCACACGAGATAGGGGCCAGCAAGGCCACGGTTTTAATCCATCGGCTCAACCTGCTATATGGGTTGGACTGGAACGCTCACCAAGGCCTCGCAAGCGATCTAGGCTTCTCGCGCGGTGTAAAGTTTATTCTCGGCTGCGTTGATAATGCCGCCGCGCGTAAACAGATCAACAGACTGTATGTGCGTCACGTGACAGACTACTGGCTCGACTTTGGCAATCGGTCCGCCGACGGCCAAGCAGTGCTCGGATATCGCCCCGCAGGCAAAAACTGGCTCCCCTGCATTGCCGATCTCTATCCGGAAATCTTGGTCAAATCCAAAGATGACGATGACACCCCCTCGTGCTCGCTGGCCGAAAGCCTGAGCCGACAGGACCTGTTCATTAACCCAACGTTGGCAAATGCCGGACTGAACATACTCTGGCAGCTGTTGCGTTATGGTCACGTGACCTATCACGGCGCTTTTGTGAACCTGCAAACGGGGCGTCAGTCCCCACTCCCTGTGGACCGCGCCGCCTGGCAGCGCATCAATCCTGATTTGCATATCCCCTACACCCGGCGCAAAGCCGCGTGAAGGCACCTGTTTCGCTTGCACCTCCTTCGGGGGGTGTTTTTTTTGGTCTTCCGCAAGTGTCACGTTACTACCTCGAAGACATAAATCTGCCGCGCACCGAAAGGAAAGCCCAGTCTTTTCAGCCCTTCG
>AOMQ01000019.1_pt1 | contig 10907 bp, 16 predicted proteins | sample 537778 | NCBI WGS metagenome assembly AOMQ01 (sample SAMN02954330, study PRJNA184676) | mine drainage metagenome | biome: terrestrial; feature: Kristineberg Mine; material: mine stream; isolation source: low temperature acidic, metal-polluted mine stream | place: Sweden: Kristineberg Mine
GAATACACTGTCATTCAGTAATTGTCAAGCTCGCCAGATACCATGCAGTATCACCACACCTTGAAAGATATGGTTTTTGACAAGCTAAAATGGATAAACTTCATCAGTAGTATGGCTTTTTCAGATGGCAAAAGGCTAGCAGTATCCAGTTCGTTAATTGGAACCGGAAAATTAAAGCCACCTTTCTCTGTTTGGTACCACATTACACCATTCTCAAAATGTGAGAAATGTGCAAGTGCGCCGTCTTTTACCATCTCTTTAACCGTTAGCATCCATACTCTCCAAAATTCTTAGTAGCTATGCTTAGCTTATTACAGCATTAGCTGTGTTGCCAAGTATTTTTAGTGCTGGACACATCAACTGTCTAGGTCTATAATACATTAACAAATTTCAAATGGACTTTAGCACAATGAATACACCCTTAAAATCCGTAAAGCCAACAGCGTCTTATTTGAAAGCCTTGCTCAGAATACAATATGCAGCTCCTCAGTACGCCATTGTTGAAGAGGTCAGAAATACTACTGGGCGTATTAAGCGTGTAAAAGGCACTACTGGACCTCGGTATGCGGATATGTTGGCAATGGGCTTGTGGCCATCCAACGGGCTTGAGATACTGGGTTTTGAAGTAAAAGTCAGTCGGGCAGATTGGCTTAAAGAGCTTAGTGATACTAAAAAAGCGGTTCCTGTTAAACAATACTGTGATAGATGGTACTTGGTGACGTCCAGTGAAAAAATTGTAAAAGAAGGTGAACTTCCATCCGACTGGGGTATGATGATACTCCACGAAAACAAGATAAAGATAGTAGTCGAAGCACCAAAGTTAAACGCAGCGCATCTAGATCGGGGATTTGTGGCATCCATGATGCGAAACGCCACACTGTCTAACCCAGATTACTGTGACGTTCAGGCGCATATTATTACCGATATAATGTCAAAGATACCCTTACCAAAAAGTAAAAGTGCATTGAAGTCTACATCAAGACGTACTTTAAACGGGATGGCTAACGAGATTAAACGTCTTAAAAAGGTTATAGCGGATAATCAAGTACTGAACATCAATACCGCTTAATCCTCAGTATTGATGTCCTTTACAAATTGTTCATAGGTGCTTGTCTCTGCAAGACTGTCTGCATAATAGGATAAGCTGCTATACATCAAATAGGTGATAGGTTCTTTGTATTCCTTAAGTAGTGCTTGTAAAACCTTCTTAAACACTGGGAATAGATCCGCATATTCTTTGAGATAAGCTATTTGATCAGAATCAATAGCTTCGGCATCCTCATTACACAGATCAGTATAATAGCGTCGTAATTTTCTAGGATATATCCAGATACTTAGTGCTACAGTACACAATAGCAGCATACTTACCACAAAAAGTAAAAATATAACCGTGTGTACTATTAAAAAACCTACAACACTAAACGTAAAGGCTAAAGCCCACGCAATAAATACTGCAACAGAATTTCTAGCTTTTACGGATGCCAGTTTTCTATTGTTTTCGCAATCATCTGACTTAACATATTCAATAACTTGTGCTATATACTCTGGGCTGCCTTTTTCAAATTCTTCAAACATGGTATCCTCCTTTTCTTTGATTCAGTATTAATGCTAGCATAGCAAATAATAATTTGTCCAGTTCCATTAAAAAATGGTTAAACCAATTTCAAATTCGACTGATTGATTACTGAAACTGGTATGCTACTCAAGCTGTTATTCTGTGTACTAAATTCCAAGTTGTAGCTATCAAAGATTACCACAAATAAACACAACAAAGCGCCCCCACACCCATCTTGTCCAAAATATTTTCTGGTTAGCATAATTGTGTTCATATGCTGGCGGCGTACTTGTTTTTGTTACGTGGTCATCCAGCGCAAATTCATTATTCGATGTAAAGCGCATGACAGACAAAACCGCGTCGTTACTGTTTCGCGCAGCTATTAAATCCTATTTTTAAAGTATAGCCATCCAGCTCCGCCTTATGCCGCAGAATAGCATTACCAAAAAATCCAAAATATGACCTCACGGCAAATGCCATTAACACAGAAAACAGACCAAAAGTCAAACTTTTACTGATAACTGGAAAATAGTGCGCCATTATAATTGGTACGACGCATTGCAAGCTAAAAGCTACCAACCAAGGAAGCCATAATTTGTGATATAAGGCCCAGAAATACGTAAAGAAAAAAGCTGGATAAGAAAACCCATTTTTAAGTAATTGTACTTGTCCTGCCTGTTTAGTCATGATGCTGTAGTAACGCATTACTTTTTAACCTCGTTTTCAAACTTACCAAAAACCGCACTACTGATAGCTACAGGTACCCCGTACCGTAGTAATTTATAGGTGATCGGTGCGGTATTAAAAGGTTCTTCGACGCACCCAGCCGACTGTGGGAATCCATACCTTGCGCGTGGGTAATAATGAATACCACGACCATCATCAAAATAGCTGACCCATTTAATACCTTTATCATCGTAGGACTGCCAGAACACCTTATGCCCGTGAAACAGCCCAACGTCGCCACCAGCAGCATATCTTGATGCGCTAATAGGCACGGGGAACTTGCCAATCATAGTTGTAATAGGCAAGCGTTGGTATACCGGCCATGTACCATCGGGAGTAGCGCCTAAAACACCAGTATTAATCTTACTGTGCCAAACCCACCCTGATGGTTGCCAAAGATGTAATTCTTCTGGCTGATTGGTTCCTTTTGCTTTCGTTACTAGAACCCACTCCCAATGTTGTTTAGCTTTCATCACTTTATTAGAAAAAAGCTCTGCTAAAACATTGGCATGTATATTACCTTTGCTTATTCCAGTTTTGTGTAATATGCCATTATAGCGCTCAAACTGGATGAGAGCACCACGAATAAAAGGATTACTTAAATTCCAAGGATGTACATTCGCGGCTTTTTGCAAGCTAGCTGGCACTGGCCATAAGAAAAATGGATGGTATTCCATTTTGTTAGATGATGTGTGTATGTATGCATTTGTCAAAGGAAGATAACCCAAAGTTTGCAAGCGGGACACGACACGCTGAAATAGGGTTCTTTTTGGCGTCATAGCCAGCATTATACTATCACGAGCTGCTCTGTACTTTGTTTGACTGACATTTACCACAGCTCGTATACGTGGCTTTACTGGTGCAGTATGACTATGCACTTTAACGCATCCTGTTAGCGCAAAGATACAAATAATCAGAATGTTATATACAGACGAGCGCAACATATACCACCTTTTAGCTGGAGGCTAGATTTTTAATTATAACACACGGCATTAAACACTGTCAAGAACCATCTGAAATGTTCGCTTGACAAGGTTCATACATGCTGTTATGATTCTTTTAAGTTAACTTATTTAAGGATACGAGTATGCTATACTGGCTAAAAAACATATATGGTAGGCTTTTTGGGAGAAATGGTGTGCTACCTGCAAAAATGGGTTACGACAGGTATCAAAATAGCAGGAGGAACAGGCTACTGAACCACCGCAAAAATAATTTTCTGGTTAACACTCTGTCGTTTTTAGGCTTGATAGTAGCCGTTGTAGCCGTTGCAGCTATTGTGCTGGCCATTATTTGTTTAGTTTTTGTTGCTATGCCATTCTTGTTGTGGCTCATGTGGAAAGCGGCTATGCATTATTTCTGGGCTAATGGCCCACAGCGTATTATTGACCCTAATTTCTGGTATTTCTTTCTGGCCTATTACATTATAGCTTTTTTGTTTGGTGGCGCTAGGGTTAGTATAAAAACATCTTCAAAATAAGAAAAGCAATAACGCTTAAAGGGTCACACAAGCTCAGTTATAAGAAATACCACGCTCATCAATAAACAGGCCAAGACTACTTCTTGGTCTTTTACATTTCCAGAACATAGCGCCCCAAAAGACATCAATATTAGTGTTACCCAAGTTACTATACGAAATAGTATCCAGCCATTAACCACAGCAAACTGGCCATCCAATTCTATTACATCCGGCTTTTCTTTAAGCGCTCTTGACAGCTTGGCTAGTGTTTCGCTATCAGAATAATATCTAAGCTGTTGGAGAATATCTTCCAATATAAACATTCTTGGAAATCTCCAACGTATATACTTTCTAACGGAGGCCAATACCGCGCTTTCGTTATGCGGTTCAACTTTTGTAAATAATTCAGACTTGGTATCCATTAGAACACCCTCTTTTACGCTGTAGCAGTCTTTTTAAATACAAAGGAAGCATGTTTTACCAGCACATTAGTTCCACGCCCTTCAAATATTTCTCTACAAAGCAAATAGACCACCGTGGTATACGGAATTAGTAATACAGAATCAAGCCAAAGATTAAAAAGCATATCATTCATTGTTGGCAATAGTATAGCAACGACAATAACACCAACGGAACAGCTACCCGCTGTCAATAGCATTGACCCAATGGTGTGCCAGTTTTTTGCAATACCCTGAGTTGTTATGGCATAAAGTAAGCTAAAACCGGTATAACCATAATACATAGCCACGTATGGCACCATTGTTGCCGACAAGAAAAGTGTACCAAATAATAGTGTGACCAATGTTAGTGACGCAATAGTATAGGATAAAGTATATATACCATCCGTGTATAAAAGTGGGACTACCGGCGCTGTATGATGACTTAGTGTATGCCCAATTAGGACAAACAAAGCCAACGCACTTGCGGTTATTAAGGATAAAATGACGGCATACTTTAACACCCCATATATATCGTGCGCAGCGGATCTAATAATTTGTATTACAGAACTATCCGAGTCAGCAGACCGTAAACAAACGAACGCCCATGTAAACATCAGAATAAAGAAAGCAAAACCCAAGAAAGATACAGCAGAGTTTGACGTTAAAAATAATAAGAGGCTAATTCCTATACTCTGTACAAAAAACAAAAAAGGGTGGTGAAAATGCAATAGCACCCCATTTTTTAGTGCTCTGCGTAAAAATTTAGGCTCTACGGTATGTATGTTAATAGGGTTCATTTTTTTAAACTCTCTGGTAAATGTTCTTCTAATATTGGAATACTAATTAGCAAAGTATGTGTGAACTGGTCATAAAAAGTTAAATAGCCAGCATCACGAAATATTTTTATGATATGGTCTATTTTGTTTTTCTCCATATCATCTGGTAGAACATACTCCAAAGAATATTCATCTTGACCCCGCATATCCAGTATTTTACTTTCAATGTTATTGAGCATGTCAGCCATATTATGACTGTAATGATTTAGTGCTTCACTAGCTAATAGCATAATATAGCAACCTTTATTATGCTCGCAAAGTAGTTCGCAACACGCCAACTTTTTCTTGCTCGTGTGACTGTTTATCAATTTCAATATCCCGCATAAGAGCACACAATAAAACGTCACGGTTGGCTTTATTATATACAAAATTTGGTATTCGGAAGCCGTTCCCTTTTTCCTCTTCGGTACCACGCAGCGCAAGGTAGGCAGTTAAATCATACTCACTAAAGAGTACCTGAGTTTTAAAATCGTATACTAACCATTTTGGTAGCTTTTTACTAATAATACCCATATACGACTCAGCATATTTTTTATAATCATTGGCTTTACAGTTTACAATAGCTTTAAGCAGGTTATCATACAGGATATTCTGTACCAATATTTCAATCTTTCGATAAATAGATACCCGAATCGCAATATCACCAACTCGGTTCACTGCTAAACGTCCATAACTAAGATCGTTTAAGGTATCAATATCCACTCCAACGGAATCTAATAAACTATTTAATTCACGCAAGGCATAGGAAGCACTATTTTCTACAGAACGTTCAGCCGCTTCTGTATACTTCTTATCTTTGCTTTTCATTTTAAAATCCTCTAAAACAGGCTATTGGTTGTATTCTAACTTAAATACGCCTTACAGTCAAGACTAAAAAATAGCACGGCGGAAGATTAGGTGCTATTACACCAATCTTCCGCCGTGCTATTCAAGATACTGTTATACCGATGCTAACTTATGCTCATTCTCCAAGTCGTACCAAGCCTTTATCTCCTGTTCACGACGCTCTACTATGGTAATAAAATCGTGCATAGCCTCAAGCAACTCTTCTCGCTTTGAAACCCGATTACGGATGGCATAAAGTTCGCTACAAACACCACTTGAAGTGAAGAGTTCATCTCCGTACGGTCCTTCGAATCTATCCTTTATTGAAATAGAAGATCTTGAGCCATACGCCACATCACGGGCGGTAGAAACAACACTACGTAAGAAGGACTGATAATCAGAAAAGCTACTGCTGCCCTTTCCTTTAAAAGTGCGATCAACTTGTGTAAAAGTGTGCAACACTTCTTTCAAATACGGATTTTTACTTGGATTCATTTTTTACTTCCTCTACGTTAGCTTTAATACGCGCTCTGCATTTAACAGAGCGACTCTTGTTTTACATACCAGCTTAGTGCAGCTGCTTCTGTGTACTATCTACAACCGGACGACCACGTACCATATTGGTCATATTGTTTTGAAGGGTATCCAAACGGGTCATGGCATTTTTACGTTCGGCAATACCGTTCTGCCGAATACTTTTCACTTCCTTGACTGTATCAAACAGCATTTGCTGCGTCTTTTCCAGAGTGTCAACATCAATTACCATACGCTGATTAGCTTTTGCTGTTCCAATGGAGTTCTGTTTCAACAGAGTTCCGTTTTCAATCAACATCTGATTGGTATAATCGTCTACCGCCTGAATAGCAGTAATACGTTCTTTCTGCTTATACAAAGCTACACGATTCCAGTAAATCTGTGTCCACAATGGAATGGTTAGTTCGCGGATAGTCTGGATTTTTTCTGCCATCATTCGATCATTGGCTTGAATAATACGAATACTTGGCAAAGCCTGTAAAGTGGCCTGTTGGACCACGCTCATATCACCCAAGCGTTTGTCCATAATAGCCATAGCTGACTCAAGGTCAGATAAACGCTGCGTTTCCAACGGAGATAAGTCACGCTGCCGCATAGCATCCACTTCCGCTGCTTTACGCTGTAGTGCAATACGTCCTGCGGCAATATGCACACCAATGGTATAGTAATTATTTTCTACTTCACCATATGCAACATCCAGAGTTCCATTGCTGCGCTGTATATCTTCTTGTGTTTGTCCTAACTGTTCCGTTAGCGCTGTCAGCTGAGTTTGTACCGTTTGGTACTTATCATGGTGGTCCGTAGCCAGCTTGATTCCACGCTGTGCAAAGCGGCCAATAACCGGCAACACAGATAGCGTACCGAGCACCCGCTGCTTTAAAGGCTTATCCGAACTGGAAATAACATTATTACTCTTGCGAACAAGGCCCAATATCTCATTGATACTGGTATCGCCAGTGGTTTCAAAGTCTCGTACCTTTACCCCGCTAAGAATGGTTTCAGTATAGTTGGAACCCTGTTGCATAATACCAGCACCGTAGCTACTGACTGCGTTAGGGTTATCAATAACAATGGTATCCGCCAGTTTAAAGACACTATCTGCATCAGTGGCACGAACGCCAAGACTTTTAAAGAGTTGGGGGTCAATATTATCTAATCCGGTATGCCCCGCATTTATCGTAACACCATGCAATAAAGGCATATCGTCTTTGGGCTGCATATCCTTATTCTTTGGCTGCATATCCGTATTCAAAACATCAGTTGTATTTGGCACTTCCATACCCCTATCATCGCTTTGTTTAGCCATATCTTCTCTAAGCATATCTGGTAAAGTTGACATACGTGCATCCTCTAAATATTTTACACCATTTTGAAATTGTATATCTGGCCAGATACTATCTGGGATATCCGTAATATACTCTGTACACTCTGTATAAGTTACACTAAAATAGGACATTTGTCAAGCTGTTATTGCGCGTTTTGAATGTCTTAAACTGACTAATCGATTAAACAAATTCTGTTTAAACATACTACAAAACTTTTTCTACCAAAAACACAGGATCAGTGGATCGATATTGGCCACCCGCTACCGGCTTTATCCATGCAAAATAATCGGATTTATCGAATTTTGCCAAATAGCTTGACCCATAAGCTGATTGTGGCCTATATTTGGCAATATCTGGATGCTTATTCAAATTATGATATGCGCTATCAAGATGCAACAGCCCTGACATCCCACCATCAAGAATGTTTTGGTCTGGTTTTGAAACAATGGTTACCTTAAATTCTGTATCTACTTTCTGTTTACTCATGGCGTTTTTATTCCTTAAAGTGGTATTCAGCGCATTAAATTTGCATTTGTCTTACTAAATGCTACTACGTAAGTAGTGAAATCCTTATACATACGTTCTGAACTTTTTGGATTTTCCTTAATAGCTTTCTCATGCTGTTCCAGTATTGGTAAAAACTTATCCTGTAACCGGTAAAACAAGTCAATAGCTGACAGTAATTGGGTATCCACCAAAGCGCTTTGGTTTTCATGTATTTCCATAACCAACACAACAGATGTAAGGTCAACTAAACGCTTTGATAACCTTTCGATAGACTCTATATTATCCGCTGTAACCATATCTGCTTGTCCACTAATATGGTCTAATGCCTGTTGGGTGTGTGCTATAGTATTCTTCAAGGCATTCTTACGGGCAGTCAGCCCCTCTCGTGCAGCTCGCATTGCGTTATAGGTTTCTGTTAGCCCCGTGACTGAACTTAGCAATTCCTGTAGCACCTTGTTGCGTTTTCTTACAGCTACCACATAACGTGAGTCGGATACTAAGTCATACCCAAAAAACTTATCCATAAGGGAATGCTTTTTAGTCGTTTTATGCGGATGACTGTCAACAAGAATACGCAGAAAGGCATTTAATCTTTCCATAAACTGTGTTACCGTCACTTGGTCATATTCTGGTAGGGATGGAACAGAAGCAAGTTCTGTTCCAAAACTGGATATTGCTAACGGATTTTTTAACAAATTCTGAACTAAAGTGATGCCATTTTCGGATTGATTGGTTTCCATATTTATAGTCCTGTTACCGAGAATACCGTTAACCTGTGAATCATTACTTGAAAATTTTTCACGTATCATACCAGACCAAGGTCTACCATAATACGTTGTATTATTTAACTCCAGATTCAACGTGCCTACTCGTTAATGCCATTCAGGTTTTTTACGATAAGGGCATTTCCATATCGTAAACCAAGTTGTACAACAACAGATAGCGCTGCACAACCAAGAGTGATATACGAAACTTCGCTAATATGCGCCATGTTTGCATATTGCTCTGTTAAAAACTGGGTATACAAAGGGCTTTTTACTGTCGCCTCGGTTGCCACTGCTGGCAATGACGCGGCGTATACCCAATCCATTACACCTGTGCCAACACCCATTACACCGAAAAACAGCGCGGAACCAGTAAAATATTCACGCCACTTAGACATCAAATAACCACGCTTACGCAAAACTTCTACTTTATCACCCATTACGATATTCCTTTATCAAGATAAGATAGCTGTATTATATACGTCTGTTGTGCTTGTGTCAAGCAGAATACTTTATTCGTAAGCGCTCGAACAGGGCTTTTTCAGCAGCCTCTTTCGATGCTATGTATCGTCTACGTTCATCATCCAACCTTTTTTCTTCTAATGCCATTTCCTCTTGCTGTTTTATGATGTATTCCACCCATTCAGGCGTTTTTTCAAGCTCGATATCAATCACTGGAGCAGATTCTAACACACTTATTAATCGGATATCACCAAATTCAACTCGTGTATAAGGCTGCCATTCCGAACGAAAAACTTCAGGTGTCTCGCGCGTTTTTTCCTTAGCCAGCAGAGAATAAAGCTGTATTTTCGTAGAAGTGGAAAAGGTCACCCTAGAACTTGAGTGCTCTTTTCGATTATCATCGTTAAAATAGTAATCATGCCTGATTACCTCACATTCATAGCGGATATATGGATCTTGTACTTTAATTAAATCTGGCATACCTTAATTCCTTATCTAAATGGTGTCCTTAACTCTGGTTCAGCACCATAAAACAATGTTTCAATAAGATTGCGCACCTTTGACATAGGCGGCAAGTTACATTCCCGTATTTCGGTGCGTAAGACTGGACCTTCTGGGTGATGGTCAACGGGAATACGCGCCAGTTCGTTTTCTGTAAGAAGTCGCATAACAGAAAACCTTCTGTAAGTGGCCCCGTTCTTAAAAAACTGTGGCATACTATCCCAGTCATACCCAGAATCTTTCAACATGGTTATTCTATCAAATGTATTTTTACCAAGGATAGCTTTATGACCAAATACAGCATGTGCAGCTGAGGACACCGCATTTTTTTCACAATCCATCGCTCTAAATAGCACTGCGTGGGCTGCGGTTTTAATATCCGGAACACTAAATACTCTGGAGTCGAATACTGGGTATTCTTCCATCTTACTTGGCTATTTTTTGGGCGACCTCAAACATAAATTTAGAGGTCGCCATAGCCGCCATAACAGACACAAGCTTATGCACTCGAAGACCAAAGAACGTGTCATTCTTTGACCGTTCATCAGATGGTAAGAATACCAATGTTATTTCGTCCGATTGTGTATACCCTACATCCGCATTCGTGTTTGCCACTAGCCATTTTGTGGTTTCCATCATGGCAGAACTCATAGGTGCATGGTATGGACGTGGCATATCTTTTGTGAAAGTATGAAAACTCCGGCCATCCATACGCGCTATGATAGGCTTTCCAGATGGCAGAACCCTATCCGTTTCAACACGTTCCAATTCCTTTATTTCATCACCAATTGTCGTGAAAAACGACTTTTTCCTACTATTAGTTGTAGTCATACATTATCCTTTACACCAGAATTAATCTGGATATGGCTTAATTATAACCCTTTTGATAGGATGCTGTAAAGAGATCAAACCTAAAAATATGGAATAAGAAATGGGCTGTTTCCAGCCCATTCTTTATTTTACAAATTTACCC
>AOMQ01000020.1_pt1 | contig 10876 bp, 10 predicted proteins | sample 537778 | NCBI WGS metagenome assembly AOMQ01 (sample SAMN02954330, study PRJNA184676) | mine drainage metagenome | biome: terrestrial; feature: Kristineberg Mine; material: mine stream; isolation source: low temperature acidic, metal-polluted mine stream | place: Sweden: Kristineberg Mine
GCTTGCCTGCTGGAATACTGGCTATGCCTTTAAGCAATCGTCTGGAGACCGCTTCTGTACCTTCTTCCAGATTGTCTCCATAGATGAGCAGGGCAAATTCGTCACCACCAAGCCTTGCTGCAATGTCATTGTCACGCAATAAATGCATCAACTGGGCAGATGTATCCTTCAGAAACTGGTCGCCCGCCTGGTGACCCAGTGTATCATTTATTTCCTTAAACCCATCAAGATCTATCAATCCGATAGCAAATCGTTGCTCGTCATCCAGTAACGCGCGTGTCACGAAGCACTCAAATGACATTCTGTTTGGGATTCCTGTTAAGTTGTCATATTTTGCCCAGTGATGTAATTCTTCATCCAGCACACATTCATCAAGCCGCAATTTATGCACATTAATAGCCCCTGTAATATTCAAAGCCGACAAAACAAGACACTAACAGCGTCTGTTTGCACCAGTGAAGTCGTGCAGGATGAAGCGGTCTTTGACCGTTGTTCTGCCAAAAAGATTTGTGCTTCATGTGCCGATAACGTGGGCAAGCCAACGAGGAAGCGAGTGCCCAGGATTGCCATACGGGCAATTCCAGGCCAAATATCCGCGTCTAGTGCATTATTTATCATGATTGTGCCTTGTAGACTAGCCAGCTCGGCCTGTTTTATCCCGGCTAAGAAACTCTCCACGTCGATACCGACCTCACGCTGTAAAACAACTTGTTCACGACTATGAGGGATCAGGAAGCGCAGGGGATGTTCAATCGTCATCGTCATGGCGCCCTGCTGCCCATGCCTTGCGGCGGAGTCGATTACCAAAGCAGCCAAAACCGCATGCACGTTTTCTGGAACTTTCCCAGCCACAACATAAACCCCGGGTACTTGTTCGTTGTAGCTCAAATGCGCTAGACATGCATCCAAGTTGGCACCTGGTAAAACGTCTTGGAGGGTTTTTTGAAAGGGCCTTGAGGCACGTAAAAAAATGGCTGGAGCACCACGCTGTAAAAAAGCACTTACATGCAGTCTTCCTTGGCCTGGGATAGACAATCCACCAACCTGCATCGGTACAACTGCTAACGCCTCCAAACCGGTCTCCCCCAGAAAGGCTCGAGTAAACTTGGTCATTAGCGCAGGATTTATCCGTTCCATATCCAAGCAGAGGTTTGAAATGCCATTAGCCGTGCGTGTTATTGGAAACGAACCTGTTACCAAAATCATTTCTTCCACGTCATCCGTGAAGGCCCTCTGTAAAATAGCGCGTTCGCTCAGATCCTGGCTTAAAAGAGTTACTGTTTTGAGCATATTTGAAGCCTTTTTAGTGAAATTATGTGGGAATACATGGAATCAGTAAGACCGTCACGTGACGCGCAGTATTTCTTCAAGGGTGGTGATGCCTTCAGCCACACGTAAAAGACCGTTTTCGCGTAATGTTGTAAAGCCATCTTGACGGGCTACACGAACAATGCCGGCGGCACTTTCACCTTTCGACATGGCTTCTCTGACTGGGTCTGTTATTTCCAGCATTTCATAGATGGCAAGTCGTCCCAGATACCCTTTCATGCAGCGTGGGCAACCGACCGCTTTGTAGCCAGTAAAAGGCTTACCTTCCCAGCCAACGTCGCTTAATTCGGTCTCAGTCAGTTCCACTGGGATTTTGCAAGAGTTACATAGTTTTCTGGTTAATCGCTGTGCCACTACCAACAGCAGGCTATTTTCCACTTGATAAATTGGGACCCCCATATGGCTTAATCGAGGAATCGCTGTGGCTGCATCATTCGTATGCAGGGTAGCTAGCACTAAATGGCCGGTCAGCGCTGCGCGCACGGCGGTTTCTGCCGTCTCTGGGTCGCGTATTTCACCCACTAAAATAACATCCGGATCTTGCCTTAGGAACGCCCTTAGCGCATGGGCAAAACTCATCCCAGTTTTTTCATTCACTTGAACCTGGTTGATCCCTGGCAGTACGCGTTCTACTGGTTCCTCAGCGGAGCACACATTGCGTGATCCATCATTCAGAACCCCCAAGGCAGTATATAATGTTGTCGTTTTCCCGGATCCTGTTGGCCCTGTAACCAGAATGGCGCCAAAAGGCCGATGCAATGCTGCCAGAAAAAGACGTTCCTGTTCTGGGCGTAGACCGAGATCTTCCAATTTATTCATGGCAAAACTGCGATCCATAACCCGTAGTACTATTTTTTCGCCTAGCACACAAGGCATTACTGAAACGCGGAAATCGACTAATTGGCTTCCGTTTCTGACGCGCATACGTCCGTCTTGAGGTATTCTTCGTTCTGCGACATTCAATCTTGCTAGTACTTTAAATCGTGAGATGACCGCGTCTCGCATCCCTATCGGTATTGTTGCAACAGTGTTCAAAACGCCATCAACACGCAAGCGGATAACCAGACTTTTTTCGTGTGGCTCAAGGTGAATGTCTGACGCTGATTTTCGCAAAGCTTCGAGGAGGACGCTAGAAGCCATTTGAACCACCGGCTCATCCGTTGTTTCCGTAATTGAAAACTCTGAATCAACAACTTCCAACTGATCATTGGCGGTTTGAAGGGTGACGGCATCTTGTAAATGACTGCCGAGTGTTTTGAAAAACCCCCAGAGGATATCCGTATTCCCGAAGTAAACTTGAACTGGCATCCCAACGCGCTGGCGTAAAGCACGTGCACGCGAAATATAATGAGCATCATCGCAGGCAAACCGAAACACGCCATTTTCTGCGCCGAGAGGCAAACATCTGATCTCTCTCACCTCCATTTTGCTAAAAACATCAGTGGTAAACGACGCTATGGCCTCATTCAGTGCCGTATCAGACAGTGTCTGCACACCAAAATATTGTGATTGCCATGTGACCAGAGTTTGCTGGTCAACCATGCCAGCGATAGAAAGCGTTTGGGCGAGAGATTGGCCAGCGCCCTCGGCTTTTCTTTCCATTTCATCAATATCTGATGTGGACAGAATATGCTCTGCTTCAAGTGCTTTGCCGAGTACTGATGTTGGCATGTTTACACCTTTGGGAGAATGGTTGGTGTCACAAAAATGAGCAGTTCTGTTTTCTGGATCGAGTGATTCCAGTTATGGAACAGCCAGCCAAGAATTGGGATTTTCTGCATCAACGGAACTCCGTTACGCTGGCTAGATGTGCTTTTGGTGATAAGCCCCCCGATAACGACAGTCTGATTGTTCTGCATAAGTACCTGGCTACTAACCGACTGTGTATTGATAGGAACCCCTCCTGGCATTGCTTCAGAATAGTTAGGCTGATTATTCTGTGCAGAAATATGAAGAATTACCCGATTGTTATTAGTGATGTGCGGTCTTATTTTCAGTGTAAGATCCGCATTCACAAACATCACGGAAGTAGTGCCTAATCCTTGTGCGGCTTGATATGGGATTTGGGTGCCCTGCTCGATGCTTGCGGTATGGTTATTTTCGGCGACAACTTTTGGTGCTGAGACAATCTTGGCTTCACCTTTCGTTTGCAGCGCCTGCAATTGCACATTTAGCATGCGTGTACCATTGGGTGAGGAAAGTGCCAGTGACAGGCTGCCTGGTTGTGCATTCTGGCCAGGAGGAGACACTGCTGGGAAGTTTGCAATGGGCAATCCACCCAATAATCCGCCCACACCTTGTGCTCCGCTGGATGCAGATGTGCCTCCAATATTCGTCAAGCCGCCAGGTCCAATACCTACTCCGGTATAGGTGCCACCCCACATAACCCCAAAGCCCTTGGCTGCGTTCGTGTTCACCTCGACAAATTTCGCCTGTACCAGGACTTGCGGTTGGGGTTTGTCGAGATTTGCTATCAGCTTGTGCATTTGCTTGTAGTTGTGTTGCGTGTCCCTAATCAGAAGAGCATTTTCCGCAGGCAACGCTACAACGCTGCCACGATCACCCAATAAAGAACCGGAGGGCGACATGGAGACTGCAGAGGCCACCCCTGGCCTGGCAGCGCCTACCATACTGCTGGACTGAGCCACGTTACTTAATATGGTGGCAAGCTTCTCAGCGTTCAGGTAAGTCAAAATGAAGACGTGCGTTTTAAGCGGGGCCAGGCGGCGCATGCGCTTGGCCATTTCCAGACTGGCTGTTTGCATGGCGTCGACCTGGGCTACAGGCCCCACCCAAAGCACCTTTCCGATACGTCGTTCCGCTAAATCCTGGGACGCTAGCATGGCGGAAAATGCATCTTTCCAAGGAATTGCCTGGACGTGCATCGTCACATCACCAGTTACGGCCGGGGATAAGATGATATTGTCTCCAGTAAACTGAGCTATTGCTTGTATTACTTGAGCGACTGGGGCATCTACGAAATTGAGGGATATTGGTGCACCGCCTGCCGTCAAAGTATTTTTCACGCCTATCTTCTGGATTCCTGGGAGTGCAAATGTTTTTGCTGCCGTCAAAACAACACTATGAGCTTTATGCTGGTCGGGTTTTGATCCTTTATGCGGCAGCTTCATGTGCGCGGTTGACGCGGCCGTTTTGTTTGTGTTCTGGGTAAGGGCTGGCACGGTGGCGCAACCGGACAATGCGGCGAGAACCGCCAAGTTTACGGCAATAGTGCTGGTTTTCATGAAACGGGTTTCTCCTTTGATTGGGTGCGACTAAAAGTTTCGATGATCATGCTGAAACGGATGAGTCCGTGATGGGCGGTGATTTTTAAGCGTGTAGCGACAACGTCTGGCTTTAAATGTTCGAGGGCACTGATAAAATGCGCCAAATGCCCATAGCTTCCACGTCCTGACACCAGAATTGGTGTGAGCTCATAATAGGTATCCATAATTCGCTTCTGCGGATGGAACTCGGTAAACACCAAGCCGCTGGCAATCCCAACACGGGCTATTTGGGCTATCAGTGGGCCGTTACGCGTGCTGGCTGGCAGATTTTTTCGTAATTGGTTAAGCTGCATTCTGTTGAGGCGTAAGGCTTCAGGTGCCCAGGCCATTGCGGTCGTGTCATTTGTCAATTGGCGCATACTCTGTAAATAATGATGCCGTTCACTGGTTAACTGATGCGCCGCGGCTGCTAATGGTGCGACTCCGATGCTGTAAAACCCAAAAACTACAGCCATTGCCACACAAACATAGGCGAAAAATAGCCGTCGTTGCGATTGGCGTATGATATTATCTGCCAACGCGATTAATGTTTTGTTGCTTGTCGTTGGACGTTTCACTCTAGCCATGTTGAGGGACCTCATTTAATCCGTTTGGTAAACCGCTCTGTGGTATTTGTGGTCTTGTCAGCATTGTTTCCGCACCTGGCATCGGTTCATTCATTGTTTGCGGATATCCGGTTCCCCCTTGTAATGGTGGTGTTGCCTGGGGCATCTGGGCCGGTATCGGCGCCCCTGGATAAGCCAGGGGAGGTGGGCCGGCTGGCATCGTAGGAGGTGGTGGTAACATTCGATAACCTGGAGGCAAAGCGGCAGGGTATTGGAGTGGTGGGTATGTCATAGAAACAGGCGCTGGCAAGACCAAGGCCCGCGGTGGCGGAACTGGCAAACCATGAATGAAGAGAGGTAGTTTGGTGGCTGTGTCATCCTTCAAGGTGGCATGAATCCGAAATTTATAAATCCTGACACCATCCTGCTGAGTGCTGGAAATATCCCGTATAGTGACTTTGCTAACCATCTGTGTACGGCTGAGCTTCGCGACTAGCCTGGCTACGGTGATTGGGCTGAAAGCGGAGCCTTGTATATACAGCAGTCCTTTGGCGCGCCACTCCAACTTGTGAATAACGGCATCGTCTGGGATTCCCTTGGCGAGGGTGTCCAACAGTATGCCTGCACGGTTCCTGGCAGCAATCAGTGTGTTAATTTTCTCTATTTTAACGATGTTGATACGGTTCAGCCGTACTATATCCAACATAGCGTTACGTCTGCCCTGTGCTGAGTGCCATTGGTCCTTGATTTGGTAGGTTTGTTGTTGGCTCATTTGCCATTTGACGACAGTCGCAGCTAATGTAGCGCCGCCTATGACCGCACCAACAACGGCAGCAAAAACCACCCGCCGAGACAGATGCTGAAGCCGGTCATTGAAGTAACGTAACCGCCAGTCACTGAAGCTTGGGAGCCAAACTGGACTTTGCTCCAGAAACTTTTGATCTGAGGCGAATGCCTGAGCCACTGCACTGGTTATAGCGTCGTCAGCGATGGCTTTGCACACGGGAAATGAGGAATGGGCTTGTAGATCAACCACCATTTGCTCGGCGCGTTCTTGGCCCGCATCACTACGGATTAGGATGTTACAGGTAGTGCTATCTACCCCCTGCTGCCTCAAGAGAAGTAGAGCCTGAGTCATCCAGTCCTCAGATGCAGTGACAGTTCCACCGTCTTCAGCCAATTCCATGAATTTTGCTGGCTTGGGCACATGGATCTGTGCGTTATCTACCGCACCGCGTAGCAATGAGTGGAGGTTCAGGTCAATTTTTGATCCGTGTTCATTTACCAATAGCATCCATTCGCCATCAGGGGCCAATAAGCGTGCAGCTGATAATACGGGGATCCAGTATGCTTTATTTGATGGAAGGTGAGCAGTGTCGGCGAGAGTGATGTAGGGTGAGAAACCGGACCCTCCGGATGTGCCACAAACCCGTAACCCCCCATTTTCACGTCTCCAGTCCATAGCTTTCGACGTAACGCCGTTAGGTATCCATCCGGCGGTGGGCGCACGAGCACCTAGCAGCAGGTCTCGGGTTTCCCATGTTCCGGCATTAGTGAAATGCTTTCGGTAATCCAGTTCGGCAATCCTAGATTCAACAACAATCGAGGCGGGCAGCAGGAAGATCACCGGTGACCGTGTGGTCGAGATGTCATGCCTGGCAAAGTAAACGGACAATTGAGCGCCAGTTGCTGCTAATCCAGTGCCGCGCTCCGCACCCCACCGTTCTGTGTAGCATTGGCGACGAGCGTCACAGAAACTAGCCACACATTGGCCATCGCGCATCTCAATAACAGCGGAAGGGTACCGGGATTTTGAAAATAGTTTAGGGAGTGACATGAGACCTCGGCGCGTTTAGGTCGTGGAGAATTATTCGGTGATAAACCAGATGATGGCCAACCGCATATTTAGGGGCCAATATGGTTACTTGCGGAAACCCGTACCTCTTGGCCTGTATTTTGACGATATGCCCGCCACTTTTGCCGACCAGGGCACCAATTCCAGCCGGATAATTAATGTGATTTGGCAATTGCAGTAGGGCTCGCCATTCTCCACGCAATTTGAAAACGCCTGTGACAGCGATATTCCGAGTGGCATAGTTCTGCAATGGACTGTTCGGGTGCCGCAATAGGAAAGGGTTGAGTACCAGACGACGAAATGGGTTCGGCCGATGTAATACGGGGATAGGATTGTATTGAAGCGCATGGGCTAGATGGTGTACAGATGCTACTTGTGGAGCCCTTGATTTCTGTGAATGCTGTGCGAGCGGAGTGGCTTCTGCAGTGAAGGCTATGCCACATCCAAACCCTATCATAATCCAATTGGTTATCTGTTTACGACATTGTCTCATCGCTGAGTTTCCTTTGCGTAAGCTTGCGCAGCCAAGGCCAACACCTTCGGCACATAGCGCATGGTTTGGGTATAAGGGGGTATCCCCCCGTAATGGAGGACTGCTTGAGGTCCCGCGTTATAGGCAGCGAGTGCTAATGGGACAGAACCTTTTGACCAATGTAGCAAGTGATGAAGATAACGCGTGCCCGCATCCACATTTTGCCGAACAGAGAACACATCATGGACACCATACCTGGCCGCGGTTGCGGGCATAAGTTGCATGACCCCGTCAGCACCTTTCGGTGAAATGGCTTGGCTGTTGCCGCCAGATTCTACTTGAACTACAGATTTAATTAGCCATTTCGGAACATTGTAACGTTTTGAGGCTACGCTGATAGCCGTCTTGACGCTTTGTGCTCCCAGGTTGCGCGCTGGGTTCGTTTGCTCTGAAGACGGCACGTTTGTTGCGGGCTTGATTGGTGGCATCCATTGGCGCAAATAGGCTGGCTCAACGGAACTGCTGGGCTGCGTGTATCGGAAAAATGCCTTTCCGCACGGGCGCTGGGTCAACAGCGGTGCCCCATGGGTTGGGTGACACAGGTATATGGTGCCTGCATGGCCGAACCCTACCGTCAAAAAAAACATTGGGAGTAACAGGGGACGAAGCATGTGTTTTCTCATCCTTGTTTGAGCACAGCTTTACCCATGTCCAGCATTGGCATATACATGGCAATCAGGAAATAGGTCACCAACACACCCATAATGACCAGCATCACAGGCTCTACCAATGCCTTGATACGTTCCGATGAGCGTTCTGCTGCTTCTGTATAAAATGTGGACATATTATTCATCATTTCATCAATGCGACCTGTCGCTTCTCCTGATTTGAGCATTTGGAAAAACACCTTGCTGAAGGTGTTGTCTGGGGAAGCTTCTATCATGGCGGCTGAAATGGTTTGCCCCATCATGACTGACTCGGCAGCGTCCTCCAGTGCAATCTGGAACAGTGCATTGCCCGCAGCATTGGCAGCCAGTTGCAGCGCTTCAACTATCGGCACGCCTGCCTTGTATAATCCGGCCAACAATGCGGCAATACGGGCCATGATGGTCGCCTGTAGTAAAGGCCCTATAATAGGCATGCGTAGCAGTACCCGATCTCGCAGATAAATCCCTCCGCTACTTCGATTAAAATAGGCGTGGAATGCACCGGTCATACCCAGGATCAGGGCGAGCAATAAAATTCCGTCATGGCGAAGAATGCTGCTAAGGTCCAGCACGGACTCTGTTATTGCCGGCAACTTCATGTGCGCAGAATGATAAAGATGCGCAAAAACTGGGATAACCTTCTCCAGCATAATGATGAATACGCCGATGGTGATTACCACGACTATTGCTGGGTATGTCATGGCGCTTGTGGCCATTTGTCGAGTTTTGTTCTGTCGATCCAGCATGGTGGCCACACGGCTCATCGCCTCTGGTAATGTTCCTGACTCATCGCCAGCTTTTACCATCGCCAGGTAGACTGGTGGAAACTCGCGAGATCTTTCTGCGAATAAGCTGTAGACCGTACGCCCAGCCATAGCGCCGAGATAGAATTCTTGCATGTATTGGCGCTGGTTTTCGCTAGTTGCGGAGTCAACCAGTGATTCAAGAGCTTCTGCAAAAGGCAGCCCTGCCGAAAGCAACGAGACCATTTGCCTAGTGAAAAACATGACTTCTTTTCGGTTTAGATGCATGTGGTACCCCTAGTGATTTACGGTGTCAGGTGTTTTAAATGTTTCGTAGGCGAATTATATTTTTTCAGTGACGCTCTCTGGCAATTCCATACTGTGGGTATGCGATACGCCAAGAAAATATCCACGCTTTCGTGCAGCTTCCCCAATGACATGGGTGATTCCTGAGGCGAATCCGGCTAGTAGTGGGGTGACGAAATCTCCGTCCTGAAAGCCTGCACCGCCGACCCCGTAAAACCAGCCACTGGTCCACTGTGCTGCTGCTCCGGCACCATACAAGTCCGGCAAGACTGTACCAATGAACGCTAGTGCATAAGCTAATGGCCATGGAAATCGGTTCCCCAACAAAAAGGCCAGTGTCGGCCAAATAATGATGCTTCCGGTGAAGATATGCAGTCCGGTAGAACCCCAGTATTGGGTGTGAATTCCAACGGTTACGGCGAACAGCGTGAAACCGGTAACGATTTGCTTGTCTTTGACCTGGCGCCAGTATTTAAGGAGGAGCGCAGTGGTAACTGTTCCAGGCAGAACGGCTCCTTCCCATACCGTGATATTGGAAAGGTAATTTGGGAGTGGCGTAGCTAAAAACCAGAGCCATTCCAGATGCAACCAAGACCAGACTGTAGGATGTACAAGCATGCTTTCACCCCTAAAAAAAGGCGCAAGCCAATGGCTGCGCCGTGAAATGGATCCTCTCCTTTTCAGTTGGCCCCATTGCTGGGGCGAACCAAACAGTTACTTAAGGAGCAGTGGCGCCAGGGTCAATAGCACCGTTAACACTGATATAAACGGAGCAAGTGCCGGTAAACGGATTGGCCAAGGCGGTTCCAACGGTACCGCATGCACCTGGGAAGTCTTTCTGGATTGCGTCAGCCGCGTCCGTAGCAGCAGTGGAGTTGGTGCCGACAGTGCCATCAAGATTCACGTTTATCAGGTAATACGGTTTTTTCTGGGGAGAAGAGATCTGCCCGGGAACCGTAGCGTCACTCAACACACCAATTTCACCTGGGACTGTGGAAGTTGTAACGTTATAAGCATACGCAGCGGCTTCGCCACCCAGCGGGTCAGCTGCCAATGGACTGAGTACTGCTTTGGTGTTCACGGTTCCGGCGGTGCTGGATACGATAGTGGTTTGCCCTGCCTGTGCGGCTGCCACTGCGCTGGCTGAGGCGCTGATCGCATTACGGAAATTTGCAGCAACGTCGCCGCCCTGTGCAGATGAGATATACTTCTCATACTGCGGGATGGCGATAGCCGCCAAAATGCCGATGATTGCAATAACAATCATCAATTCGATCAGGGTAAAGCCCCCCTGTTTTGATACTACCGAGTGTGAGCTCGATTTTGCGATTTTACTCATGGCCATAACCTTTGCATGCAATGTCAGGATTGACGTTTCATTGTATGCAGGGCGGAAGCCCCTATTTTTGGAGGTGTTCTGGTGCACAGGAAGGGTTGGTGGATCTTCTTGAGGTCACAGGGGTTGGTATCTAACATTACGTTTGCTAGATACCTGGCAGCGTAGTTTGACCGAGTCCAAAACCATGATGTCACGTTACGCGAATACTGCTAGCCCACTTGCATACTTGGTGATCGAGCAACCCATTATGGACGGCATAGGGCAGTGATGTATCCCGTTGTCAACTGACACCG
>AOMQ01000021.1_pt1 | contig 10451 bp, 11 predicted proteins | sample 537778 | NCBI WGS metagenome assembly AOMQ01 (sample SAMN02954330, study PRJNA184676) | mine drainage metagenome | biome: terrestrial; feature: Kristineberg Mine; material: mine stream; isolation source: low temperature acidic, metal-polluted mine stream | place: Sweden: Kristineberg Mine
ATTCCTCAACCCATTTGGCAACAGGAGGTTACCCATCCCATGAACGCCGAAGAACAGCAGGCCATGGAACAAATCGATACTTTTCTCAAAGACCCGAAATCCATCAGTGAGGTACACAAGCAGCAATGGATTGCCCAGGCCATTGTAGTACGCAACAAAACACTGGAAATGATGCAACCCTACTTTCGTGTCGATCCCGTGCTGGCGGAGCAATGGCAGCAAAAGGATCTGTTGTCGGACATGATTCGTCAAACCATGATGATCAATCGGGACAATATCGTGGAGATTATGCAGAGTCCCGGTACAGGCGCAAGACGGATGTTATTGCAGCATCTGCCAACAGAACCCACCATCGACACGATACGTGGCTATGTGCTGGAAAATCACATGACGCAAATGGTTCTGCAAACGATGTTCATGGAACCTTTTCATGGAATGATGACTGTCCTGGAAAGTCGGAAACATGAATTTCCACATCACCCGCTGGTGGATTTGCGCCCGCCTCTGGTGCTGTTTGGTCCGGATCGCAGTGCGCATGTCGTACTGATGAAAACGCCGCGCAGTGTTCCGCATAGTGACAGCCAGGAAAACCGTGTACAGATTCACGCCTGCAAGTCATGGGTGAATAGCGTCCTGGAAAAATACTTTGAGCATGAACATCTATCGATCACCATGCACATCGCCTATTTTGATGCTGCAAGACAGAACGTGCTGATCCGCGATGTGCCGGAAATTCCCGGACAGGCGGACGTGGTGCGTAAACAGGCGGAAACGGTGGCCGGAATGGTCGAAAAGGAGCAGATACCCCAGGAATTGCCGCGCATCGTGACCAAGGTCAGTCTCACCCCGGAAATCACGCGGGATGTCCAGGAGATTGCTCAACTGGAAGCCATGAAACGAACACTGGAAACGCAAATCAGGGAAAAGGAACAGGACCTGCAGTCGCGGATGGGCAGTGATCCGGAAAGCTGGCCGAAGATTCCGGGGGATGTCAGCATGGGGTCCATTCGGACGGAATGGTCCTCCAGAATCCAAGAGGATAAGGCGCTGAATGCCCTGTCCTCCATAGGCATCTCCCGTTCCCAGGTGGAGAAGCCTGAATACGATATGGATGGCCTGTTGCGCGCACTGTCCCAGGCCGGCATCGCAACCGGCCAGTTCGTGATCGGCCACCAGATGGATACGGATCGTCTAAACGCGGTTTTACAGGCGTATGGCGTACCCCGTCCGGAATACCAACACGCGCATCCGGTCGTAACGCCCAGCGAAAAACACCCCGCATACCAGCAGGCCGTGCAAACCTTTCAGTCGAAACTGCAAACGGCGAACCTGCCGGGTGCAACCCCACCGGCTACAAGCCTGCCGGCTGCAAGCCCGCCGAAGGTTACAGCACCCGCCGAGGAATTTACACCATGAGCATTTTACATTACAGCGATGTAACCGGCCCTTCCAAAACATTGCTGGATGATGCTTTTGCCGTGACCTTTTATCGACTGGTGGCCCGTTTTCCGCATCTGACCCATTTCCGTTTTCTTGAAGACGGGCAAGATCGTATTTTTGAGGAATATGTACGTCCTGAATCCTTGCTCGCGCTCACGTCACTGGATATGGCCTTGCGGCTGATGCGGCGCATCAATCCCAAACGCATCCGCATGGATCAATGGTTTGCCTGGGAAAAAGAGCGCGTTCTGGATGTACGCATGGATATTCCGATTTACTGGCTGGTTCCACCGCTGGAGTTGGGCTTTTATCTCACATCACCAGTGGAATTGTGGAAACCAGACACACAAAAGCGTTTTTCGGCCAAGGAGGAAACCTGGAATGTCATTACGCAATCGCGCACGCTTTTTTCTGCCTAAAAATCCGTTCGTCAGTTTTTCCCTGACCTCGGCATGGATACGCAAAATTCAGGAAACCCGCATCGAGTCGCAACGGGTACCCATCCGCAGTCTGTCGCCGGAGGACCGGGAAAGGCGTTTGCGTTACTGGAAACGCACGGAGCGCCAGAATATGATGATCGGCCTGTTCGTTTTCGGCTTTCTGATTGCGGATATGCTGGTTTTCCATGATGTGGTGGCGACTATCGGTACCGTGGGCGCTGGAATTTTCGTAAGCGCGCACTGGTACTATGCGCGACGCATGGGGCAATTACTCTCGGAAAACACGTCACAACCAGTGAAGGAAGTAGTGTTGTGATTCCGGTGTCTCTGTGTGAAAACGCGGCGGCGATCTGGTTTCATGAACCGGTCCTCATTTTGCGGGCCATCGCCAAAGTGGAAGGCGGCTGGAAAGGTGCGCGAATAGCAGATGCGAATGGTACGGCGGATCACGGCCTGATGCAGATCAATAGCGTCTGGCGGAAGCGCCTGCACCGCATGGGCTGGCACATGCACACGGTACAATGGCACAACTGCGCATCGGTATTTACGGGTGCATGGATTTTGCGTCAGGAACTGGATGCGTCACACCATTTCTGGCTGGGTGTAGCCTGGTATCAGTCGCGGAATCCGGTGTACGGACTGCCCTTTGCGCAAAAAGTCTATCGTGCCGCGTGGCATATCCACTACGGAGCGCAAAATGTCCGCCAGTAACGAAGGGTCGCAGGGACATAGCAGCGGCAGTGATGACTTTTTTCTGACCATTGCCCTCATCGTCGGTGGGCTGGCCGCATTGTTTTTCTTTGGCAAGGATCTGATCATCGCCTACTGGAAAGTCATGCGATTGCTGGATCTCTGGATGCTGGGGAAAATCAGTCCGGCCTATTTTCATCCGGGTTCCAGTGGTGATGTACTGTGGCAGTTTTTATTGCATCACACCATCCCGAAAACGACATGGTCTGCCGTTAGCACCATCAATTCCACCTTGGACCATTACTTGTCTATCGGCCCATTTCAGGCATGGCCGATTTTCTGGTCCCTGTTACCGGCGGCACTGGCAATTCCTTTATGGAATCGTGGTAAAAACCTGAAAAAAACCTTTGCAAAACCCTGGGACCTGGCGCTGTACATGAGCAAACAATATCCGTGGATGCTACCGGTGATCCGCCACCGTTCGTCTGCGCTCAAAAACAAATTCAAAAACCCGAAGAACCTGAATCTTTCGGCGCTGCTGACGGGACTCGTGCAGCGCGGGAAAACCAGTGACTGGCCATTACATCCCCTGACCATTCTGTTACGCGCCGGAGCCTTTGCGAAGGGAGAAGATGGCGAATGGAGCATACAGGATGGCCCGGTGGAACAGTGGGCCACAAAACAGGTGGGACCGATGGCAGGACGCTCCGGATTTTCGACGCCGGAACGCAATGCCCTGTTTCACGCGCTAGTCAATCCCAAGGTGGCCGATACGCTGAAAAGCTATGCGGCGGGTGGGGACAAAATCATTCGCAAACATGCCGGACTGGACGCCGGTGATACGACCCGGTTTCAGGCGTACCGGAAAAATCACGCCTATGAGGTCAGCATCCTGTTGTCGGCGCTACGGGATGCCCGGAAAAAGGAAATCGTGCCGCCCAACTGGTTTGTCTGGTTGAAATATCAGGATCGGGCCTTGTGGTACGCCCTGCATGGCCTGGGCCTGCCGCGACCGCACCCGGAAGGTTTGCCGGGTCTGGTGCAATGGCATTGCGAGCTGCGCCAGAAGGGTCCGGTGGCGGTGGTTCAGACGCAGTTCATGAAAAGCGGATTGTGGAATGCGCTGGAGGAAATCCAGTGGAAAAAATCGAAGGAGTGGCAGGATTATGTCCGTAGATAGCAACGAATTATTGCATGGACAGGTGTTTCGGGATGATGATCTGTTTCATTTCGAGCGTAAATTCGCCGTCCTGTTTCGGGGCGGTCCGCTGGTTTTTTGGGTGTTCGCTTTTCCTTCGATCCTGTTCACACTGATTTTGCCCAACGTGCTGCCCGCCTTTTTCGGGAATCTGGCGGGTTATGCCGATCTGCTGGCGTTACCGATGGCCCTGCTGATTCTGCCGTCCTATTCCAGAAGGATCGTTTATCCGGTTGCCAAGCCCATTGTGGAAGGCGGGCTGGACTACAACAACCGCAATGCAGGTATGGGCGGCGGTTTCGAGAAGGCTGGTGGCATCGCCTGGATGGGTACCGTCCGATCTGGAAAACGCTGGGGGCAGCCGGTCTTTCTAACCAACGCCATGCTGCGCGCCCATCTGTTCCTGCTGGGTACGACCGGTGCGGGCAAGACGCAGACCATGTTAGGTTTCCTCTGGTCCTTTCTGGTCATGGGATCGGGCTTTACCCTCGTCGACGGCAAAGGTGACATCACCACATGGCACATGATCTGTGCGATGGCATGGCTGGCAGGGCGCGAGGACGATCTGCTGCTGATCAACTACACCACGGGCGACGTCACCCTGTGGGACAAACCCATCGAGCGCCAGAGCATCACCATCAACCTGATGGCGACGGGCAGCCTCAACACGGTATCCGGTTTAATCAAGAGTCTGTTGGGCGAAGCGCCCAAGGGCGACAATAAAGTTTGGCATGACCGCACCGTGAGTTTCATCGAGGCGATTCTGGCACCGCTGGTGTATATGCGCGATCACCACAATTTTCAGCTTTCGACGCAGACTCTACGCGAGTACATCAGTCTACCCGCCGTGAAAGATTTACGCCACAAAAAGCTGAAAATCGACGGTCGGGAACGCACCTTTCCCGATATTCCCGACCGAGCCATCGATCCGATTCGCATCTACCTGAACAACCTGCCGGGTTACAAGGATACGCCGCCACCGGATGGTGCCAACGATCCGGCCAATATGCAGGCCATGCAACAGATGCCCCAGGTGCCGGGTTCAGAAGAAGAAAACAAGCAGCACGGTTTTGTCACCATGCAACTGATCCGCTCCCTGAATTCCATGTCCGATTCCTTCGGACATATCTTCGGGACTAAATATTCCGAGCTGGATTGGGATGATGTGGCGCTCAACCGGCGCATCGTCATAACCATTCTGCCGTCGCTGGAGAAACCGCCGTCTGATCTGGAGATTCTGGGCAAGATCATCGTGGCCGGAAACAAAATGATGCTGGCCCGCTTGTTGGGAACACAGATCAGCAAGGGCATGGATGAATCGGTGGATGTTCGTTTGACGGATGCCGACCATCCCTATTGTCTGGACTATGACGAAAAAGCCTCGTACATGGTCGAGGGCGAGGAAGATATTCTGGCGCAGGGTCGATCACTTGGCATGTCGGTATTGGTGGGTTCGCAGGATTTCCCGCGTCTGACGGAAAAGTCCAAGGCGGGTGCGACCGCAATCGCTTCCTGTACGGGATTTAAGGGCTTCATGAAATTACAGGATGATGAATCCATCCAGTTCGCCGTGAAAAGCATCGGTAAGGCATGGATGAAGCGCATCCAGTATTACAAGGTATCTGCCGGAATGATGCCTAGCCGTTACGCGGACAAGAGCGACATCGTGGAGCGCACAGAACGGGTCCAGGCAGAGGAAATTCCGGCGCAGAAATCTGGGCAGATGTATCTGGCGTATGAGGGAAAGTATTTGAGCATCGCATCGGCCTACTTCCCCTGGCCGAAATTGGCGGAATGGCGAATTTCCCACGGCGCGATACTACACCTGGAGCAGATTTACGGAGACCAGAAAGTAGCGGAAATGGTACCGGAGCCTCTGGATTCCGTAACCCGTGAACCGTATCCTGGAACGCCGCCCTCGGTACCTGCTGACAAGGTGCTCATGCCCGATCCGCAGGATCGTCCATCCGTTACCGCCATGGACCAGAAAAGCATACAGGAACTGACCGAAGCCATTGCCCGACAGTTTCAGGCCGCGCTGCATTCACCAGTCGCACAGCAGGATGTGGGAAGTTTGGAAAGTGAGAACATGGATTGGAGCCAGGAGGGGTGAATCTATGGAAAATCAGAAACAGTTAACGCAGGAATTATCGGATGCTATTCATGGGGAAAGCCCGAACGATCTTACTGCCATGAACGATGAGGACGTGCTGGGACAGGAAATACTAAACAGGGCGCGACACCTGGAAGTGAAGGTAACGGTTGCCCATTCAGATTTTTCCCTCTTGCGGCAGTTTTGCACGAAAAAACATCCAGTTGCGCGGGAAGGAGTTTCTATTGAGGAATCAGGGTGATGAGCGGCAGGATCGCCGCCTGTCACTGAAGAATCACCTTGGTTTCGTGACCTGCTTTACTTCTACAAGCTCCGGACTTCAGCCTGGGTGATTGACCAAACGCCTCCCAATCAGGAAGGACCGCTACCCCAGGACTGACGTGGGGGCTGCTCCCCGGCAGGGGGTTCCGGTGCTTTTTTCGCCTGTTCCGCTGGTTTGGGCGGTGGGGTGCTTTGCACCCAGGGGTTGCCCTGTTCCTGTGGCGTCTCGCGCAATGCATCCGGTGATAGTTCAACAGTGTCCCCACTCGTATGCTGTCGGCATCCATCTGGTGGTGAAAGCCCTACGGACAGCGAACATTCTCGCCATGCCGCTTCCAATGCTGCGAATGCCGGTTCCGGCACGGTAGCATGAAACTGCTTTCTCCGGTTGTTGGAAACAATACCACCGTTCTGGATGCAGGACAGGGCCAAGATGGACAGATCGCTATTCCGTATGTCGTACTCCCGTTCCATGCGGTGAATCATGGCATCATAGATGGACAATAGTTTCACCTCGGATTGAAGATCATGGCGCAATGCTTCTTTAGCCATATCCAGACCGAAAGCAACTACCGGGGTGGCATCCCAATACCGATAAATAGTACCGTTGCCGGACAATCTGAAATCGAATTGATCGCCGTCAAGCCAGCGCACATTCCACATGCCGCGCGCCGGAACAGAGAAGCTCTGTAACGCTTTCAGGTATTCTCTTTCATGTCGTTTCATGGCCATGGAAACGGGTAACACCGTATCTGCTTCCAGTTTCCCGGATTGCGCCAGTGTGCGATGAAACAAAAACCTGGACAATCGGCCATTGCCATCCATGAACGGGTGCGCGAAAACGAAAGCGAAAGATACGACGCTTGCCGCCACCAGCGGATTTACCTGAGTATGCAGGGTGTTCGCCATACGGATGATATGCGGCATGATCTGCTGTAGCATCTCTGGTGGTGGCGGCAAATAACTGATTCCAGATGCACCACGCAACCCGTTTTGCAGCCAGTTTTGTGTATGCCGAAAAGCTACCGCGCGGTCCAACGGGTTGGTGATGACCGCATTTTGTAGATGAACCAGATAATCTTCATTGCATGGATGCGCGTCAAAGGCTTTTCTAAGTAGCATCACGAAGGCTTCCGCCTTGTTGTACGGGACGGTCTCCCGCTCGATGGCGAAGGAACTCTCCGTCTCGCTCAAATAAGCCCAGGCTATTGCCCGATCCATGATCCGCTGATCCGTGTTCTTAAAAAATATTCGCGTTTGCATCAGAATATCTTCATCCAGAAGACGCTGAATGTCTTTGGTACGTTCCACGGTAACGCAATAATCCATGGTGCCGAGACCGTTGAACGCCACTCGCCAACGACTGTCCTTCTGCGAAGCGGACGATACGATATATCGGTCGGGATCAAAAAGCGGTACGGTCGACGCAACGATTTCCGGAGCGTCATCCAGTTGGTTCCCGGTAAAGTGCTCCCATAAATAAGCCGCAATACGCAAGGGGGCGCTGTTTGGTTTCCTATAAACGGCCTGGCTTAAACTGTCGGCAGTAATATGCGACATCATTTCGGACAACACCTGCAGGTTGACGCCTTCATGCTTGAGAGCGAACAGGAGATGATCCAGTCCTACAACGGGGTCATGCGGATCTCCGTAGCCAGGTGCAACGCTCGGGGGCACCAGCAATTCATTATTTCGCATGGTGATTCGCGTCACTGAGGCACGTTTTGCCGGACATGTGACGGGGAATGCTGACAGGCGCCAGCGATCCCGCAAAAATGCATAACCGACCAGATCGTCCATATTTTTTTCAACCGTTAAAGATTTTTCTCAGGATAGCACAATTTGCACAGATTTTCCTCAGCCGGATCGTGCGGTTTGCCTCCTCCCCACGACCGGTCGGCCCTGGTTCGCATCTACCGAAATATCAGTCTGCCCAGAAGTTTAGGGCTTGACCGCCCACCAAAGTGATGTCCGAAAGCTTTCCGCCGCGATCCTGTACCGTTCGGGACAGGATCAAAACAGTGTCGTCAATAGAAATCTGGATCTCCTGCGCGATCATTGCGTGAGTACACCGCCCTCAAGATCATCATCGTCATCGAAAAACGGTAACGGCTGCAACATATCCATTTCCGTCCACTCCCGAATGTTCTGGAAAGCCGCATTGCGATCATGGACTTCCTGGGTGCTCACCCGTCCTTCGAGAATGGCCTGCATGTCGGCTTCCCGCGCACGACGCTTGGCTTCCATGAGTTCAGACAGATCACCGACGATGGATTCCAAAGGGCATGACATTTCCTCTTCAGGAAGGCGAGGGATCACCCCAGGACCGTCGCGGGGGCTGCACCCCGGCAGGAGGTTCCGGTGCCTTTTTCGCCGGTGGGGTGCTTTGCGCCCAGGGATTGCCGCGCTCCTGCGCAATGCCGGTGTCACCCCACACGGGGCCGTGTTCATTCCGGTTCTGAACGGGAGTAAGCCGGACCGGGACATCCCACCAGTTCCCGTTCGCCACCTTCTTGTCCGAAGCATCCGGCGTCTGCGGGTCTGCCGACTGCAAGTCCAGACTGGCCGCTTGCGGGATCAAAGACTGCAATGCCGATAAATTGCCTCTGCGCAACAGATACAGTTCATCCATGCCGCCCAGGACAGTGGCGAAATTGTTGCGCAACCAGTCTCCATAACTGCCCAGACTGTTTCCATCCTTGTCGATCATGATTTCCCGCAGGGTCGAGCCGAAATGGACCCGCCGCTTTTCCGGGAAAAACGGAAACACGTCGCTGCGCAGGGCTTCCTCAAGGGCTGCTGCAACGGGTTCCGGTTCGGTGCAGTCTTTCCCCTGCGCCATGTGCCCGAAGATCGCGCTGAGCAGTCGATTCACCAGAGTGTGATAAAACTGGTTCATGAACCGGCGTTCCATCGTGGCTTCCGTGACCTGCATGGCGGCATCCATGATTTTTAGCAGCTTTTCCGGGCGGTCCGGCCACGAAACCGGCATCGGATTGTTCACGCGGGCACGAAAAAACTGCCGGAGATTCGCACACTCTAGAATCCAGCCTTTGGGATCACGCATCTGCGTGGAAACCTGCATCAGTTTGATTTCATTATCCAGATAAGGTGCCAGTAGGGTTTTATCCGCAATCGAGCGTCCCATTTTTTCAACGTGCGCGATCAGGTCCTGATATTCCTGTTCGCCATCGGGAAGATTCCGCAGATCCGCAATGTTTTTGCGTAACGCATCCGTAAATCCACCCGTGTCATCCGTGGTGGTCGCCAGATACGGCAGATTCATGAACATGGTATGCGCCGCCGCCTGATACCGGAAGCCTTTTTCCAGGATGTCGACCTGATTGTGCGAGTGCGTAAGTGCATTTTCCGAGTGCGTGATCTGCTCTCCCCGGAGATTAAATCGCTCGTTCAGGTTGTTGTAATCGGCCACCAGATTGTTGAAGCGGTTGAGAAGGTTCTGGTACTGGTTGGACTGATCCTGGAAGGCGTCATTAATCTGCCGCTGGTACCGATCTTGGTTATACGTCTCCCATGGTTGTGGTCTACTGGCAGCCTTTCCAGCATTGTATCCAGATTGGTAATCTGACATGACACTCTCCTTCCATGCGCTTCCGTAAAATCCTTTGCACCCTTGGTGCCGCAAGCTGATACGTACACCCAATTAACCACGCCCGTCAAATTTTCCGGGTGCAAAAATCGTTGCGGCACCAATGGTTCAGAGACTTTGAAGTGAGGTACCACCATGTATGCGTCCCCTTTTGATGCCAATCGTTTTCCCGATGCGCCGGCGATACCCGATCCGGACAGCATTTCCATAGAAGCCGCGATGGTGCTCCACCGTCTGCGCGGCACCCTGCCCGATCCGGTGAACTGGAACGCATCCGTTCCGATGGAAATGTCCACGGCCCTGGCACGGGCGATCTTCGATCACGAAGCCGCGCGTCTCACCCTGGATCTGCCCGATGACCGGATGGACCTGCCCATAGCCCTGCATCAAGACGATCCGCGCCTGCTGCAACTGCTGGATACGGCGCGCCACATCCGGCAACGCGACCCCAGTCAGTGGCCGATGCTCATGGATATGGCCCTGGAAGCCGTACAAGCCGAAACCGCCGATATCATGCATCTGGACGGCGACGGATTGCAGGCCCGCGATCTGGATAACCAGAACCTGCCGCTCTATGAAACCATCCACGAGGACATGCTGGATCACCGGCTGGAGACCCGCTATCAGGGCATCCTAAATCCGGGCACCCTGGCAGCACCCCTGGCGTCTCCGTGGATGCCACCGCTGCCGGGAACCTAT
>AOMQ01000022.1_pt1 | contig 10323 bp, 10 predicted proteins | sample 537778 | NCBI WGS metagenome assembly AOMQ01 (sample SAMN02954330, study PRJNA184676) | mine drainage metagenome | biome: terrestrial; feature: Kristineberg Mine; material: mine stream; isolation source: low temperature acidic, metal-polluted mine stream | place: Sweden: Kristineberg Mine
GCTGTTATCTGCTAATGGTATCTTACAATCTGGGCATAACTTTGGTATTAATCGCTGTGCTACCAATCCAGTTAAGTTTTGCGTATTGGCTAACACAGATAATGGTTCATCCATTTCACCTTCACGCAACAAGTCGGTCATACGGGTCACAGTTTCCCATGCATCGTTCGCATGTAATGTTGACCATACTCTGTGGCCTGTTTCGGCAGCTCGCATTGCAGCAATAGCGGATGAACCATCCCGAATTTCGCCAATCATTAGTACGTCCGGATCAAGCCGTAAAGTAGTGGAAATAACTGACCCATACGCACGACTACGGCCTCCTAAATCATCCACATCGTCATCTTGGACTAAAACAGGAATCTGAGTGGCCCCAATAATAGGGTATTCCGGAGGATCTTCTACCGTAAGAATGTTAAGATGCGGATAATTGGCGTTTAACCACTGCATGGTGTATTTCAAAGTGGTGGACTTACCGGCACCAGTAGGCCCTGTAATTAAGATAATACCATTTGGTGATGCTGCCATTTCTTGAAGATCTACTATCTGGTCTTCGCGGAATCCTAAATTCCGCAATAGGTCAGTAGTATCTACCTCATCTTTCTTGGCAACCGAACGGGAGTTTACGGAGTCATACAGTAGCCGTAGAACAACAACACCACCACGATCCGCTGGCATAGAGGCAAAACGAACAGCATACAAACCTTCCGGCAATACATTTCTGTCAATAACACGTGCAGCAATTGGCTTATTGAAGCCCCATTGTGACGTATTTTTACCACCTGATGCTACAAACATAGCCTGTATAACTGGCTTTACATCATTTTCGGATAGTTCCAGATATGAATTAAGGTAGCCGTCTACCCGCATTTTAAGCTCAACAGTACCATTTAAAAACTTAAAATGGATATCCGATGCACCCGTATCAACACCTTTCTGTAAAAAACTAATCGCGGCGGCAAGCTCACTGTTTCTCGTGCCTCCGGTAGCGCTTTTTGTGCTTCTTCCCTTGGCAGCGTGTAAATCAGCAATATCTGCCAAACTACACCCTTTTTTCCGCAGTAGTGAACCTAAACGAGCCAACCGCATTTCAAATTCAACAACACGTGGGTCTGTAATATGGTCATACCCTACATATAAAATCCCATCTTGAAATTCCACAAACGCTTTTATGTTATCCGGTATCATTACCTGATTAACTAACGCCTCTAACTTATCTGCTGCCATTACATCTCCTTATTCTTATAATTATGGCTATTATTTAGACTACACAAAACATTTAAAGCCGTGCTGGTTCCGCAACAAGTTGCGCTGGTTCCGCAAAAAGCCGCGCTGGTTCCGCATAAATCTGTGCTCGGATCATATACCGAGCAACACTTTAAACTATTTTTTCAGCGGTGGCATTCCGTTCACAGGCAAAAAACGGCCCGCAAACCTTGGGGTTGGTTTTGCTGAATCATCTGAGCTGGCTCCTTGCATAAGCAGGATATGTTGAACACCATCTTTAGTTAATGTTACAAGCCCTGTGGCTATACGGGTAACCTTCCAGCCATCCGGTAGAGTTGCACCATTTTTAACAGTCAGGCTGTTGCCATTCTTCCACGACAGAACAGCCGTTAAATCATTGTTAATACCATAAGTAGAGGCCACATTAGGCAGCCCCAACTTACGCACACTCTGCTTTTTTGCGCTTAAAGAGGATATGCTTTGTAATGCTTTATCCAAACCGTATTGATTGGTAGCAAGCGCCTTATCTTGCGCTATGCACGTTAACCGCTGTGCTGCGTTGGTTATCAGATTACAATCTGGCACAGAAAAGACGGATGCGGAAGCCGTACCTATAACCGTGCTTAGAATACCAAGTGCACATAAAGTAAATACTGTGCGTTTAAATTTTGCCATACTGAACTCCAGATATTGTATAATGTGGTTGTGCTACTGTAAAGTCTATAATAATATGCTTTACAGTAAAGTCAAGCATATTAAGCGCTGTCCATTGCTTATGTGATGGGCTCAACATACTGGATATATTTTCCTTTCCAGTTTGCCATAAGGATTTACTGTGAAATTGTTTATTTTTTATCTCAAAACTCGGTTTCGGTATAGCAAATGGTGTTAGCGGATTAATGGTATAAGTTATACTTTGACCATATATTTGTGTTAATGCTAACCACTTTAAATAAATGTCTGAAGAATCCGGTAGCGCTAATGCATGTTTTACTGTTGGTAATACTATTTTATTAACAGATGTAACAGAATTACCGTTGGGAGCCAAAGATCCTTTTGGTCTATCTTGTATGGTGGCCAGTTCATTTCTGTACCATAATTTATGAATACTCAGTGTATTACCGGATATATTACACGTTATTTTGGCAACTGCCCAACCATTCTGTGTCATTTTTCCTTCACGCGCAGCCAAACACTTCTTAACAACAACAGAATTAGATGGTTGTGTGATCCAAGGGCGCGGATAATTAGCATAATATGCTGCAATTTTCTGTTTTGTTGCCGCACTTTGCGCTGCTTTAAGTGCTAACATTCGCCGCATATGCATCATCTGTGCAACCTTTGCCGCTTGCATACGTGCAATACTTTCTGCATGTTCTGCACTTAAATGCTCTTTCGCTACATATACACCACCAAAACCAATTACCCCAATTAAGACACCAGCTATTAAAACTTGTTTAGCAATGTTTTCCAGCCTTTTTACAGCTAAAACGCTCGGCCCCCTTTTTGTGAGGTCACGAAGTAGCCATTCCCAAGATTCCTCTGGGGTTCGTAATTCAATAGCTGGATTAAAAGGTGCCAAGTCGGCAATATTATCGTGAATAATGTCACGTATAGTCGTTTCATCACCAGCAATATCCCATCGTGGATGTATAGTTCCAGAATGGTCAACCGCCAGAAGCCACCAAATACCATCACCAAGATTAAATAACCCACGCCACGGAAAATCTTTTGCGCCCAATTGCTGTAGCGCTGACCACGCCAAAGGATAGGCCCGCTTCTCCTTTTTTTCAAAACTGTAATAACCAATCTGTGCTTCTTCTTTTAGCCATACTGCTGAAGTGGTATCTGGGTTAAAACCAGCATCAATAGCCGAATTTTTTATATTGCTCGGCCTTTTTAGTGTTCCACCACCAGCAGTCCATTGACCACCAAGCGCCCATCTTGTGCCATCTTTAGTTATAATTTGCGATGTTTTTTGCATGTATGCATTAACCTTTAAGGGCTACTAAATGAATCACAATAACCAGCGCATTTTTCCTGTTCTGCGCATTTGCACCCCCACCTAGACCCCAAAATCCTGGCGTACCCATACCTTGATTAGCTGTTTCCGACTTCGTATCCTCAAACCCAGATAACACTAACGTCTGTCCGGATTTCATATTAACCCGTTGCATAAAGGCTTGAGTAGCCAAGTTTGGTAATTCAATTGTGGAACCATTAGTAGTAAAAGTCTGTAGCCCAGTGTTCTGCGTAAGGTTTAGCGTATATTCCAATAATACGTGCTTACCACGAATTAAAGGCAAGAAGGTGCCAGAAAAACCAGTGGTAAATTCACCAGGAGTCAGCTGTGTACTACTACCAATATTTGCTGTTTGTGTAGTGGCTGTGGAAGCTAAGTAAGATGTTTCTTGTGCTACCTGTAATGGCGTTGGCTGCCCATTTAGTGCAATAATACTTCCGGACGTCACCAAGGACACGTTGCCCTGTGTAGCCAGCGCTTGTGCTACCATCGTAGATGACATTGAAGACGGTGCACCAGTGGATGCTCCATTTGGAGGACCGAAAATATTTGCTGTCATATTTCCTAATAGGGTGCCTGTTTGCGAAGTTGGTGGTGCGATAATTCCTGGGCCACCAACGGAAAGACCATACCCATAATTATGTGCCACACTATTCAGTACCGCGCTAACATTCAAACCATAATCATTGGCATTGGTTAGCTGTACATTATAAATATGAACGTCAATCATAACGTTCTTGGACATTTCCTTGTTCACCGGCTTAAGATACGCAGCCACAGCACGCAATTCAGGTGGGCTGGCGGTAACAATAATTTGTCCGGTTGACGGGTTCGCCGCTACGCTGGTAGGGATGGACATCATTGATGAGCCACCCGTAATAGCTGCGGATTGCACTAATACTGTTTTAATGCCAGTCACTATGGACTTGTAAATATCCAAGGCAGACGACATTCCTACCGTTTGTGAAGTAGATCCATTATTGGCGGATAAACCAGTACCACCTGCGCCAGCACTTCCCGCATTAGATATATTGGAAGTCAGCGTCGTTGAACCTGGTAACGCATTAACCGTAAAAGCCTTTGTTTCTGTTAAGAAGAAACGTACGCCACCGTGGCTGTATTTCCAAAAGGTTCCAGTTCGTGTAGCAACAAGGTTCAACAAGCCCGATAAACGGCCATTCCAATTTAGCGCAATAACGTTATTGTGCTTGGATACATTAGGTAGGGATACAGGCGGCAGATAAGCCGGTTCACGCTGTCCCGGTAAAGCAGGCAGTGATTGTGGTGCCTGCTGGGTCATCCCACCGGATAAAAAGGTCTTAACTTGGCTGGCTACGTGTATTGGCATACCAGTCATCTGCGTAAGCTGGGTGGCTAATTGCCCTATACTTAATGGCTGACTGGTAGCTAAATGCACAGTTTGCTTAAAAATATTGGGTAGTCGTGTAGTCTCTGCAACTCCTACCTCAGAGCCTAAAAGATAAGGCTGCGTGGTGCTGGATACTATTTTAGCACCCTGAAGCGCACGCTGTTCCGCCATATACTTTGCAATTTTTGTATTAGAAACCCTGAGATTTCTATGTGCGGTATGAAACGACGCACAACCAAACAATGAAAGACCTAACGTTCCTGCTACTAATGCTTTTACTGTATACCGCACAATCTTGCTTTGCATTGAATGATACTCTTAATTGGTAAGTGATTTTATAACTACAGTGTTATTGCCGTTGTAGAACTTAACTGAAAGGTTGGCACCATTACTGTTAAGCGCTTTTATCACTGAGCTTACAGAAGTGGTAAATGTTCCAGTAAAGGACGTAGTATTTGGGACAATCCAATCTCGAGATAATTTCCATACTACCGTCCAGCCTGATTGCGTACCCCATTTTTGTAGGTCGGTAAGAATTAAATCGCCTTTATGCATAACAAAAACCGGAATAGCGTGTGCCAATGGGTTGACCGACGAATATGATTCAGCAGAACTGTCAGGAGTATATACAGCCTTGCCCACGTGGAACCACTTTTTGTTTAACCCAGCAGTATCGGTTGCTAACGGAACAACCTTGGACGCAACAGGAGGTGAAACACTAACTGGCAAGGGGTAATAATTAACCGTTAAAATACTGGTATCCCAATGCACGTGCCCCTGAAGTCCTGTCTGATCCATCATCGAGTTGACGGCCTGTGTCCATGTAATACCGTGCTTACACGTATAGCTTACCGGAATCCCTACATTCACACCGTTTTTGGCATACACTTTCCATCCTTCTGGAAGTATGGCCTTGAGCGCGTCTTTCATAGGCATACTATGCGAAAAACCTTCACACGATGCAGGATTAGCTACCCCGCTCTGAATAAGGTGTGGCGCACGGTTAACTACTTCTGAGTAGCCCTTAAGGTTTACAGGATGTGATATAACGACAGGTGCTACGGTAGATGGTGTTGGTGCTGATGGTGGGCTATATACAATACCTGCGTCAGCATAACCAGATAGTGCTAATAAACCCAAAAAGAATGGCAACTTCTTCAACATAACAATTAAACTCCCTTGTGTTTTCACTTATTATTATTTTATGTTATCGAGCTTATTTTTAATGTCAAGAACTATATTTAAAATTTAAAGCGCTTCTAATCGTCATCCAAGTCCACTAAACCAGCATAATAAGCATTACCACTGCCAGTATTCTTGGTATCATGTATCTCTTTTGGCATATTATGCCCCCTTTGTTTGTCACTCTTTTTCACATCAGGAGACAAAAGATGTTCATTTTTAACACTAGATAACTCACTATGTTGTGACGGCTCAACGAGCAACGTTTCAGTAATAGGGGTATGCTGTTGTGAAGAATCTATAAGGGGTGACCCTTTTATAGCTGGTTCTGTAGTAGTATTTCGATTAGCTCTGTGATCTTCCATACGTTCCAGCGTAGGGTATTCTGCTTCGGTATGAACAGGCATACTATGCGGAGCAGGCTGTTCTGTTTTGGCTTTATCCTTACTGGTAGTCTCACGGACAACCTTTTCGGTGGCTACATTAGCGGTAAATCCTTGCGATGGATACAGCTGCATTGCAGTCCCCAATCCTACTAATAGGGATTCTCGTAAAAGCGCGGTTTTTACACGAGAATGCCCAGGATATTTTTTAATTAGGTCAATAATTATCTTTTCTCTTGGTATTCTGGCATCCAATAAAATTCGAACAGGAAAAATTGGGTCTTCATCTTTTATTTTGACCATGACTGTTGCCCCAATAATAACATTCCAGAAGCATTTGCATACTCAGGGATATCCCACATAACAGCGTGTGGCCATATCTTGCTTAGGGATTGCACAAAGTTCACACCTCCACCAACAAAGCATATCTTATCCAAATCCATTCCTTCTCCTATGGCCTTTTTAATAAGGTTCTCCATTTTATGTGATACCAAACGACAGGAATCTTGTAATACATCCCTGAAATCCATAATTTCACCACGAATAGGCGACTCACCTCTTTGCATCACATTATCTACAATAGACTCTTTGATCTGGTTCGTTTGCAGACGCTCAATTAACGCTTGCCTAACTTGATCACGAATATACAGAACACCCATATCTTCCGACTGTGAACGTTCTCTATCCAATTCTGGCATATTGTGCGTGTTCATAGTAATAACCGCTATGTCCAGTGTACGACCACCCACATCAATAATGGCTACATCAGAACCTTTCCGAATTCGACCAGATTCAACGCCGTATACATAAGCAGCCACAGCTTCTGGAACCACCATTTGCGATGCAGGAACAGGACGTGCCCAATGCTCGTCTACACGCATAACTGGTTCTGCCAAATTATGCTGTTTGGCTTTTATTTTATCCTTACGAAGTTTGACATCCATTGACTTCCATTCGCGTAATGGCAGACCAGTAACTAAACCATACTCACCTTTCAGGTATTCAGGCGTATCTTTGTGAATAAGGTATAATGCGTGTGCTACTAATACGCGGTTCAATGGGGATAACGGATAATCAGGAGTTCTGGTATCCAAACCTGTGCCAGATGGTAATATGGTATACATATCATTATCCGTAGAATATACGTCTCCAGTAGTATCCCCGCTAAAGGTCATTCCTACCTGATTACCGGAAACCGCAATACTGGCAAATCTACTTCTTTTGATAGTGTCTGGTTTTGGCTGAAAAGCCGTTTTTGTATCATTGTGACCATCATCTACCGCAACTACAGGAAACATCCGCGAACCCATTTTTATACTCTCCGTGAAATATTAATCATTAATGTAATTACCATCTTTTACAGCCATACTACGAATTTTACCAGCTATTAGCCACAACACCACAGAAATAAAACTTTTAACACTAATGCCAAAACGTTTTAATATCATGAACATTACCACAATAAGAATAAACAGCGCTAATGTCCATATCCGCCAGTGGTACATTACTATAATAAAACTAATGAATACCGAGGCATCAATGCCCAATAAGGTAGCCTGTAAGCCTGTATTTCTGCTGGTTGCCTCTGCCATAACCTACTCCTTCATACCACGTGTTGCTAATACTTCTCTATACACCGAACGTGTTATTTTTTTCTCTTTTAATGCCATATAAGCTGACATACTAAGATGGCGACCACGTTCGTGAACTAAATGATTTAAGCGTACAGTTAATTCATTTAATGGAATTAAGTTTAGCTCTTCTTTCATTGGGGCGTCAAGCACTAACCACTCTCTTAATGCTACTCGTTTACCGTCTGTAGATGGATATAAAGACTGATTAACCATAACCGCCATAGAATCCACCAGCGCCATTCTAGATGCTTCCCATTGCGACGGTGGGAATTCTCTAATCATACGGTCAATAACACCAGCTACAGATTCAGTATGCACCGTTGAATATACAGCGTGGCCAGTACGAACTTCCGTAATAGCACCGTCAACAGTTTCCGGATCACGCATTTCTCCAATTAGAATAACTTGCGGAGCACGTCTTAATGTATCACGAACACCTAACCGAAACTCACCTAAATGAATAGGGACTTCTGTTTGCGCCACAACACCCAGCGCGTTAGGAATCCCATAAAAATTAAATTCTATAGGAGCCTCAATAGTCAACATGCTGATATACTCTGTTTCCAATCTTCTCCGCAATACAGAAGATAAAAATGTGCTTTTACCAGATCCAGTGGCACCGGCTACTACTAGCATCCCCTTCTTTGGAAATAAATGTTCCAGTAATTCAGGCTCTACCCCATAAACAGATTTACCATCTTCATCATACTCACCGTACAAGCCCAATTTGGGTGGTAAGTCAGGAATAGGTCTAAATACAACACAAACACCCATTAGGCTCGCTGTGGCGTTGCCGCGAAACCGAAACGTTTTGCGGTCCTCGGTTCTATTCTCGTCGTGCCTAAACGGGTAGCTCACCCCACCAGCGGCTACAGAACCACCATTACTGGTAATTTGGTTTAACAGTAGAACCATTTCAGATCCATCCAAATTACGATGTCCTAGCGTAATGACCCTCCCATACAGATTGATGGCCACCTTATTCCCTGGATACATATAGACATCCGATACCCCGTTTATGGATGCCCAAACCAATAGATTATGCAAAGAGGCTGGTGTATATTTTTCTGGTATTCGAGGATGATTTAGCTCATCCATAAAAGTTTGCGCCCCTAATTACCCACCGTGAACCAGACTTTTCCACTCACTCGGTGCAGAAAATCCTGCTGGTAAAGTAATGGTAAACGTCTTAACACCAACATCCAACTGCTTGCCATTAACCTTGATAGCTGGGTTGCTCTCCGCTAGTATCGGACCCTGAACCATTCCCAACTGTTTTAAACGAAGAAAACGAATCATTCCAGTCATGGCACGTTGTAGTCTGTGTACGTTATTAAGTTCGGTATTGTTAGCCTGATTTTCGCCATAAGTAAAACCTTTTTCTACCGCAGCTTGCCAAATAGCGCGTTCATTGGCATTTCCGATTTGCGGTAATAAAACAGGATTTATTTTTTTGCTAACCTGATCACTGATGATTAAATAGTCCCGCCACGTAGGTACTGCCGTAACCAGTTGTGCAGGCCTTTCTATTCTGAAAACAACGCGGCTTGACGCTGCTGATTCATAACCACTCAGCCCCTTTGTAGGTGATAACGCACTTGTAGGGCCACCATGAATATTAAAGGCGTCGTGTCCTTCTGTAATCACCGGAGGTAAAATATGCCCCTTTAACATAAACGGTTGCATATTAAAAATCTTGTTCAGAACTCCGTGTTGCGTTTCCCACCAAGCATTATCCCGTTTTACCACATAATTGAAACCAGCTTGGATACCTGCCGCCATACCACCCCTGCGCACAGCACTATCTCGTGCATTAGGTATGGTTTTCTTAAAGACTTCTTTGCCAGCCTGCATCTGCAATAAGTGGGATTCTACTGCTGGTGGTGCTTGTGTTTGCATTAACATAAAGGTTAACTCCCAGCTTCCGTAGTAGTGTATTCCAAGCGCAATGTCTTGGTATTGGCATCAATGACCACATTGGCCTGCGTACCCAACTGTGCACCAATATTCTGCAATAAGCTAAACGCTGTTACATCATTCTGATGTATATCCACTAAAAGCGGTTGTGACGGTGACGGGCCAGCATTAATATATTGGTAGCCTACCACACTCGAAATCTCTTGTAATGCTTGGCTGACTGTGCCATCCCAGTTCAAGCTCATCTTCATAGCCAATGGGCCAGAAAGTGGTGCTGGTGTTAACTTGAAATGCGGATGCGCTGCGGCGTTTATACTGGATAGTGTGGATAATGATGCCGATATACGAATGGCAGCGTGCTCTAACGCGCTATGTAAACGCTCAGTGTTAGCCCGCGCTTGAGCCGACTGATGGCTGGTTACCGAAGGCATCTGTGCACAACCCGACAACAACACCGCCCCAGCCACCAAAAATACAGACTTTTTCAACATGATTTACTCCCCTTCTCAGAATTATAGTTTTAGGATCACAGCTAAAAACAGTTTTGTCAAGTACCTAGCCACAATAAATCAATAAAATAAGCTAACC
>AOMQ01000023.1_pt1 | contig 10070 bp, 11 predicted proteins | sample 537778 | NCBI WGS metagenome assembly AOMQ01 (sample SAMN02954330, study PRJNA184676) | mine drainage metagenome | biome: terrestrial; feature: Kristineberg Mine; material: mine stream; isolation source: low temperature acidic, metal-polluted mine stream | place: Sweden: Kristineberg Mine
GCAGACCATGCTGGTGGTGGCCACGGGTGTCAGCCAGGCACCAAATGACAAAGAGCAGGTACTCCCCATGCTGGCGACGCTGCAAACCCAAGCTGCGGTATTGGGTCCCATAGAGGCGCTCGTTGCCGACACCAGCTACTGCAGTGAAAAGAATGTCGAAGCCTGTGAGGCGCTGGGCATCACTCCCTTCATTGCCGTGGCACGGGAAGATCACCATCCGGACTGGCGGCAGCGACATACCGAGCCTGAAGAATTGGCTGAAGATGCCACCCTGATGCAGGCCGTGATTCATCGTCTGAAGACCCAGGCTGGCCGCGGCATCTACCGATTACGCAAGCAAACGGTAGAGCTCGTCTTCGGAATCATCAAATCGGTGATGGGGTTTCGGCAGTTCTCAAACGTATGGCCGCATTGCGCCTGTAGGGCAGGAAAATGAAGAAATGCAGCAAAAAATAGGGCAATAATAGGTAAATCCACCCAAAAAATGGCGTTTTCAAAAAACCATGGGCGAAAATGGACGGCAGTCCGAAGCTAAGACCGACAGGCTGCTAGGCTATCACAGAATATACCACATATGAACAGTATGTTAGAGAAACTCTAGCTGCGGCTATGGGTGGCTACCTATGACGCTGATTGGTGGCCAAACGATGGCGCTGATTCACACCGGATGAAGTGCTCGCACGGGCCGGTTGGCCTGTATCTACGATAGGTCAGTATTTTTATCAGGCTATCTCTATATTAATGGAGTAACGCTTGATTTTGTTGGCCAGGCCCACCCGGGAAAGGCCGAGCGCCTCTGCGGCACGGCTTTGATTGCCGTGGAAACGTTTGAGCGCGGAGATGACCATGCCACGTTCCAGACTTTCCGTATGTTCTTTTAATGTGCCGCCTTCCATTGTCGGCGCGGGTTGTCCCAGCTCTTTCTTCCGATAGCTTGCGATCGTATCGGAAAGGCGGTCCGCAGTGATCAGTTGCCCGGATGGGGCGAGCGCTACGGTCCGGCGAATTTCATTTTCCAGTTCCCGCACGTTTCCTGGGAATGGATACTGGCGCAATAGGTTCAATGCCTCATGATCGATACCGGCATAGGACTTACCCAGACTCATGGAGAATTGTCGGGCAAAATGTTCGGCAAGCAATCCAATGTCTTCCGGTCGTTCACGCAGCGGCGGAATATTGATTTCGAGGCACTTCAAACGATAATACAAATCCTGCCGAAAATTACCCTGCTCCACCAGTTGGTCGAGTGGTGCATTGGTGACGGCGATAATCCGCACATCGGAATAATGTGTTTTATCGCTGCCGAGTGGTTTCACTTCGCCGGATTGCAGAAACCGGAGCAAATTGGTCTGCAAGGAAACGGACATGTCTTCTATTTCATCCAGCAGGACCGTACCGCCGTCCGCCGCGGAGAACAGGCCAAGACGATCACTCAGCGCTCCAGTATAAGCGCCGCGACGATGTCCAAACAATTCCGACTGGAGCAATTCTGCAGGCACGCCGCCGCAGTTTTGGGCGAGAAATATCTGTTCGCGGCGATGACTGTGATAATGAATCCCGCGCGCCAGTAATTCTTTCCCGGTACCCGTCTCACCATAGATCAGTATGGGTAAATCAGTGGCCGCGGCATGCTTTGCCAGGTTGCATATCTTGGTCATGGCATGGCTGCAGAAGAATAATTCGTCAAACTGGTGCGGCAGTCGGTCTGAATCCCGCGCAGCCTCCTGTGCCTTGGATTTCAGTTGGCTGGACAAGTCATGGGTGATTTGGCGATGTTTGCGGGAGATTTCACGGTATTCCAGGGCCCGCTTCAGGCTCAGGGCCACCAGCTCCGGGAACAGGGGCTTGCGCAGATATTCGTATACGGCGGCCACGTGCAGGGCGTCGGCAAACTCGCTGGAGTCTGTACCGAGACCACATAGGAATCTTATCGCTGTGGGTTGCCGGGTACGAAAGTCAAAGAGGCACTTGGTACCCGACATATCCTCCAGTTGCGTGTCGCAGATAATGACGTCCACATGATGGCTACTGGCGAGGGCCAGTGCCTCCGCGCCACTGGATACAGTCATGCATTCATAGTGCATGGACAACGCCCAACTCAGGTTGCGGGCTTCCTGCACGTCCGTCAGGGCTAACAAAATAGCTGGAACTCCGCGATGGGTTGCTCCCATGTGTTCCCCCGGTGTGAAAAGTAAGTATGCACAAAGTATATTAACTTTCTTTTCAGTGATGCAAGTCTCTCTGGCTATTATTTTTTTAATATCATGTTTAATAAGATGATAATTGTTTGGCATTATTTCTGCTTTATGCTTTGCGTGGTACCCAACCATTTTATAGGAGGTCACGACGATGGCGAACGTGCTTTGGCTCCAGGGAGGAGCCTGTTCTGGAAATACTATGTCTTTTCTCAATGCGGAGGAGCCGAGCGCCTGCGACCTGGTGTCGGATTTTGGCATCAACGTACTTTGGCACCCTTCCCTCGGAATGGAGATGGGGGACAATCTTCAGAAGTTGTTGCGAGACTGCGTTTCCGGGGCGATTCCCCTGGATATCTTCGTTTTCGAAGGTACAGTAGTCAACGCACCCAATGGTACGGGCACCTGGAATCGCTTCGCGGGTCGACCGATGAAGGACTGGGTGCAGGAGTTGACGGGCGCAGCTCAGTTCGTGGTGGCCCTGGGCGACTGCGCCACCTGGGGAGGCATCCCGGCGACGGCCCCGAACCCCAGTGACTCAAAAGGACTTCAGTTCCTCAAAAAGCAGCATGGCGGTTTCCTGGGTGCGGGTTTCAAGAGCAAAGCCGGGCTCCCTGTCGTCAATATCCCTGGTTGTCCTGCCCATCCGGATTGGGTGACCCAGGTGCTGGTGGCTGTGGCGACGGGCCGCGCCGGAGAGCTTGAACTGGACGACCTGCAGCGTCCCAAGACTTTTTTCAAGAGCTTCACACAGACCGGATGTACCCGCAATATGCACTTCGCCTATAAGGTTTCCGCCACCGAATTCGGACAGCGGAAGGGGTGTCTCTTCTATGACCTGGGCTGCCGTGGTCCGATGACCCATTCCCCGTGTAATCGCGTCCTCTGGAACCGGCAGTCCTCCAAAACGCGGGCGGGGATGCCCTGCCTGGGTTGCACCGAGCCGGAGTTCCCCTTCTTCGATCTAGCACCGGGCAGCGTGTTTAAAACCCAGACCATGATGGGGGTGCCGAAAGACATGCCCGAAGGTGTGGACAAGTCCGCCTATATCAAACTTACGGCAGCCGCCAAGAGTGCTTCTCCGGCTTGGGCCGAAAAAGACATCTTCGTGGTCTGAGGTGCTGAGCTACCCATTTCTGTTTATTGCATATTCGAGGAGATATTGACATGGCAACAGCCGTACAGACACTGGATATCAGCCCGGTCGGACGGGTTGAGGGGGATCTGGATGTGCGCGTGGACATTCGGGACGGCGTGGTGGTCGAAGCGTACACGCAAGCTGAATTGTTCCGGGGCTTCGAGGTCATTTTAAGGGACAAGGACCCGCAGGCGGGGCTGGTGGTGACGCCGCGCGCCTGTGGTATTTGCGGTGCCTCCCACCTGACCTGTGCCGCCTGGGCGCTGGACACGGCCTGGCAGACGGAAGTGCCGCGGAATGCCATCCTAGCCAGAAACATCGGTCAGCTTGTGGAAAGTCTGCAAAGTATGCCGCGTCACCATTATGGATTGTTCATGATCGATATGGTGAATGAGAACTACCGGCACGGTAAGTTCTACGACGAGGCGGTCAAGCGTTACGCCCCGTTTACGGGTACCAATTACGAAATCGGCGTGACGGTTTCCGGCAAACCGGTAGAAATCTATGCGCTCTTTGGCGGGCAGTGGCCCCATTCGAGCTATATGGTTCCCGGCGGCGTCATGTGTGCACCTACCCTGTCCGACGTCACGCGTTCCTGGTCCATCCTCGAGTACTTCCGTACCAACTGGCTGGAGCCCATATGGTTGGGGTGTTCGATGGAGCGTTATGAGCAGATCAAGTCCTATGATGATTTCATGGTGTGGCTGAACGAGCGCCCGGAACACGCCAATTCCGACCTGGGGATGTATTATCGGATTAGCGAGGATATCGGGCTGATGAAGTTTGGCGCGGGGTTGGGCAAGTACGTCTCGTGGGGCTACATTCCCCATGAGGACCGCTACCAGCATCCGACCATCGACACGCGGCAGCAGTCAGTCATCATGAAGGGGGGTGTTTACGATGCGAAGGCCGACAAGTTTCACCCCATGAACCAGTCCTTCACCCGAGAATCGACGACCCACGGCTGGTACGATGAGGGAAGCAGTCCCGTCCACCCCTTCAACCGAACGACCAGACCGATGCAGTCCAACGACCGGGACTTCAATGGGGCATATACTTGGTGTACAGAAGTCGCCCATGAGCAGTTGGGGCGCATGGAGGCTGGTCCTTTGTCCCGGCAATTAATCGCCGGCGGCGACCACGGCGAATCCTGGCAACATTCCGACCCCTTCATTCTGGACGTCTACAAGAAAATGGGACCCAGTGTGTGGCTGCGGCATTTCGCGCGGATGCACGAGGCGGTGAAGGTTTATCGCCAGATCGAACATTGTCTCCGTGAGTTCCGCCTGAAGGAGCCCTTCTATATCAAACCCCGCGAGCGGGATGGGCAGGGGTGGGGTGCCACGGAGGCCATGCGCGGAGCCCTGGCGCACTGGATCGAAGTGAAGGGCGGCAAGATCAGTAATTACCAGATCATCGCCCCAACCACCTGGAATGTGGGTCCCCATGATGCGCAAGGCGGTCGTGGTCCCATCGAAGAGGCTTTGGTCGGTACTCCTATCGCGAATCCGGCTGATCCTGTGGAGGTCGGGCATGTGGCCCGTTCGTTTGACTCCTGTCTGGTCTGCACGGTGCATGCCCATGATGCCAAGTCCGGGAAGGAGCTCGCGCGCTTCCGTACTGCCTGAGCCGTATGGTCTAAAAAGGGTCGGATACTGGACTGCGGTGTCCGGCCCCCAATAATTCAGCCGCTTGAATCGGGAAAGGCAGGGTCATCATGAATCACATGGCAAATGGAGAGGACGTTATACGGGCGCAAATCGCAAGCATGCTCAAAGCGGGGCTGAAGACGGAGATCACCCCATTTCCCGAAGACAGTAATGCTTTCGCGCAATTATTGCAGCGTATCCGCGAAGAGGCGGGATTGGATATGGAGAAGAAACTGGTGATCGGCGGTTTTACCGATTATCCCATGGGGGAAGATCAGCAGCGCTGTCAGGAGTGTATGTATTATCTCAACCACCGCCGCTGGTGTGACCTGCCGGAACTGGACGTTCCTGTAAAGCCGGACTGGTGGTGCCGCCTGTGGCGTATCTAGGCAAGGGGTATCTGGATATGCAAACCATGGAAGAATTCCTGGAGGACGCGCCGTTACGTGCACGGTTGGAAAAACTGCTGCACGCTGGCCTGCGTACTGAAATGGAACCGCGTGCTTACGATTCGGAGATACAACAGTCGGTGCTGGCGCGTTTGCAGAATGTATCTGCGGAAGAGATCGCCAAACGTGTCGGGATAGCCGGATTTACGCTGCATCCCTATGCAGCCGAGGGTATTGAGGAAGCGTGCGAAACTTGTATGTACTTCCTTTCGCACCGGCAGTTCTGCGCGCTTCCTGAATTGATGTTGCCGGTCAGGCCCGACTGGTCCTGCCGGTTGTGGCGGATTTAGTCATGCGCGTGGTGGTGGGATGCGGTAACTTATACCGACGCGATGACGGAGTCGGTATCACTGTTATTCAGCGGCTGCGGGGGGCGCTGGACCCGCTGCCCGCTGATCTCGCCCTCTATGATGCTGGCACGTCAGGCATGGACGTGATTTTCAAGGCCCGCGATTGTCGGCAACTCATCATTGTGGATGCGTGCAGGACGGGTAGCGATCCGGGAGCGGTGTTCAGGTTGCCAGGCAGCGAGCTGGAATTGCCCCATACACCTACCCTCACATTGCACGACTTTCGTTGGGAACATGCGCTTTATGCCGGAAAACGCCTGTTTGGGGAGCAGTTCCCTGAGCGGGTAACCGTGTTTTTGGTGGAGGGCACCGATTTCGGTTTCGGCGACGGGCTCACCCCGTCGGTGGAGGGGGCGATCCCCGCAGTATTGGCCCAGATTAAAGCGGTGTTGGCCGAGGTGGAAGCGGCCCCATGACTGACAGGATCGTAAATCTTCTGTTGAAAGACGGGCATCTTTTCATCCCCGCGCCCGCCTATCGCGATGCAATGACTGGTCTCCTGGCGGTGGCCGTGCTCTGGCGATCGCCATGTTTGCAATTGATCCCCTTGCACCCTGGTACTGTCGGCGGTTTTTTTCTGAAGCAGCGCAACCTTGCCGGTGACCGGGTGGTCGATCTCCGCCTCTTCCTGCGGGATCATGAATTGGCGGAGAATTTTGAGGAGGTCCTTTCCTTTGTGTGGATGCCGGAACAAGGAGCATGGCAGACGAGGCAGCTATGCCGCGAATTACTTGATAAGTAACTTATCATATATGTATTTATTCTTGACAGATTTATTCCCTGCGCTACAATAAAAATGTAAATAAGCATTACACTTTATGTTTCATTCGGGGGCTTTCATGTCCGAGACTTTGGCAGATGCGGAATACCAGGTCGCCTTGCGGACCGCCCGGGATGATACCATTCCGGCTGGGGAACGTGCGGAGATGCTCATGGAGATCGCGCTGGGTCTGCAACGGCGCCCGCGCTGCCCGGAGGATCTCGAACAGGTCAACCACCTATACAAAGAAGGTTTGCAAATCTGCCCGGATGAGGACGCCTTACTGCGTGCGCGACTCCTGGCCGGACAGGCGACCGCCTTGCTGGCGACGCCTGGCGACACCCGAGTGCTCGAAGAGGCAGTCCATTGTCTGCGCAGTGCGTTGCCGGTTTTGCAGACTCTGGGAAATGCCGAAGAGGCTGCAGAAGCCGAAATGAACGAGGGATTGGCCCTGCAGGGGCTCGCCATGACGGGGAGGGCGCAATTCCCGGATGCCGTACGGAAGTATCACAGTGCCTTACGGGTTTTTACTGCGACCAAATTCCCGCGCGAATACGCGATTCTCCACAACAATCTGGCCACCGCCTATTTGTCCATGACCATGGGTGATGAGTCTTCCAGAATGCGTGAGGCGCTGGCCGTGCAATCCTACGAATCGGCTTTGTGTGCCATCGCCCTCGACACGCATCCGGCAGAGTACGCCATGCTGCAAAACAACTTGGGTAATGCCCTGCAGTACAGCAGCAGCGCACACCCGGTCGAGAATAATCTGCGCGCCCTGGAGGCCTATCAGGAGGCGTTGCGGGTGCGGACTCCCAGGGAGCGGCCGCATGAATATGCAAATACTATCAGCAATATGGCTAATGCACTGCGGAACCTGCCCGACGACCCGGAAAAGCCGGAAATGGGCAATATCCGGAATCTGGGTGAGGCGATCAGGCTGTATGAAGAAGCCGGAAAGATCTTCACGGAAACGGGAGAGTTTGATAAATCGGGATTGGTACGCATGGCCCTGGAAGAAACCCAGGCACTGATACACGAACAGGGATCTGTACATTAACTGTAAAAATATCGGAGAGCACCTATGTCGGCACTGGAAGCATTCAACGGTCAGCATGTACAGGCAATCGCCATTTTATGGATTTTGTTGGGTGGTTTGGTTGGCGTGGCATCTGGTGCTGTCACGGGAATGGTTATTGGGGGCAAAGCGTTAGGTGATTACAAACTCGCGGCCATGATGGGAGGCATGTATGCGGCGATGCCCGTTATACCTGGGATCATTGTCGGTACGATTATCTTGGCATGGGCTTGAAAAAAAGCCTGCCATAATAGGGGGATGCTATGTGGAACATGGTATGGAGTTCGACCGGGTTGTTCCTGCGGGGAAAGCTTTTCAAAGATACGCGACTGGTCATGATGTTGCTGTCTACTAACATAATTCTAGCCGCTGTGATCATTATCGCGGGACATTTCATTGGTCTGCCATATCTCGTGAATAGTTTGATAGCGGGCGTCTTGTGTGGTGGTTTGCAGCCGATCCTTTTCGCTAAATTAAAGTACGCATGACATGGCTACGTCGCCCGTACCTGACGAGATTGAACGCAGGGAAGCGGATACCCTGACGGAGGATGTCGCCCGATTGGGCAGCCTCGAAAAAATCGTGCAGGGATGGGATGAAACGCAGCAAAGGACCGTTTTAGCGTTGCGCGAGGGCTGGGAAGCGATTTATAAGGAATGTTTGCGGCGCCTTATCCGTACCATACAGAGTTCTCCGCAGGGCGCCACCGGCTTGCGGGAGGCTGCGGCGGACCCTTATGTCTATGCAGTGCTGCGAACGCTGGGTCTGGTCCGGCCCTCCCTGCAAGAACGTATCGAAGCTGCACTGGACAATGTGCGGCCGGGACTGGAAGGGCATGGCGGCAATGTTGAACTGGTCGAGTTGCGTCCGCCCGATACGGTGGTTTTGCGCCTGCTGGGCTCCTGTCAGGGTTGCCCGTCTTCCTCGCTGACCTTGTCGGATGGGGTGGAGAAGGCGATCCGGGAGGCCTGTCCGGAAATACAGCATATTGAAATTGCGAGTCGGCAGTATGCCGCCACCGTGCCGGCCAGCGAAGGGGCTGAACAGCGTGTCAGCCCCTTCGCCATTGGGGGTCGTCATCCCTGGCTGCCGGTCATGGGACTGGAGGATTTGCCGCGAAACGGCCTGCTCGCGCAGGAGGTGCTTTCTGATGCCCTGCTGTTCTGGCGCGGTCCGGACGGGGACGTGCATTGTTACCGCAACGCCTGCGCCCATCTCGGTATGCCCCTTGGGGATGGGGAGATGGATCCGGCAGGGGTTCTGACCTGTCCACATCACGGGTTCCGGTTTGCGTTGGAGAGCGGGGAATGTCTGACGGTACCCGAGGTTCAGTTGGAGCCCTGGGCGGTGCGGGTGGTCAACGGCGAGATTCAGGTGAGGAAGGATCATGACTGAATACACCCTTCCTCTGAGTGCCGTCACACGGAACCGGCCAGCCGCCATCTCTTCGGAACAGTTGCTGGTAGAAGCTGGGGCAAGGGTTATATTAGGGGAGCAGGTGCAACCCAGGGGGGTCGTCATACCCGTCGTTCCTTCCACGCAGACGCTTTTCGGCCCGCGCGGTGCCAGCATTATGGCCGATGGATCCCTTTGGGTGGCGGACACCGGCCATCATCGTCTGCTGGGATGGCCCGCGATACCCGAAGCTGATAGCCAGCCCGCCAAATGGCTCATCGGTCAGCCGGATTTTGAACGGGACGGGGGACGTAACGCCCACGGTCCCATCGGCGCGGCATCGCTGAATGTCCCCACCGGGATCTGTCCGGTTGGCAAGGGAATGGCGGTGGCGGACGTCTGGAACCATCGGGTGCTGATCTGGGATGAAGTACCTCATGAAAGTCATACTCCGGCGGATATGGTTCTCGGGCAAAGCGATTTTGTGTCGGCGGAAATCAATCGCGGTGCCCCCCAACCCGCTGCGTCCACCCTCTATTGGCCCTATGGGGTCTTTTGGGATGGCGCCCGGCTCTATGTCGCTGATTCGGGTAACCGCCGTGTCCTTTGGTGGGAGGGCATTCCCACAGAAAAGGGTCAAGCCGCAAACGGTGTCTTAGGCCAGGCGGATTTCCACTGCCGGGACGAGAACGGGGGCCACGAAGCCGACGCCATGAGCATGCGCTGGCCCCATGCGGTAACCCGTTTCGGGGAGTGGCTGGTCATGGGGGATGCAGGTAACAACCGGGTGCTGCTCTGGCGCGGTACGCCGCATCAAAATGGTCAGGTGGCCGATGTAGTCCTCGGACAGCGTGACTTTGTTCAGAACGCCCACAATCGGGGCAATTACTTCCCAGACGCGGCTTGTTTCAATATGCCCTATGGCGTGGCCGCCACGGAAAACTGGCTGATCGTGGCGGATACGGCCAACAGCCGGCTGCTGGGATGGCAGGCGGACGATCTGTTGACGGGCGCTCCTGCACGCACCCTCGCCGGTCAGGATGGTTTCCAGCACAA
>AOMQ01000024.1_pt1 | contig 10061 bp, 8 predicted proteins | sample 537778 | NCBI WGS metagenome assembly AOMQ01 (sample SAMN02954330, study PRJNA184676) | mine drainage metagenome | biome: terrestrial; feature: Kristineberg Mine; material: mine stream; isolation source: low temperature acidic, metal-polluted mine stream | place: Sweden: Kristineberg Mine
ATGCCATGCCTCAGCGACGGATACTGTACTTGGCTTACAACAAGGCCATGGCCGACGACGCCGCCCGCCGGATGCCGGATAACGTGACCGCACGCACCATCAACTCGATGGCTTTCTCGCGGTCTGGCGTACCCTACAAGCACCGGCTCTCTCAGCGACTCACCGGAACCCAGGCTGCAGAATATGTCGGCATCATGGACTTCGTGGAAGTAGCACAGGACATCCTGCTCACCCCCTCCGCTGCGGGATATTTTCTGCAGGACTGGGTGGGACAATTCTGCCATTCCGCTGATGATCAGATCTCATTTGATCATATTCGCCCGGCAGCCATTGAAGAACTGCTGCCGCCAGACGCTATCACGCGGTTAGACAAAAACCCGGATCTTCTCTTCCGGTATCGTGACGAAGTCGGTCAATCCCTGCTGCGGTACGCTCAAAAGACTTGGGCCCGCATGACAGATGTCAACGACAACATGCCGATCACGCATGATATCTACCTCAAGCTGTTTGCCCTCTCCAGGCCCAAGCTTTCCTACGACATCATCATGCTGGACGAGGCACAGGACGCCAATGCTGTGATTTTGCAGATTCTGCAAGGACAGTCGGCGCAAGGCGTCTATGTGGGGGACAGTTTTCAGCAGCTCTATGCCTGGCGTGGAGCAGTCGATGCCATGACCAGGATCGAAACGCAAAAGACCGTGGATCTCACGCAAAGCTTTCGTTTTGGTCCAGTCATTGCGGACATGGCCAACGCCGCATTGGAGCACTTTCTGGGAGTAACCGATTTCCGCCTCCAGGGTACACCGTCGTTGGACAGCCGTCTGGAACATCTGGATCGACCGTCTGCCGTCCTGGCGCGAACTAATGCGTCCGCGATTGCCCACGCCATTCAGCAAAAGGCCGCAGGGCGCTCCGTCGGCTTTTCTGGCGGGGTCAAGGAACTCAAGGTCATGGTGCGCGCCGCAGAGCAATTGCAACGTGGTGCGTCTACGGAATATCAGGAATTTTCTAATTTCCGAAGTTGGGAAGAATTGGTTGAACATTCCAAAACAAGGGTGGGTCGCGATCTTAAAACCTTCGTGACGCTCGTCGATAACCACGGTACTTATGGCTTAACCCAACTTCTGGATGGTCTGGCCAGAAATTCCGATGAGGCAGAATGCCTGGTTGCCACTGTTCATAAGGCTAAAGGCCAGGAGTATGATTCAGTACTTTTGGCCGATGACTTTATGGATAAGGACGCCAAGGGCTTCAAACCCAGTGAAGGAAATATCGCCTATGTCGCCATCACGCGCGCCAGGCAATTTCTCGACCCTTATGGCTGTGAAGCCATGAAACCGTGTGTTTTAACGGTTGGCGCACAACCTGCACGGCCCCCGGTAGATATCAGAACTCAGCCCACACCGGATGCGTTGACCGATGTTCCAGGTCGAGAACCCCATCTCCAGCAGCGGGGCTCCCCAGCCGCTCAAGTGGCCCTGCGTTTACCATTACGCATGGAAGAGTGGGAGAGGCTGCGCGCACTCATGGACCGGCAAACGCTGGAAAATGAGCTGGCTGCTTATTTACGTAATAAGTATCTATTGTCGGGACGGTCTCCTGCTGCACAGAAACCGACAGACCATTTCGATATGATTGATCTTTACTGACACCATTGACTCCGGACCTTAGGGTTCCGGAGTTATTTTTTTTGGGCACAGCCTAACTATGGCACAATATTTCCAGGAGGATGTAAACCATGCGTAGAAAGAAATATCGCCAGAACACTTATGACGACCATGCAGCAGTGCTGGTGGCCATGAACCGTGCGCAACTCCAACACGCGCTTTCGCTGGCAACACCAACGGAGTTGGTGCGTGACACAGGGATGGTGTTGCCATTCGCCCGTCCACAGCAGGAGAAAAACTTGTGAAGATCAACGTACTCAGAAAATGGCTGCTCAACAATCTGGATGTTTTTGTTCAGGTTTCACGCCGGAATCTTCCATTCCCTGTTATGGGCTACACCCACATAGAGGCTGACGCGGACACCGGTATAGTGCGAATGTCGTGTAACAATAGCGAATCCTTCATTTCTACAGAGATACGCGCCAATGTCATGGAATCTGGTGAACAGATGGTCGAAACGCACACCCTGCGTAGTATCTGTCAACGACTTCAAAGTCCACAGGTGACCCTAACCACCCCAAAGAGGTATATGCTGTCGATCCAGAGTGGTAACGTCATCCTTGCACTCGGCACGGAAATAACCGCGTCGGAAATTGAATCGCTGGAATCATTTTTACCTCTGCGCGCACTTCCTTCTCCATCTTCCCGCCAACGGTACGATAAACAGCTTCATAAAACTCAGGATGAATGGCGCGCTTCGTTCGAAATTCCGGTGGCCGCTTTAGTACGAGCACTACAGGAAGTCCAGTCCCTAAAAGCCTATAATGTGGTTGGAAATGACGCATTTTCTATATTGTCTCTCATCCATTTTAAGGACAACGTGGCCTTGATGGCTACAGGTGGCACTTATTTAATGGTGCGCGGGCTACGTGCGACCAAGATCAAAGCTTCGACACCCGCCATCGCAAACACCTATATACCATACAGCCTGGCTAGCGCACTCCTCGCCTGGGCACGATCGCTGACCAGTGAGTTCCTGAGTTGTGAGGTTACTACGCAGCAGATACGGTTTTCGTCGGAAGGGGCTGTATTTCGTGGGCTTCTGCATGCGGAGGTCAAAGACTACCCGAAAATAGCCCCTTTTATCCAGGCCATGTCGGACGATCAATCTTTTGATATCAGCTATAAGCAATGGGTCCAGTTTTTCACTATTACTCGTATCACGAGAGACATTGCTGACCCTATGATTAGGGTGCGTTGGGGTGAGCAAAGGATAGAGCAGGTAATTACTGGTGAGGACGCAGAAATCTCGGCCAAGATCACTTTGCCATACGACTCTCTGGCAACAGGCACACTTACTTTTCTGGGTACTTTGATGGAACAGGGTACTACTGCCTGTGGGCCCAGTGGAAATGGTACTCTGACCGTGGCTCTGATTCGTGGGGGAACCGCAATAGCCATACGTTCTCATGGGCCAAATCCCGCTGATTATGGAATATTCATCCAGGGGGTGGTAGCCGTCGTCCCTCATCAAGAACGGAAAATAGAACGTTTTCCAGCCGAAATAGAGCGTGCCTGTGGTTAATCTTTGCCAATGAGATCTGGCCTTTCGAGTCGAGTTTCCAAATTTTTCCAGCCACATATTACGCGCCATATCGACAATCAGGTGCAATACTGGTCATAGGCAGCGGCATCGTGAGACCTGCCTCGGTAAGAATATCAGCGATGGAGAGTTCTCCTGATTGAAGGTTTCGTTCCTGTTTCTGAAACCATTCAGACATGGATTCCATCGTCCGGTATCCTTTAAAAAACAGGCATCTTGAAAGATCGCCGATATATTTCCGCAATGCCTGATTTTCGCTGAATACCCAACCAGCATGATGTGTGACGTCAAGGTAATAGCCATTGATCCTTTCTTGTACTGGTTCCGTGGTATCTACTGGCGAGGTCTCTTTTTTAGAAAAATCTGAAAAACAAAAAACATTTTTAAAAACCTTTTTATTTTCTTTTTCTTTATTAAAAAGGGGTGACATGGATGTCGGGTGGAGTGACACAGGTACGATTCCGCCGGGAACAGCGCATTTTGCGACTTCGTTTGCCGAGTGTGCCGATCGGCACACTTTGGATTGGGTCAAAATCCGGTTATTCCCGTCGCCCGTCACTTCGGCTTTCGATCTGACAGGTGAAAACGAACGGGTCGTGACACCCTGGCGAAAATCAGAAAGCGGGCCATCCTGTTTGTGTTGAGGCGGATGCGCGGAAGAATTATAGCCTGAAGGAACATAATCATTTTCAGTGGCGATTGTTGGCTGGTTTCCTGGTAACACGGAATTTGAAGAAGTGGCAACAAACGCATCGCATCGTGAATCTTTGGCGGCCATATTTTCTTCTGTGTTGTCAGAGTACACGGAAAGAGCGGGAATCCTGTCGCCGATACGGGTAAGCGCGTTGTATGGAGCTTCCTGGATGTCCAGTGCCTGCGTCCTGTACGGACTAGAAGTCGGTGTATCGCTCACAGCCTGTGATTTCTGAGTGCCGCCACGCCGGGAGTTTTCCAGACGAGACGACATGGACGGCGCATAGAGCAATATGTAGGAAGATGCCTGCCTGCGGCCTTGATGAAAGCGCGCAGTGGCGGAGAGTAACCCAACGTCGCAGAGTTTCTTCAGCGCACGTTCTATGGTGCGTTCGCAGAGGTCGTGACCGACCCGGGCTTTTATGTCGTTGGCGATCTGCTGAACGCTGACGACAGCCTCCGGGTGTTCTGTGTGAGTAGCGGAGGCTATGGCGCGTAACCTTCTGTCCATCCCGTCCCAGACCAGGTATTCGGCCAGTGAGTCCAGCAACGAAAGCACACCATCCTGAATGGCGTCGGCCCGGATGGTGAAGAAGTCGCGCCTGGCAGCATCCTTGATCGTCTTGAATCCGTTTTGCGGCGGCCTGACGGCGGCGAGTCCGGCGTGTTGCTCTGTCAGGGCGGAGGGATGGGGCGCGCTGGTTGTAGACGATGGGACGGGCGGTATATCGGTGTGGCCGGCGTTCGGCTGTTGCGCAGTAACCGTACGGAACGACGTGGCATGGATTGAAACGGAATAATGGATTTGCTGTTGCATGAAGGCTTTCTCCTGAAAAAAGACTGCAGTGAACCAGCCGAAGATGTTGAATTTCGGCAAAACTCCAGTAGATGCTTGACGGGGTCTTTTCTCGGGAATATGCTACTTACTGTCAGGCAGTAGCTGGTCTTCAGCGAGAAGGTCGGTCAAACATGAGTAACAAAGAAGAGAAGCCGCGGGGCCAACCGCGGCTTTCTTTTTTGATGGCGTAGGCTAAGTCATGATCTCCCCCTTCATTCGCCTCTTCAGAGGCGTGGATTGAAACGGTAGCGTGGCCCCATAAAAGCAAAAAGGCAGCTTCACGCTGCCTGTTGGGTGCTGGTCAAGTGGGCATGGTATCGGTGGACGATGCTCCAGGATGTGATCGATAGCAGAAAGTGTGCCGATCGGCACACTTAAACCTTCAGCGGAAACCGTATGTTTGCTGACGATCCCCGCTAATCTGCGTGCGGGCCGAGCGAAAGCGCGAGCAATGTGCTGGAGTCTATAGCCGTTCATCATCACGATCTTCCATGATTACGGAGCTATCGGTTGCGGCAATATCAGAAAGCACTTCTTCAACAGCCGCTTGTGGCTTTGCGTTCATGAGCGTCATCACATCGCTTTCGGATCTGGAAAGGATGGCGGCGGATATCATGGCTGCAAGCTCTTCCTGGGGGATGTCCTGGATGCCGGGGGAAAGCCGGATACGCATTTCATCTTTGCCGAACGATACGGTGCCCACACGGACACCATCACGGACAATGGGGCGCCGGTCGGGATCACGCGACCGGTCATGTCCGGTCACCCATGCGCGCATGGTATTGGTGTTGAGCTTCCCTTGCAGGATGAGATGTGCGGCCTGGTGAACACGATCCGCGTAGCCGTTGCGACAGAGATCCACCATGGTTTCCGCTGCTGACGCTGCGAATAACGTCGGCCCCTGGCGAACAATTTGCTGAAGGGGCGACGGAAGCTCGGTAAACGCCAGGTACTTGTACAGCGAGCGACGATCAATGCCGACTTTCACGGCCAATTCACGCTTCGTAGGAGCTATACCCTCATCCAGCATGCGTTTCAGGTAAAAGCCGATCTCCATTTCGGAGAGATCCTGGCGTTGAATGTTTTCCGAAAGGGAGGCCATGATGGCCATCTTTTCGTCGTTTCCAATGAGCGTGACGGGGATTTTTTGCCAGCCCAACAAGGTGCAGGCCCGCCACCGGCGTTCGCCGGCTATGATTTCGTAACGACCGCAATCATCCGGCCGGACGCTGACGGGGTTGAGTAATTTGCCGATGCGATCAATGTCCGACGCGAGGTCGTCGATACCCTCCTGGCTGATCGAAAAACGGGGTTGAAATCGTCCGGGATAAAGCAGGGAAATATCCACTTGATAATCGTGCGATTCTCCAGAAGCGTGTCCATCGACGGCGACGTTGTCCGGATGGGTGGCGCTTTCCTCGACGTCTTTACTTGCTCCGGATGTTGAAGTAGGCAGCATCGCTTCAACAGGCGACTCTGCCGGCATCTGTACCACATCTCCCGTCTCCTGCATCACCCGTTCACTCAGCGGCGGCATTGATCCGGCAGGCGGTATGGGATGGATGACGCCCATTCTGCGGAAAGGTTGTTTGGCCATTACTCACCCCCTCTTTGTGCCCGCTGGTTTTCCATAATATTTTTAATGAGGCCCAGCATCTCATCGGAAATAGCCTGTAAATCCGGTATGGCCACTTTGGATCCGGGGTACGCCAGCGAAATTGGTATTTCACGCTCGATGCTCGACCGCTTGAACTCCTCCGATTCACGAATCATGCCGGTGCTTAGTATCTTGCCGTAATGCTCCTTCAGTCGGTCCATGACTTTCGTCACGCGCCTCCTGTTATCCCGGTAGAAAGTCGGGACAGCGACGACGGACGGCGAGCGACCAACCTGTTCCCGCATGTTGATAAGCCGCCCACCGAGAATGCTTAACCCCTTGAAGGACAGCGCGTCGAGAGCTACCGGCGAGATGCATAGATCGCTGGCCAGCAAGGTGGTATTGGTGAGCATGCTGGTACTTGGGGGCGCGTCAAAGAGGATAATGTCATACCCGCTGAGATCCAGTTGTGGCACGGGCTTGGTCAACCCGCGCTGCAGCAACCTGAGAACCTGAAAATCACGAACCTGCGCGTTGAGCAGAGCATCCTCCAGATTGGCCAGAGTCACATCGGCGGGAATGAGGTGTGGACCGTTCTCGCCATACGGTTTCTTGATGACTTCCAACAATGGAACAGGGGCTGGGAGTATGGGAGGTATGGTGAACAGCGATCCAAAATTATATTCGACCAGGTGAGGGCTATAAACTGGACTTTCAGGATCGCGCTCTAGTTCTGGGTCATACCCCATCATCTGCGTGAGGTTGCCTTGGGTGTCTAGATCGATGGCGAGTACCCGCAGTCCACGGAATGCCCATTGCACAGCAAGTTCGGCAGCCAGGGTCGTTTTTCCGACCCCACCCTTGGCGGAATAGACGACGACCGTCGCCGTGGGCGTATCCCAGGTAAGCAGCCCACGGCGCCGCCTGAAATCGGCAATATCGAAAATGTTATCGGTGGTGAACAGGCGAGGCTTCCGTCCGGTATCGCCGCGCTCCAGTTCGAGCCCCATGAGCGCTATAGTATCGCGGACGACATGGTCGTTAACTCTCAGCATCTTGGCGACGCTGCCGATCATGTACTTCGGCTGTTCGATCAGTTCAAAAAAATGATCTTCGTCGTCTGTCCGCCAACCGCCTTTCGCGCCACCCAGCCCTGTCTCGTTCGTCATCCCGTTGTCCTCTTAGGGAGGTTTTCTGGATAGTAGAAGGGTTTCAGGATGGGTGTCAATAGATTTGTGTCGGTTATTTGAATATTAAAAGAAATGCCATGACACCACGAATGACCGAAGAAACTGGTGCTGACATTACCAAGCTGACTAAATCACATGCTTTGTGTTAAGTCTAGGATGTAGCTCTAACTATAAATAATATAACTATTTTTTTTCAATGCTCATGTTGATTCTAACTTTCTGGGCGTCGTCGTGACGCTTGTCGTCTTCCTCGTGGGTGTAGAGTGCGGTGGTCCTCGGATCACTATGCCTGGCATCTTTCTGCACGTAACGCGGATCCATGCCGGCGTCCACTTTAGCGGTGATGGCCGTGTGCCGACCCCAGTGCGCGGAGGCCTTGCGAAGTTTGTCCGCCTTGATGGCACTATCCGGTTCCAGAATGACCGCCGCAGACCAGAAGATCTTTTTCAACAACTGGTTCATGCGTCGGGCCGTCATTGATGATCGGTCCAAAGCCAAGAGTAAGGGGGTGCGATCATCCGGCAACGGCGCTGCCGATAATCCGAGATATTTGCGGTACCGCGCCAGAGCTTCGACCATATCGTCTGGTACGGCAACCCGCGCATACTTGCCGCCCTTGCCGAGAACATACCACCACCAACGTCCGCGCTGTTCCCGGAAGTCGCCCATCACGCCATGTTCCAGTTCGCTGGCCCGGGGGCCCAACAGGTAGAGCAGGGAGAGGATAAATCGCATCCGCTCGTAATGGGCTTGACCTTTGATAGTGCTCCTGGGAATACCTTCCAGAGCCTCCAACACGGCATTCCACATCTGCGGATCGATGAAACGCTCCACGGTCAGCGGGGCAGGGCGCCCGGAGAGCATTTTCTTGTGTTTCATGCGCATCAGGGCGAGGGGGTTTGCAGGCAGGTGACCGGTGGCCACCAAATAGTCCATCATGGAACCGATAGATGCGAGCGCGGTGGATATGGCGGCCGGGCTCAGTGGGCCTACGAAAGGGCGCCATTCCGCTGAATCGCGGCGGCGCTTGGGACCGCACCACCGGTCAGCCGGGGCAGGGGAGGCCAGGAAGGCTAGATAGCGATCAAAATCTTCACGCCCGAGATCGGCGAGAGTTTTGTCCTGATCCTGTGCCCAAAGCAAAAGGCGCTCACATTCGCGCGCGTAGTTGCGCAGCGTATTGGGGGATTCTTTGTACTCGTTGAGGAAGGTGAGGATCGCTGCGTGATCATCCTGCCAAACTTCTCCGGTGGAAAGAGTGGTACCTGATTCAAACGCATTAAGGTCAATGATAGGGCGGATATGGGGGCGAACTACCATAGTGGATGCCGCTTTCTCAGCAGGTGTTGTCATCAATCTCCCGTTGCGTCTTAATGTAAAACTGGCGGACAGAGCAGCCACAACATAGAGCTTCGGTTTCATAGATGCGGCGTGCGGCCTTGTTTTTAACGGATAGCAACCGTACGTAGGCGGACCATGTAAGAGGAAACCGAGCGACAATCAGGTGGGGCATAGAAGATTTGCCAGACTGTGTCTGGCAAATTGCCTTGATGGGCTCCTCGCCCTAACCTGCTCGGTCTTTTCCTCCTGGTCCAGCCGTTGTCTGGAGAATTGGCCTAGTGTCTCGTGAGCGCGGGGGACTGGCTGGACGGAATGGCCGGTTTTACTGGGTTCTCCAGGTGCCGGTGACTGGCTGTTTTGAGACTGGACAATGAGGCTACTCATTTTTGGTTGCAACCGGGAACTCACGGCGGGCATGCACCACGTTCACAACCTCAATGCTGGCGGTTGCAACACGATAGAAAATGACATAGTTAGGATGGGCAACAATCTCGCGTAGGCCGGGAATGCGCTCGCTCTGACGATACAGATATGGATGTTCGGTAGTAGGCAAGACAGACTCTGCCAGCATGCGTTTCATACGCCGTGCCGCTGGCGGATTCTCGTTGGCGATGTAGCGAATGATATTCGCCAGGTCATCGCGGGCCGAGGCTCGCCAGATAATGGGTAACAACTCAGAATTTCCTTTGAGCGGAGGTTTCCACCTCCGCGATGATCGCGTCCATTTCGGCCATCACCTCATCATGCGGAATACTGGGTCGCTTATCAGCCAAGCTCAACGCAACCTTTGTACGCAGCCACGCAGTATAGCTAGCCTCCTGATCTGAGGTCTCAAACTCGGAGATGATAGAAGGTAAAACGGCATTCATTCTGAGTGCTCCTCTAGTATCGATCATCAGCGAGGGTTTGAAGCCCCAACGTGGTCCCAAGTGTCTATATTAGGCGGTTTTTGCCATTGCAGGAAGCATCCACAAATTCTGTGCATCACCCAGTGGATGAAATCAGCAACACAGCGGAAACGATCGAGAAGGTCCCCGGCCTCAAAAAGCATCAAGCTCCGCCGGAAGATCCGGGTCGACCCTGCTTCTACGCCATACTGCCCAGCAAGATTTAGTGCAGTCCCAATTGGGGGTTGCAACATGGAAGCGGCGCGCACGCCTGATTATTTCTGATTATGGTTATTATCAGAAAT
>AOMQ01000025.1_pt1 | contig 9864 bp, 8 predicted proteins | sample 537778 | NCBI WGS metagenome assembly AOMQ01 (sample SAMN02954330, study PRJNA184676) | mine drainage metagenome | biome: terrestrial; feature: Kristineberg Mine; material: mine stream; isolation source: low temperature acidic, metal-polluted mine stream | place: Sweden: Kristineberg Mine
TGCAGCGTCATTATTAGCTAAAGCTTCTTTAATTTGTGTATGTATCGTCTGATCTGTCCCAGCAGCAAAACCAGCTTCATGTTGTCCAAATCTACCAGCACGGCCTGTAATTTGGCGGATCAATGACTGTGGAAGTCGTATACTACCAGTCCCATTATACTTTTCGCCTTCTCCTATGACCACAGTGTGCGATGGTAAGTTTAAACCCATTGCCACAGCGTCGGTAGCCACCAGTATAGCAGCCTCTCCGGTTCTAAATCGTCGTGCTTCTTCACGACGAACTTCGGGTGGCATAGCACCATAAATATGCGCCACAGAATGCCCTTGTTCACGAAAATAAGCGCCCCATTGTATGACGGCTTTACGCGAAAACACAACAAATATAGTTCCATCTTTTAGATTTTTTGGGGCTATTGGTTTTTGATTTAAGTTCAATGGTGCGAAGCGTGAGGTATAATGCGAAGTAATAGTATCGCCAGTGCTATCGGTAAAATCTTTAAGCAATTTTTTAACAGCAGTGCTGCCTACAACGTGAATACAATCCGCTGATAATTGAAAAAGTGCTTGCGTCCACGCCCATCCACGCTGGTTATCCCCAATCATTTGAATTTCATCAATCACTGCGACAGCATAATGCTGGCTAACATCCATCATTTCTATTGTTGAGCACACCACTATTGCGTTAGGATCAATATCACGTTCTTCACCAGTAATAAGTGATGTAGGAATCCCATAACTACGAAGTTCTTCGCAAACTTCAATAGCCAACAGCCGTAATGGTGCCAAGTAAACACCTTGTTCATTTGGTTTCAGTTTGCGCAAAGCCTGCAACGCTTGGTATGTCTTACCCGAATTGGTAGGGCCTAACCACGCTTCTATGCGCCGTGTACCGATATGTGTCTCTGGATAAAACATATCCCAATGACCAGTTCCAGAGATTTCTGACAGCGTTGCGATACGCTTTTTTTGTTCTATTTGCAGTTTGGCGTTATCCTCGTTGGTTCGGGATTTTATTCGGCCACTATTTTTAATAGTGCTACCCATATTTACCATTTTAGGTATTCCTATTTGAACGCGGCTTGGCTTGTAGTTTTGTGGCAGTTCTTTTACGTATTCGATTTGCTGCTGTAGTCTTACTGTTTGTCTAATAAGTTTCTTTTTAAGATCGCTAGCTAACCAAACTAAGGTTTTCTTATGCGCGGTATCCAGATCTGTGAGCATCCATGCTCTTGCCCATATCTGTTTTCTTTCTACTCGTATTTTAATTTCTCTGGCATACGGCAAGCGCCCACATTTTTCCCATCTGTCAACGTGTTTTATATCAATACCAAGTAGCTCGGCTGCTTTACTGATTAACACACAGTTTTTTCGTGCAAGAATAACAACGTCATACTCTTTTTGTAAAATAAGTCCTGATTTCAACAGATAGCTTATTTCTTCTGGGGCAAGCGCCACCATCTCACGCAAACGGACCTTCCCACGCTTTTTCAAAGTTTCACTATACTTAGCCGTGGCTGTATTTGTTATTTCATTACTCATCATAAGCTACCTTATTTTTTAAATTCAGCACATTATATTCTACATCAAACAATGTAATCATCGACATTTTATTCACTATATAATGTAGCAATCAACTCTTCTTGCGCGGCATTTCGTGCTCCTTGCACAGTAGACATAGCAGTGGCTTGCTGTTGGTTAACCATTAATCCGTGTCCTAATACCATAATCTTGTAGTGATGTTTCAATTGGTCATACACCAACATATTAAGTTCACCTACTGTACACCCGTTTATATCTAAAAACTCTTTTAGCATCACTTTAAATGGTTGGCTGTTACGGGCATACTTATTCAATACCTTTAACTGGCCTATTTCTATGGGTTGGGCATCAGCACGTTGTGTACCATTAAAAGTCGATTTTAGGAATGACAGATACCGGTGTGCGATGTAGCGGATTCCAAACACTAAACACGCCACATCTGTTAGCCATAATAGTGTAGCACCGCTAAGAAACCCACCAGTTATACTAAACAAAGGAAATATAAAATGCGTGAGTACACCTTGCACAACTATGATATACAATAACCACAAAGTCGTACCCATTAGAAGAACATACAAAAACGCATCTATTCGAGCTTGTTTAAGATTTTCTTCTGTTCTTTCCCATACAATACACGTCATCTTTATCCCCTTACTTAATGCTATTAGCTACAGCATACCACACGTTTTAATACACAGTAAATCGGCATCTGGTGCCAACCCAAACCAAGTAAGGACCACCGAGCGTTCAACTACGGGATATGCTGGATACCGGTGTATATCGTAAAGCAAGCTATTTGCCGCATTAAGCAGTATTTTCTTGGCTATTTCGTCTGTGGTATCTTTTGCAAAAATTAACGGTCTTGGGCTATTCTCACCTTGTAATATGCTGTATGACATAAAGATAAAGTGGTCTGAATATTCTGAGTCTAAAAGATATTGGATGATACTTAAAATTCTAGGCATATTATATTGCTGACACAATTCAAGCATAGCATATCTTTGCACTCGTTCTGAATAAGTCATCCCGCTGGAATGACTTGGTACTTCCGGGTCACAATAGTCCATTAGCGCATTTGTTTTTCTCTCTAGCTCAATAGCTTCCTTAACCAGCCCATATTCTTCGGCTATCTGTATATACATATAGTGATTTAATGGCTGGCCATCAGTTTTAGCTTGTTTTATGGCGTCCTTAATTAATTTTGAACAAGCATAATAATTAGTCATATCCGCAGTCGCAGCCATCTCTTTTATACTTGACAACTCGGCTACGGTCATTGGTGCAAAGTCTATATTTTGTAGCGCGTCAAACTGGTTTTTTAACGCAGTATGCCGCGCACTTAAACCTATTTTAATCAGAATAGCAAGCTACCAAACCTATAAGAAACACAGAGTAAAACCCCATCTTTGTACCCACCACAACAGCAGAAAGCAGGCTTAGCGCACAGCAGGATATAAGAATAACTGATACTATAGTATTAGCTACTTCATCGGATGTTCTTGCCTTTTTCAGATTAGATTCACTTCGTTCATATTCAATCTGCACTTTATATTCACCTGTCAGTTAACACTATTTTTATCCATGTAACACATTTCATCGTTCTTTAATTCTTGTCTAACTTGCATCAATAGCACACCCAATCTGTTTTTCCCAACTCCACGACAGACTCCCCAATAAGTATCGTGATACAGGTTTCCTTCGATAAGCACATGGTCTCCGGTAGCCAGCAATTTTTTACTAGTATGGGATTACTGAATTTCAGACGCAATAAGGACAGCATTACGTTTTCTTTAACAGTTTCCCAGTCTTGGCGAATAGTAAGAGTTCTGCCTAATTTCTTAGATTCAGCAGGATTGAGACTTAAAAATGGTTCTCTTAGTTCTTTATCTAAAGTTTTTGCAGCTTGGTATGCGCTCTCAACAGATGTGTACCAATCATTTTCAAAAAGCATTGGAACTAACCAAAAATTAGACAAAAACCGGTATTCCCCACGAAATTCAGAAATAGCCAAAAATCACATCCTGTTATATTAATGAAAAGTTGAACAATCCAACCCGATTACACATTATTATATTTAATTTTGAAGCATGAGTCAAGCGTATATTCTGTAAATAATGTACCGATGTGCTATTACATAGAGAAACAAGATTTTTAACCACTAATTTTCAGTGTTTTACGCATCTTTCTTATTTTGTAGCGTGAATGGTGCCCCATTTAGCCAAAATATAGAGTAGAACCTAACCACCAGTCAATAAAAGGGAGCCTTTTAATGAATTGTAAGCGTGTTTTCGCCGTCCTTTGATATGGACCGCCCCATTTGAAGCCTAATACAGCAAGATAAGTTTTATTGCGTGATAAAAACACGAGAATTAAAGTGGTTATTTTAGAGAAAATACTTGACTTTAATTAAAAGTGGCCTTTATAATAAAGCATAACAAAAACACAAAAAGGAGTAGTATTACAATGGGCGAGATAATTACAGAACAAAGAAAAATGGCAAAAGAAAATGATGTGGCAGAGATTATAGGTGAACCTGTTCTTGTTGTGGATGGTGCTTCTGTTCATAGTGGACAAGATGTTGCTGAACTTATATCTTCAACACCAGCAACACAGAATAAAGAAGATACCAATTCACCATTTCCAACGGAATATCATAGTGAACCAGACCAAACTGGCGCGTGGAAGATTCCAGTAGATGCGCACAATGGTGAAGCTTTCAAAGAAATTCCAGTGAACTCGTTGAGTGTTGAACTTGAGTTACCATCCAAGAAATTGAGCACTAACCTCACCGGCACGCATTACTTGGATTACAAAAATATGATGGATACCTTGCTATTCCCGAAAGGCACCACAATTGGCGTGAAAGATGAAATAATCCTCAATGCGGCGGTAGAGTATATTGTGGGCTTAGCCAAAAAAGAAAGCCAAAAATCTATTATCGAAAAAGGCACACCATTCATATCAGCAGGCGCGTTGCTGGCTAAGTTGTGGGAAAGTTAGGCTAAATGTACCAGCTGAAGAAATTCGCTTGGTTCTAGTCATTATTATTTTCAGTTCAGAAAACCAGTTGTAATATAAGGAGAATAAAATATGGAACACTTTTCAATCGTGCAAGCTCTTTGCCGTGCAGCCATCGCTGATGCCTCACCTGCATCACGTAGACAGATTGAGCGTCTACAACGTGCGTTAGACAAGGACGGGAATTTCAAACAGTCAGCCCTACTTACCAATATTTTGACAGGGCAGACAGAGCAACAGAGTCCATCCGTAATCGAGCGTTCAACGGCCCCAAACCCAGCAAACCATGCTGGCAGACCAATTGAAGAAGCCGATTTGGAACGACGACCGATTGTTGATATTGGTTATGCTGGTAGCGGACTGCTTGGTTGGGCACCAGAATAACAATCCATAAAACAAGCTTCGGTGTACTGCTACATTAAGAATATAGGTGCTGTATAGCCATAACTGATCCCATTAAACATACAATTAACACTATTGTTTGTGCGTTAGCTACGGGCAATCTTACCTTATTAGTAGCGAATGGTTGGCTTGATGAAGATATGGTATCTGGTATACTGGATACCATAACACAGTATGGCAGGCATATTGTGGCCATACCGGATGCTGGATTCAACATGGTGAATAGGTACGATCTTAGCGATAATTCAGGGTGGGTATATCCAAATTCTGCTAATTACGCACTGGATGTTCCTTTATGGACCAGTGAAGAAGGCAGAAGCGATTTAATGCTGCAAGTTCGTGTGGCGAATGGGAACGTGAAAATTGAAGGGTTAGGGGTTCCTTAACTGTGAGTTTGGTTGGCAGATGAACAGAATAAATAAAAAGTAAGAAAGTAGTGGTGTTCTTGTTTTAAGGATGCTACCGTACACAATATAACCACAAAAACAAAAGGAATGATGAATAATGGGTGATTTACAATCGGTACAGTCTGCCTGTGTTTTACGTGATAATGCGTTAGATATTCGGGTTAGCGATGAAATAGCAAAACTGGAAGACGCCATTGCAGATATAGAATCTGGTACTCAGTTTTTTGAAAAAACGCATATTACGCATGGCTTACAAATACTGATGAGTGAAGGGTTGGCGCGTTTAGCTGGGCAATCATCCCAAGGTATATTTCATCTAAAACAGGCTATGGGTGGTGGTAAGACCCACTTATTGACCAGTATTGGTCTGTTAGCAAAGCATCCTTCGCTCCGTCAAAGTGTATGCCCTGACTTGGCGGTACGTTTTGATTTTGGTTCTGCAAAAATTGCTGTTTTCAATGGCCGTAATACTCCTAAAGAATACTTTTGGGGTGTTATTGCACATCAACTAGGTAACGGTGAACTATTCAGGAAGCATTGGATAGATGGCCCCAAGGCTCCGGATGAAGCTGCATGGTTGGAACTGTTTTCAGATAATCAGCCTACGTTGATCCTATTGGATGAAATTCCGCCTTACTTTGATGTGCACATCCAAAGAACATTAGGCTCAGGAACTATGGCGGATGAGCTTAAATTTGGGCTGGCGACTTTGTTAACCGCCGCGTCAAAGAAATCCAACGTATGTGTTGTGGTATCAGACTTGGCTGCTTCTTACGAAGGTGGTGGCAAGCTTATTAATAAGGCGCTGGATGATGTTCGGCAAGAGGTTGGACGCCAAGAACGTTCCATTACCCCAGTGGATCTTACTGGAAATGAAATTTATAATATCCTGCGGAAACGATTATTTGCCAAGCTACCAGATACTGAAGTTATCCAGTCTATTGCTGAGGCGTATTCACTAGCACTCACGGATGCCAGCAAGTCAAAAACTATTCCCCGTACCGCCGAGGCCTTAACAGAGGAAGTATTAAACACTTATCCATTTCACCCACGTCTAAAAAACATGATTGCGCTATTTAAGAACAATGATAGGTTTAGACAAACTCGTGGCCTTATGGAGTTCATATCCAGATTATTGAAATCAGTATGGCAATCAGATGAGGCTGTATACTTAATTGGTCCACAACATTTTGATTTTAGTATCCCTGATGTACGGGATGCTTTTGAGCGGATAGGTTCATTGCGGGATATAATGTCCAGTGATATATGGGATACCAATCAGTCTGCCCATGCGCAAATATTAGACGCTAATTCCGGCAATCATTATGCTTCACAGATTAGTAGCCTTATTTTAACCGCCAGTATATCTGATGCTGTAAATGCGGTTAAAGGGTTGACTCGGTCTGAAATTATGACGTGCATGATTACCCCATTAAATGATACTAATGCTATCAGCACTTCTTTGGATAGTTTACAAAAAGAATCGTGGCACATGCACACCACTCCAGATGGTAAGTATTATTTTGACCCCCAAGAAAATCTTGGTAAAATGCTACAAAGAGATGCACAAAACGCTCCGGATGGGCAGATAGACACTATAAAGAAGGATGAGTTAGAGAAACTATTCAAACCTAACAGCCGTTCTGTTTACCAAAAAGTGTTAGCCTTACCGTCTTTGGACGAAGTAAAAGACATTATTAAGCGTGAGAGAGTCCTTATTTTGGTGGAACCAGAATCTAAACTTCCGCCAGAAAAAGTAAACCAGTTTTTCAATACGCTTATACAGAAAAACAATCTGTGCGTACTGACTGGTGCTACGACTGAAATGGCTAAGTTGGATTCCGCAGCACGGCAGATGTTTGCCATTGAAAAAGCTGAGAAACGGATGGATAACAATCATCCACAATATGCTGAACTTCAAAAGCGCAAAGAGTCTGCTGTACAGGAGTTCTTTACCAACGTATGCACCCTGTTTGATACGTTATATAGACCTGTCTTGATAAATAATGTGGCTGAATTACGCGCAGAAAAACTGGATACCACCAGAGATACAAAACAGCCTTTCTCTGGCGAACAACAAATTGAGAAAACGTTATCATCCGATGGCGTAGCCAAGTTGTTTATAGCCATTGAGTCAAACTACGCAGCCATTCGTGGTAAAGCTGAATTACTGTTGTGGGATACGGGAAGTAGCCAAGCTAGATGGTCTGATATTATGGATCGTGCTGCCCAAAATGCCGGATTTTTCTGGTTAGCTCCAAATGGTTTAGAAACTGTTAAACGTCTGGCTATTGAAAAAGGCGAGTGGGAAGAGAGTGGTGACGGATGGGTTAGTAAAAGCCCTGAAAAGAAGAAAACATCTGTTCAGATTATCACCTATAAAGAGATGGATAACAATGGTGTTATCGAGCTACATATTACACCTATGTATGCTGGGCCAAAACCACGTATTTATTGTTCTACAAGTCAACCGGTCATTAGCCCTGATAATCTATTAATTGATACCAAGTTATCCACTTCGGAATTATGCTTATACTTTGCAGTAGAAGATACCACTGGTCATTTTGATACCGGTCCAGATAAAAAATGGGAGAACAAGCTTAAAATAGTCTGTAGTGATGAGCTGGATATTAACGGCAAACGGCATATAGAACTTACGGTACTGCCAAAGGGTACTATTAGGTATACCCTTGACGGGTCAGAAGCGCGTAATGGTATTCAGTATACCGGACCCATAGCTATCGGAGATGAATCTGTTCGAGTGCTAACGTTTGCGGAAGCAGATGGTTTAGAAACAAAGGATTACTTTGATTTTGCAGAAGTATCAGATACCGATGATGACAGCGATGGTGCTGCGCCGATTAAGGCCGTAAGCTTAAACATGAGCCAACCAGCGACGTTAGCTAAGGAGTTGAACTTTAATGGTAGTGGACCTTTCTGGAAAGCTTTTGAAAGTGCGCAAGCTAATCACGCTACTCTGTTTAACACCAGTATTTTAATTGGGCAAGGCAATCGTTCTGTTACTATGCGATTTATGCCTGAATTGCCGATGAACCCTGCACTGTTAGCCGCTATCATTAAACCGCTTCAGAATAGCATAAAGGATGGTTCGGAGCCAAGCATAACCATTCGTCGTATGGAGTTCCCATCTGGGCAGGATTTACTTATGTTTGTTGAAGCTAATGATTTAGCCATTAAGCCACACGAGATTAAGCAATGAGTATCAGCAAAACACAAAGGATACTGCGTGAACAATATTCTGGATTCGGGGTTGCTAAAACGCTATTACCACACCACTTTAGAGTAGAAATACCACGAGCGCCGCGATCTTCGGTAGCCATTATTGAGGATTATGGGCTTGATGGCAATGATAACAGTCCTTACGAGGAAAACAGGGTATTGGTTCCTCGTATCAACTGGACTATTATGGCGGATGCAGCTGCAAAGGATTTCAACCAGCGTTTACGGGAATGCGGTTTACCATCCGGCAAGTGGCATACCGGTTCTGGCCGTGACGCGGTTAAGGTAGACCGCTTATTGGGTAAAGAGTTGTGTGTGTTAGCGTGGGCTGCTGAGACCGCCAAAAAAGAGCAGATGTCTGCCATTACATCCCGCTGGCTAGCCCTACGTCCACATGAGCGTTGGTGGCTATTTTCAATGACTGTAGCAGAATCCGGAACTGAAAATGACACACAAAAAGGATGGCGACGAGCATTATATTGTGCGCTATCTGACTCACCAGAAGAATCCAAAAAACGCAAACAGCGCCCAAAAACTGATGACACTGCGTCAGAAACACTATCGATTTTCAATACCACAGGAATAGCATAATGACTAAACAAAACCACACCATTACACCTTTTTCGTTAAAGGATGCACCCTCGTTAATAGAGCGGTTATTACCTGTTCAAAAGTTATCTACCGAGGTTTACAAGGAACGATCCGCAGGATCTGGCCAATCATTAACCGCGTTAGGAAGCTACTGGAAGGGTCGCAAACCCCTGATTCTTACCAAGGCGTGTGTATTAGGTGCCTTACTACCAGTAAGTAGCGATATTAAGCGTGATTTGGAAATATTTGAGATGTTAATGGGTATGGATGACGCCGCCTTTATTATTCGAATGAATGAAGCACCACAAAACATTTTAGAACATACTGGTGAACTGGGTTCTGAAGCCTTTGATGTATCCGGCACACAGAAAATCACGTGGAAAAAGAGTATTTCACCAGATAATAAACGCGCACTACAATTGTTATCACTATCCAAAAGCAGCTACTTTGATAAAGTCAGCGCATCGCAACGCCCAGAATCGTGTGGTGATTCCTTGTTTGATACCATATGGACACCCGTAAACGCACATTTAGGTACCGACGCGCATTCTATGCCAGAATTAGTTGAACAATTGGGAATTATGCGCTTTGGTCATAATCCTGTTGTAGCAGATAGCTTTACAGGATCAGGACAAATTCCATTTGAGGCTGCGCGATTAGGTTGTGA